>Ga0213833_1001146_pt1 | contig 19998 bp, 20 predicted proteins | sample SWATP21_FD_160575 | JGI IMG/M metagenome (GOLD analysis project Ga0213833, IMG submission 160575) | Coastal seawater microbial communities from Marineland, Florida, United States - SWA TP2 #1 | ecosystem: Environmental > Aquatic > Marine > Coastal | place: USA: Florida | collected 2016-08-14
GATAAAGTAGACAAATTTGGTCATGAGAGGCGTATGCCTGAGGTAGGTGAAGTGGTTAGAATGTATACATGTGTATGGAACACAAATAGGATGTATTATTTCGGACATATGACTTTCTTTTGTGATCTAGACTATGCAATAAAAGATGTCAGAAAATGGCTTTCTGATACATATCCGAACGATAATCGTTTATGTTATGGATATGATCACGCAAACATGCGTATTATGGAAAAAGATGAGCCTTATCTTACTGCTTTTGAGATAACATATCCAGAATGCACTAAACATCACAAAGAGGATCACATGACTACTTGTTGTTCTAAAAAGAAGGAAAGAGCAGGAAAATGCTTGAGGTGCAATGGGAAGAACTACCCACTGCTTAAGATACTGGAGTATATCGAAACTGAAGAGGGGTTCCTCTTCACTAAGGTCGAATACATTGAAGAGTGATATTCCACTGCCACCGCCACCATCATCACCTACCAATATCCATAATTCCCCCCACACACACACATTCACACACCCGACTTCTTCTTATTAAGCGGATGTCTCTCCACAGCATCTACTGCCATGTCCTGATAAACTTTGGTATATATCTGCGTTGAATTAATACTAGAATGTCCCATCAACTCCTGTATCACCCTAATATTCGCCCCATTTTTCAGCATATGACTTGCAAATGAATGCCTAATCTTATGCGGCGAAATAACCGAATGATCCATACCATTCTCGATCGCGATATTTTTCAGCACCTGACCAAACCTCTGCCTGCTAATATGGGTTACCTTACCACTCTTTGTAACAGACGGAAACAACCACTTAATAGACTGCTTATACTGACTAACCATTTTCTCCCTAATTGGCAAGTATCTCTGTAATTGTATTAACACCACTTCATTAAGAATCACTATCCTCTCTTTATCACCCTTACCATTTATAAGTAAGCAATTGAAAATTGTATTATCCGCAGTACTTCTCTCTAATGCATTAACCGTCAAACTAACCAGCTCTGATATCCTCATCCCTGTAGAATACAGTATCTCCAACATAGTCATATTGCGTATACCCTCCGCAGATTGATCTTTTCTCGCTGCTTCAAGCAACAGCTGCATTTCTTTTTCGGATAATGCTTTAGGTAGTGCAAGCTTTTTCTTGGGCATCTCCAATAATAATGCCGGATTACAATCTATTACCTCTTCAGAAAGAAGAAAGTTAAAAAATTGCCTAATACTAGATATTCTCCGCATCACGGTATTACTGGATAAAGACTGTTCATATAAGTCATTCACATAATCCAGCAATAACTTATGATCCACCTTATATATCGCAACATGACGACGCTTCTGTATAAAAAGTAGCATAGACCTAATATCCCTATTATACGACTCTAACGTATTGCGTGCTACACCTCTTTCAGCAGCAAGCATTTCAAGGAATGACTCCAGATACAGCGCATTCTGTCGAGTTATCATCTACCACCTATTAACCTCATTATTACTGACTAAAAACATACATAAAAGAATTCCTCATAACTTATACAAATACATACCTAATGAAGCTATACATCACAAGATAGTACGTCACATATACTATATCCAATTACCTACTTATGCATCATATTTTATTCGTATTCCTACTCTACTTCTTCTTATCATCAACAATATTTAATAAATCACTTCTGCGTTCAGCAGTAATTTTCATAGCCATATCCAATCGCCACTGCCTAATATTCTCATGATGTCCAGAAAGCAGCACAGAAGGCACAGACTTACCACGCCAATTTGCAGGCTTCGTGTAATGTGGATACTCAAGGAGTCCTGCATACTCCCCAGCAAAACTCTCCTCAGCTATTGACTGTTTGTTATTCACCACCCCATCAATAAGCCTTGCACAAGCATCTATCACAACCATCGCAGCTATATCCCCACCAGACAATACATAATCCCCCACACTAATCTCTTGTACATTATACTCATCTATCACCCGCTCATCTATTCCTTCGAAACGCCCACATATAAAATTTATACCATCATAATCCACTAGCGTTTCTGCAACATTCTGAGTAAACTTCTTCCCCCTCGGTGATAAATACACAATTGGATTACTGTTCGTGGCAAATATGTCATCGATTGCAGCAGACAATACATCAGGTCTCATCACCATTCCGCCACCCCCATATGATGTATCATCCACTACCCTACCATTACTCACAGCATAATCCTTAATATTGTGTGCCTTAATTGATAGCATCCCCATATCAATTGCTCTGTTTATTATAGAATACCCAAGTGGACCCGGAAACATCTCCGGGAAAAACGTTAATATATTAATATCCCACATATTCACCACATCATGTCATATCAAATACAATTACCTGTACACACTAAACCAACTCCTTTACCTGTTCCCAAGTCAAATTTAACTCATTCCTCCCGAAATGCCCAAAGGACGCAAGCTTTTTATACGGCGCATTAAGTAAATCCAACTCTCGTATAATTGAATGCGGATGCAAGTTGTAGTTATTACGAACCATCTTCAACAATGACTCCTCAGACACCTGATGCGTTCCTGCACAATCTATATACAATGATACAGGTTCAGCCCTAGAGATAGCATAAGATATCTGAATCTCACACTTTTCCGCCATACCAGACGCTACGATATTTTTTGCTATATACCTCGCCATATACGCAGCCGAACGATCCACCTTAGTTGGGTCCTTCCCGGAAAATGCACCACCTCCATGTCTCGCAACACCACCATAAGTATCAACAATAATCTTTCGTCCTGTAAGCCCACAATCAGCTTCTGGCCCACCTGTAATAAATTGACCAGAGGGATTGATAATAAAGCGAGTATCACGCGTTATAAGATGATCCGGTATCACCGGCTCAACAACATAAGAAATAAGCCATTGACGCAATTCTTTATTATCTACACCGATACTATGTTGACTAGAAAGTACTATAGTATCGATAGTAGTTGCTTTACCATCAACATAATTAAAAGTAATCTGACATTTAGCATCTGGCCTCAAATACTGTATCCCATACTTACTATTTTTACGTACATATAAATGCTGCTTCATAATCTTATGTGCGTAATGTATGGGTGCAGGCATAAAGTCATCTGTATCATTACATGCATAACCAAATACCATACCCTGGTCACCAGCACCAATCTCATCCCATATATCTGACGCATGATCTACACCCGATGCAATATCAGTCGACTGCTTATGTATATGAGTAATAATAGAGCAATTGTGCCCGTTGAACTGATCAAAGGCATTATCGTACCCAATTTCGTTAATTGTACTACGCACAATACTCTCTAGATCAACAGAAGCAACAGAAGTAATTTCTCCAGCAATCACAACAGTACCAGCTTTAAGTAGCACCTCACATGCAACTCTCGCTTCTTTGTCTCGCTGCAATACAGCCTCAAGTATCGCATCAGCAACTTGGTCACTTACTTTATCTGGATGTCCATTGGAAACAGACTCAGATGTAAATAATCTACGTATCATTTGCATTTCTATACACTATATACTGCAAGTAGCCATCGAATCGAGCACCACTATAGCATCACCACACAATCTTGATAATGCGCATAATTAAACTATGAGAAACCAACCTAGTCGAATCATAGAACAGCAAAGCACACATGCACTGCACTGCAAACTGTCAACAAAATGGTGGAGAGAGTAGGATTCGAACCTACGTACGCACGACACGGGCAGATTTACAGTCTGCTGCTTTTAACCACTCAGCCATCTCTCCATTACCATAGAATCGCAACACAAACTAACGCACCCCGCGCTAATCATGGTATGACGCCCCCGTATTATCTGGTAAATACTCCAGAATTGCAAGAATTTATTGCAATTTCTTCACTCTATTAATGTGCCTCGCCTCATGAGAAAATTCCTCTGTTAACAATACTCCACACATTTTCATGCACTTACTATCTTGCCCATATAACATAGTGGGCATAACTAATACATTAATATCGTTATGCTGACGCGCTAATGATGTTTGCTCCATATTGTGACATAAACCTGCACGGATATAAGGAAATCGATTAGCAGCAATAGACATACCAATACCGCTACGACAAATAAGTACAGCAACTGCATCAGCTCTCGTACGCATCTTATGTGCAACTATTTGTGCATAATCTGGATAATCCACTGGTTTTGTATCACAATATGTACCACAGTCTTCTATTGCTATGTCCCATGACTGTAATAACGTTATAATACGCGTTTTTAGCTTATACCCAGCGTGATCAGATGCTATTAACAACTCCCTCTTCATCATTTTACTACTTTTCACACTCCAACACATATTCAATACAATACAACACGGGCAACATCCTACAACTTATATACTTATTGCTCAATAAATTTTTACTATTGTGAGAAAAACTATTATTGTGTAATATGGCAATCAGCAGAAAACATAGAACGCATTCATTCAAGCAGCTTTCTCTTTACTACTCATATATTAAATACTACCTATTATGTGCAACACGTTAAATCACAATAACTCCTTTCTCACAAAGGATGTATGGAAGCTTGCACTATATCTAGCTGTATGTGCAATATCTATTGGTGCTGGGCTTAGTTCCATGTCAATACTACATGAATCCGCACATCTTGTGGCTGAAATATTCATTAGGATATTCAAATTTCTTAGCTTACCCATTATTATGCTCTCTCTCATCTCAGTCATTTCCCAACAAGAGTCAAGTATTAACAAAATGTGGAAGAGTACAATATTCTACACCGCTACAACTACTACAATAGCGGGAATTGTTGCATTTATCGTGTATAAAATACTGTCCCCACGCAATATTCAAATTATCGACAATAACTCTAGCTTATTAACTCAAAACAGTGGCATTAATGATCTCAGCGACATCTCCTACATAGATCACATCATTAACATAGTACCATCCAACCTAATCGAACCCATTTTGAATAATCAAATTGTATCTGTGTTAATGCTTGCAATGATATTTGGTGTTGCCATCAGATTAATACCAAATGAACAAAATCGTCATACCCTCGTTTGCTTCTTCCAGGGACTATATGATGTATTCATCTTAATTGGTAGTTATGTTGTAAAATGCTTGCCGCTAGCACTCTTTGGATTCATGACTACAATGGTTGTACAACTTCGCAACGGTTATGATTTCACAGGGATTATGCAATATATCACTGTAATACTGCTAGCAAACTTGATACAAGGATTTGTCATATTGCCACTAATACTAAAAATTAATAAGCTACCTTCATATCAAATTATGCGTAGATCCACCTCTGCTCTCCTTACGGGATTCTTCTCTAAGTCATCAACAGGCACACTACCCGTGACCATGGCAGTAGCAGAAAAACAATTAGGAATCAGCCCTAGAGTAGCAAAATTCGTACTACCTATATGCACCACTATCAATATGAATGGCTGCGCAGCCTTCATATTCACTACCGTTGTATATGTTATGCAAAACAATGGATACCACCTCACCACCATCACAATGCTAATGTGGGTCATTGCTTCAGTTATTACTGCCATAGGCAATGCTGGTGTCCCAATGGGGTGCTTCTTCATGAGCATGAGCATATTATCTGCTATGAACGTGCCCATCGCCATAATGGGCGTAATACTACCTTTATACACAATAATTGATATGCTAGAAACATCACTAAATATATGGTCTGACATATCCATCACCTCTATTATCCATAAAAAAGAGACAGATGGTCAATTATAGCAGCCTTCCTCTCTAGTCACCACATTGGCACCTACTCCATAGCAGAGAGCTGCTTCATTCTTGCATCAGCTATAAGCGGATCAATTACTTTATCAAGGTCACCATCACTTATAATACTGCTTAAAGCATAAAGAGTTAAATTAATACGATGATCTGTTACTCTATTTTGTGAGTAATTATATGTACGTATTCTCTGCGATCTATCACCACTCCCCACCTGCTCTTTGCGCATCTCAGATAACTCATGATTCGCTTGCGACTTCTCCATGTCATATATTCTAGAAAGCAATATTTTCATCGCCTTAGCTTTATTTTTATGTTGGGACTTCTCATCTTGCTGACTAACCACTATCCCACTTGGTATATGAGTAATCCTCACAGCGCTGTCGGTAGTATTGACATGCTGCCCTCCTGCACCGCTAGCACGAAACACATCTATTTTAATATCTTTACTGTCAATTTTGATATCCACCTCCTCCACCTCCGGCAACACTGCAACAGTCGCTGCAGATGTATGAATCCTACCACTTGACTCGGTTTCAGGCACGCGTTGTACTCTATGCACCCCAGATTCAAACTTCATCTTGTAAAAAACATCCTTACCTGTGATACTTATTGACACTTCCTTACAACCATCCAATCCAGTCGTAGTAATGGACAATATCTCATACTTCCATCGCTTCCTTTCTGCATATTTAATATACATCTTGAGTAGCGCTGAGGCAAATAGAGCAGCTTCATCACCTCCTGTACCTGCCCTAATCTCCACAATGACATTCCTCTCATCATCCTTATTCTTTGGTAATAATAGAATACGCAACTCATCATATAGTTTTTTATCTGATGCTCTAAGATCAGCTAGCTCATCCTCCACTATTTGCTTAAATTCCCGATCTTCCTCTGTTGCAGCAAATTTTTCCTCCTCCAATGCCTTAATCTGCCTCTGCACATCCTTATATTTAATAGCCAAATCTACTATCGGCTGGAGATCGGATTGCTCCTTGGAAAGTTCCGCTAACTCTTTAGGAGACAGAGAATTATAGTCCACCAGTTTTGCAGCGATACGATCGTGCCGTTCCACAATACCATCGATACGCTGAACAAAAGACATACTAGACACTTCTTAGAATGGTGGAGGTAAACGGATTCGAACCGATGACCCTCTGCTTGCAAAGCAGATGCTCTACCAACTGAGCTATACCCCCATTTGATGACACACTCACACTGACATACACCACGACATGGAGCGGGTAAAGGGATTCGAACCCTCGACCCCAACCTTGGCAAGGTTGTGCTCTACCCCTGAGCTATACCCGCCGCAGATAAATGCTCGTGCCATTGTATCCACAAGCAAAAAGAAAAGCAAGAAATATTTTAGGAACAAACAAAATCCCACCACACCATATAACCATCGATCAATCATGTTTTCGCAATAGATACGGCAAATACTTTTTTTGCACCACCCTGCTCCATAAGAACTTTCGCACACTCATTCACTGTTGCACCTGTTGTAATGACATCATCAATCAAAACAATATTCTTATTAGAAATATCATATGCCTTATTCATCTCAAAGGCATCTTTGATATTTGCCCACCTTTCTTCTCCGCGTGGCACCTGATTTTGAGGAACAGTATTAACAATGCGCACCAGCAAATCCAATATATAAGAATTACCGTTAATTGCATGTATTTCCTTAATCAAGGCAGCAGATTGATTAAATTTCCTCCATCTTAGACGCCTTCTATGCAGCGGCACAGGCACCAATATAACATCTTCCTCATTTAAAACCTCTCTTGCAGACTGCATAATCCAACGTACAAACAGTGATCTCAGTAGTAGTTGTCTATCATATTTAAAATTCTTCACGAGCCGCTGCACAGTACCTCTGTATAATGTGGCAGCCCTTATACTATCAAGATAATTGACCTTATCACTCTTACCTAACTGACATTTATTACAAATATGACGATAGTTCTCCAATTGATTGCGATAGTTATATCTATGTTGAATCGGATGACCACATTTTGCACATATTGTTGTAGTAATGAAATGTATGTTACTCCAACACTCAGGACATAATCCATCGTTATGAATATGAAATAGAACTGTTTTACATGCTAAACACCTAATTGGAAATACCAATAAGAAAGCGTGCTTAAAACAAGCTTTCAAAGCTATCTTCACAGTCTCCGCCCTATACATACAAGAGATAAAGTATTATTGCACCACCAATATCATGATTCAAGCTTATCAATCCAATTATCGCGTACCTTGATAAACAGAAATAAGTGGACTTTCTTATGCAGCTTCTGCGATATATCATCTCTAGCTAGCTGCCCTACTTTCTTTATCATTTTGCCTCCTTTACCTATAATAATCATTTTCTGCGACTCTTTCAAAACAAAAATAGTATGGTGAATAGCAATACTGTCATCTTCCTTCTCTTCCCATTTTTCTGTCTCTACCTTAATGGAATACGGTAGCTCTCTCTGCAACAAAAAATACAGCTTCTCTCTAGTAGCTTCTTCAGCTATTTCTCTTTCCGTAGAGGTCGTATACATATTCTCATCAAAAAACCAAGGACCATCCACTGCTTTAGATATAAGATACTGTACAAAATTATCCACACCTGATCCATTCATTGCTGAAATATTAAAGATAGTATATTTACCACTGATTTTCTCATTCATACTTCTCTCCAATGATGCAACTTTCTTCAGATAGTCACCATAATTACATTTATCTATTTTATTTATCACCACCAATATCTCTTTGTGAGGACACCTAAAAAAGACCTTATGCATAGTATCCACTACTCTGTCTATACTTAATTCCGCAGAAAGATCATTCTCATCTATGATAAAGGTAGTCAAATCTGCTTGGTCTATACCATTCCATGCATTACGTAATATATGCTTCTCAAGGTTATTGCACTTCTTTTTATTAAAGAGTCCTGGTGTATCTATAAAAATCAACTGAGTTTCTTTAATATTGAGTATACCTCGCAGATTCTGCCTTGTTGTTTGCACTTTCTTTGTAACAATAGCAAGCTTCTGCCCTATAAGTGTGTTAAGCAACGTAGACTTCCCAGCATTTGGCGCACCAGCCAATGCAACAGCGAGCACCTTATGACCACTCCCTACTCTATCATCAGTAACAGTATCAGAAGCAAAATGATTCGCAATCATTAGAGTTTACCCAAAAGAATCGTAAGTATTATCAATAACGCCAATGGTGCATTCATCTCAAACATACGCCTACAACCTCTTTCATCCTTAATATCAAATTGATCAACGGCTATGTATACAAAATACGAAATAAGTAGCATCAACGCATGAAAAAGAGTATTCAATCTTACAATATACCCTACCATCCATATCCCTATAATCATCACCTTATACAAATTCTGTATTACTTTACTAGCAATTTTTTGCTTATCACCAATCAAAACAGCTATCGATTTTATCCCTAACTGCCTATCATCTTCTACATCTTGATATGCATACAATGTATCAAAAGCAATTGTCCAAAATACACTACTAACATATACAAACAATGGTACAACGGAAAAATACGAATGCTTATCATACCATGCAATCCATACCCCCATATTAAACACTACACCTAACACCACCTGTGCATAGTATGTATATCGCTTCATAAATGGATATATAACAATTGATACTCCTGTACACAAGGAGATAATAACCGCAGTAGAAGATAATGTCATGAGCAAACAGAACGCAATAAGCAAAAGCACACCCGCGAACATAATTGCTGTCATTGGCTTAATCTCACCACTAGCTATAGGCCTATCTGCTGTACGTAATACCTGGGCATCTATTTTAGAATCAACAAGGTCGTTAATTATGCACCCAACTGATCTCATAATGATCGCTGCAAATAGAAAGAAGCAAAACGATTTTACAACACTACACGCATTATTCGACCTATCCAGCAGCAAAAGCCACATTATAGGTGATACAAGCAGTACAATCGCCGCCGGTCTATCTATTCTTATTAGACGCAAAATCGCATAATTCGCACCATAAGCACAGAGCTTACTGTATGCAGAATTAATGTAATTGTATGCTTGCTTTGAAATAGCAGTAATTTTGTGTAATATTTCATGCATTTTTGTCATCCTCATTAAGATATTTTGTACCTTGCCACGGGCCATCAAAGTTAAAATCTCTATATTCTTGGCTCACATTCACACTCCTTTGAGCTATCTTACACTCTTTTTCATCATAATACGTTTCAACATTGCCAGAAAGTGGGAAATCCTTACGCATAGGATGCCCCTCAAATGAGTAATCTGTCAATATCCTCCGCATATCTGGATTATTATTAAATAATATACCATACATGTCAAACACTTCTCTTTCCAACCACACTGCTCCTTTATATAGTTGATGAAGCGATGGGATACCTTTGCTTGCATCTAACTCCGATAACTGCAATTTCACAGTCAGTCTATGATTCAACTTAGTACTAAGAAGCTGATATATCACTTCAAATCTTTCTGCCCTATCTGGATAATCAGCAGCACAAATATCTACTAACAAATGCATCAGAAAACTCGACTCTGCTTTCAACACATGAAATAGATCAACAGCACAATCCTGTTTGCCTAGCACTGTTATTTCCCCAGTATTCGCATTCTGCACCACAGATGTATAGAGCTTCTTGTTTATATGCTTCTCTATACTCTTAATTAACTTACCCATTTACCAAATAAAAAGATTAGTAATACCACCATTTTTTTATGATGCTATCAGATAAAATATTCTGTTGCAATGTTTGTTTTACTGATATATATAGACCACGCTACATACTTACTCTACAACAGTGGTGTAATGATTTTACTAGCACAGCCTTACCAACTACTTTCAATCTAGTGTAATTTATCATATTAATAATGCCCTTTATTGACCTAATTAACGGATACCGCACCTTCTTCCATGGTAAATTCTCTGATAAAAGTCAGAAAAAGACATATCAAGTAAACACACAGAACCCAAAGGCTGCTTTCATCGCATGCAGCGATTCCCGCATAGATCCCGCAGTCATTACATCCGCACATCAGGGCGATATCTTCTCTATACGTAATGTTGCTAGCTTCGTACCACCATATAACGAAGGAGATGCTGCATCATATGAGACAAAATCATCGATAGAATTTGCTATACAATCATTAAATATTAGCGACATTGTCGTACTTGGTCATAGCCACTGTGCAGCAGTAAATCTCGCTGTAAATCAAATGTTAAATACAAGTGCATTATCTGATTTTCATTTTATAAATGATAAAATTAATCTACTTATCCACTCTGCTAAAGAATACATATCTTCTGCCCAAAATAACCATAACATAGCAGGACAAAAACTAGTGGATCATTGCTCAAAATTTTTCATTAAAGAATCTCTCAATAATATGTTAACCTTTCCTTTTATTAGAGATAAAATTGATAATAAAGTACTTAAATTACATGGATGGTATTTCGATATAGAAAACGGTGTATTAAGCGAGTATGATAGCACCAATGACACGTTTAATGCTATTTGCTAGTTTATTACTTATCCTAAGTTAGTGGTGATATTGATATAGATTATGGTGAAAATGCCGCATTGGCCCATTCCAATGGGCTACACATATAAGGATATAGATCTTATGCATATGAAGAGATTACTTCAATTGCTGGGTAATCCTCATACAAAACTTCCACCTACTATACATATCACTGGAACAAATGGTAAGGGGTCCACACTCGCCTTTCTTCGCAGCATATTTTCCAACTGTGGATACAAAGTACACAGCTACAGCTCACCTCACCTCATTCAATTCAACGAAAGAATCTGTCTAAGTAATAGAACTATCTCTGATCAACAACTACATCGCTATATCGAGAAATGCCGTACTGTAGCAGATGCACACCCAGAGATTCGCTGCTCATTCTTTGAATACACAACAGCTATTGCATTTTGTGCTTTTGCAGATATCGCCGCAGATATATTAATCATGGAGGTTGGTTTGGGTGGCATAGTTGATGCAACAAATGTTGTGGAGCACTCTGATATAAGCGTCATTACTAGTATATCATATGACCACATCAACGTATTGGGAGATAGCTTGCAGTCAATAGCAAAAGAAAAAGTAGGAATTATCAAGAAAGAATCAATTTGTATTGTTGGGTGGCAACATAAAGAGGTAGCAGATATTGTGCGAGATAAGTGTAATGAATTGCATACCAGGTGCTTAGGATGTGGAGAAGAATGGGACTTCTTTGTAAAAGATGATGAGTTATACATACAATTTCATGAGAAAGAATGCAGCGACATCGTGAAAGCATTAGGTAAATCAGTATTTGGTCCTTATAAGCCAAGTTTAATTGGCATACATCAAAGACTTAACGCTTCAGTTGCAATTGTGACTTCACTAATTCTATCGTTGTATCGCAATCACACTTTTGCTGTAAAAAAAATCATCGACTCCATGCCAAATGCTTTAAGCAAAACAAAATGGAGTGGACGCATGGAAAGAATTGATTCTGGACCACTATTCGCAGCACTACCATCACCTGATTGGGAATTGTGGATGGATGGAGCACATAATCCAGCAGCAGCTGAAATGCTAGCTGCAAGCTTTGCCAATCTCACGCCTCAAAAACCACTATATATTATACACGGAAGAAGCGCGGACCGAGATATCGAAGGATTCTTAATGCATATGCAACAGCTAAATCCAAGAATGCTATGCTGTGTCTTTATTAAATCAGAACCCAAAGCAGAGAATCCTGAAAAAATATATAAAATAGCAAAGGGAATGTCACTACCATCTTTTATATATGATTACGCATCTGATGCTTTAGCTGGCATATTAGCAGACGCAAAAGCAAATGGTATAAATGAAGCCAGAGTACTGGTATGCGGTTCATTATATCTAATGGGTGACTTATATTAACTAATTGCATATAGACCATGATAATACTCAATTTAGATCCTGTAGCCTTTTCCATAGGACCACTTTCTGTAAGGTGGTATGGCATTGCATATGCATTGGGGTTAATATGTGGATATTCTATAGCAAAAAGACTCAACAAAATCAACAATGCGCTAACTACTGAGAGGCTAGATTCTTTGCTAATCTATATGATGATCGCTATAATATGCGGAGGACGCCTCGGCTATGTATTATTCTATCACCCAGATATGCTCATGAGCGATATACTCGGTATATTCCGCATTTGGGAAGGAGGCATGTCGTTCCATGGAGCATTCATGGCAATGATTCTCGCAATATACATATTCACACAAAAACATCGTCTACATTTCTTCAGTGTATCAGATCTAATAGTGTGTGCTGTGCCGATTGGTATTTTATTTGGCAGAATAGCTAACTTTATTAATGGTGAACTATATGGCCGTGTGACCAATGTAATGTGGGGTGTTGTATTCAGTAGCGGAGGCCACCTATCACGACATCCAAGTCAGCTCTATGAAGCAGTCGGAGAAGGATTACTCAATGCTATACTGCTCCCGCTTATATACATTGGCGCTTGCACTAACAATAAACGAAGAGGATTATGTAGTGGGCTATTCATGTTAAATTACTCCATTGTAAGAATGATAGTTGAAGAATTTAGAGATTATGATTATGGATACACTGTCACTATTTCTCATCACATCTTTAGTGAAGGACAAATTCTCTGCATACCTATGTTTATAGGGTCTATCGTACTAATTGCATCCGCTGTAAAGTATAAATAACAAATCCTCCACAACCTTATATTTTTTGTTAACACTTTATAAATACTTGGACATATGACAAATTTCGCTCAAGAGCAACAAGACATCAAATGCTACAGTAAGATTAATTATCCTGATGATAAGCAGTGTGTTCGATTTATAGAACTACCAAGTAAAGGCGTGATACTGACTAAAGAAGGAAACACAATGGAGGATATAAGCAAGTGGCAAGAAGCTGAAGTGTTTTCATATTTTTATCCCTCTAAATGCTCAGACACATTTGCTGAAGGAATCTCTGTGAAGTTAGGTGACAAGAGTGTGGATGCAAATAATGGAAATGAAATATGTAAAGGTGAAAACGAAGAGAGTAAGACATTATTACTCTATTACGATAACGCTGATTATAAGGATTATATAGAAGATAATTACAGTAATGCCTACCACTGGTTCGTGTTCAGTGTAGGGAGCATTCTTACTGCTTTATCATCGATGAACATATATTTAATCAAAGAGAATAAGGGTGGTTATGTTGCAGCTGCAACATTAAACTCGGATTCTGCAAAGGTGATAGGATTATCGAGGAAATTTGCTGTACTTGCTGCTACAGTGAAGGAGCTTGTATCAGTCAGAAGTGTTACAGCTCGAAATATAAATGATATTAGAGATTGGATAAATAATATAGATACAACAGCGGATAACATTACGGATATGGCGATTAAAGCAGGGAAAAAAGCGAATAATGATGTAGAGCTCAGTGATGCTGCTAAAAATAGAATACGAGATGCTGTTGAAGCTGCTACTTTTGAGGAGAAAAAAAACAGCTGCAATAGATGCAGTAATAAATGAGTGCTCATTAGCAAATATGAATCAAAATATAAGTACAATTAGGAAGGCGGTGAATGCTGCATATATAACATATAATGTTACGGATATGGCGATTAAAGCAGGGAAAAAAGCGAATAATGGTGTAGAGCTCAGTGATGATGCTAAAAATAGAATACGAGATGCTGTTGAAGCTGCTACTTCTTTTAAGAAAGAAAAGTCAGCTGCAATAGATGCAGTAATAAAGGAGCTTATACCATCCAGAGGTGTTATAGCTCAAGATGATATTAGAGATTGGATGAATCATAGAGATACAAAAATAAATAATGTGCAGATAGGGCGATTGAAGCAGGGAAGAAAGCGAATAATGGTGTAGAACTCAATGACGCTGCTAAAAATAGAATACGAGATGCTGTTGAAGCTGCAGCAAAAAAATCAGCTGCAATAGATGCAGTAATAAAGGAGTGCTCATTAGCAAACATAGATCGAGATATAAGTGTAATTAGGAAGGCGGTGGATAATGCAGTAACAGCTGACAATGTTGTAAATAGGGCAATTAATAAATTCACAGAAGTAAATAATGGTGCAAATATTAGTAATGATATTCAAAATAGAATACGAGATGCAGTTAATAGTGTCGATACTCTTGAAGCAAAAAAAACAGCTGCAATTGATACGGCGACGGACGAACTCAGATTGATCAGGATAATCACACCTCAGAATATAGATACCATCAAAGATGCTATCTATGCAGCCTCAGATGATGCAAATGCAATTGTAGAAGAGGCAAGTAGTAAAGCTCGAATTGCCAATAATAACGTACTACTTACTGTAGATGCTCAAAACCGTATACAAAACGCTGCTACAGAAGTTATAACGGTAGAAAAAGCGACAGCAACAGGGGCAGCAATAATTGAACTTTTGCGGGTACAGCATCAAATAACACAAAACGACATTGATACTATTAGGGGCGCAGTATCTGGTGCAATAGACATCGCACTTGCTGCGTATGATGCAGCAAATAACATTGGAGCATTAACTAATGGTGCCAAAAAACGTATAGATACTGCTGTAGCAAATAGTAAAAAAACATATAGCATACCGCATAGCAGTGCAAAATACTGTATTCTTGTTGCTTCCACATTAATCACAACAGTATCAACAATGCTTATTGGGTATAGCATCTTATACTTCACAGATAATAGCTTTAAAAAAAAAGAAAACAAGGTGCTAGATTCTGATTCAGAGTGCGTACTTATTAATAGTAAAAATGGAAATCTAATGTTAGGTGGAACAATGCTTGTGCTTATAAGTTTTGCATTAGTACCTATTTCTTTTAGGCATAAAAAAAGTAATGATGATGAAATGATAAGTAAGTCATATGGTCCACGTACAGCTTCTGCATTAGGTGGAGTATTTTTCATACTAGGGGCTGTTCTCACAGGTATAGGTGCAGATGGGTTAATAAAATGCGACACATCACCAATAGGGATAGAGCTGGAACCTGGGCGTGCAATAGACCTAATCAACCTGAAGGAGTCCACAACATATTTCTCATACAGTGATGATGGCGCATTATCCAGAACATCATGGGTAGGCCCAAAAGATGCATTGCTCTTCTACGACTTCAACGGAACGGATCAGGCTGATCATTGGAGTAAGTTCGTCATAACAGAGTGGAGTAGGAAAGGCGCAACAAGCGACTTCGACGCGCTACTCGAGGTGTTCGACACTAACAATGATATGATCTTCGATGCGCAAGATGCAGCTTACAATGATTTCTACATATGGCAGGACGCAAATAGCAATGGCGCAATCGAAGCAGGCGAGTTAACACAGCTAATTGAAGTCGGCATCATCGCCATCGACTTCAACATAGCAGCAGCTGCAACGCCAGCATCAACATCATCAGACACAGCCGTAGTCGAATGGGCAAACGGATACACCACACTCGCTCATGACCTCATTTTCCAATATGAAACCGAATCCATCGCTTAGCAGTAAAGATACAGCTGAATCACCGCTTTAATCTAATATATTAAGGCTACTCTCAAGTAAAGTGCGTAGCGTAACCTACACTTGACTTATATAAAATAACCAGCTAGCCTATGCAGGCCAAACTACACCAGCAACTGTATAAGTATGCGTAAATTTATGATAAAAAAACACATTATTAAAAATAAACTGTCAACAAAATGCTATGTTGCAGTTTCATTTGACGAAGGGTCGCTTGTACGCTTTCTTATCAAACCGGAGCATGGCTTGTTGTCAAATAAAAAAGGAACAACAAATATAACATCCAAAGATATAACGTTAGGAATTGAGCATCCAGTTAAAGATTTTACACATTTTTATCCGAAAAACTGTGCAGAAACATTCAGCACACATGTTTTTGTTGAATTATTAAAAGGTGATATTTGGGAAAATCATTTAACAACAATTGACTACTACGATAATGATTATCAAGAATACTATAGAGCACTCTTAATGAGGATGCATGATGTAAATGTGCTGCAAAGTCGTGTAAAAGAAGCAAGAAGAACCGGGTGCTATAGTAAAATGGGTGCTACAGGAAAGTCGCAGTATATACGATTCTCTGAAGTATTGACCCATGGGAAACACGGAGGCATACTGTCAAACGAACAAGGAACAACATTAGCACGAGTTGGTATTCATCATCCGATAGAAGATGTTTTATACTTTTATCCGAATGAATGTCTAGATAATTTTTCTCATTATCATCTGCCTGTACAAGTATTGATTAAAGATCGATGGGTTAAGAGCTTTCTAGCTATCAACTACAATAATGCAGATTATAAACAAAATTTAGTAAACAACAAGGTAAGAACATACAGAACGATAAGTTTCATAGGTATGACCTGTGGTATTACACTGATAGTAAGTGCTGTATACAAACAAAGTAGAATGAGTCAATCTGATTCTAGAATTAGTCAATCCAACTCTCTTTATATAGGTATAACTACCTTCATTTCATTTGCCTTTTGGCTCTTTAACATTGATGAAACAGATAATTCAGGAAAACAAGAACCAGAAGAGCCAAACTCAATGGAGATAGAACCGAGATTCAAACAAACTATAGATCTAGTAAATCCGGAGAAATCTACCGCATACTTCTCATATGACGATGATAAGGAATCATCCGGGACATCATGTATAAATGCGGAAGATGCTACGTCTTTCCATCACTTTAACGAGTCTTGCCAGGCTAGCCTTCGAAATAAGTTTGTCATCACAATGTGGAGTAGGCCAGGTGCGACCAACGATTTTGAAGCGTTACTCGAGATGTTCGACACTAACAATGATATGATCTTCGATGCAAAAGATGATCTTTACAGTGATTTCCACATGTGGCAAGATACAAACGATAATGATGTAGTTGATGCAGATGAATTAACACAACTAGCTAAAGCAGGCATCATAGCTATTCACCCCAACACATCATCAGACACAGCCACGATTGAATGGGCAGACGGACACACCACACTCGCTCATGACCTCACATTCCAGTATGAAGCCATTGCCTAGTGATGTCCGAATAAATTAAAAAAATAGCATAATTAAATATCTTGACATATATGGGTCTCATGTCATATTACTGGGGCTCATCATTTAACAGTGGTGTGTGCACAATAGATCATAACACAAGATACACAATAATAAGATGCTGGTACGTCATTTAAAAGCGCGCGAGATATTGGATAGCCGCGGTAAACCAACTGTTGAAGTAGATATTGCTATTTGTGAAAGTAAAAATGATACAATATCCTATGGTAGGGGCATTGTGCCGAGCGGTGCCTCCCTCGGTAGTAGAGAAGCATGCGAATTACGCGATAATAATCACAGCAGATATAGAGGAGCAGGCGTACTAGAAGCAGTAAATAATGTTAATAGCACAGTATCAGAAGCTCTATTGAATAAACCTATTGCATCGCAAAAAGAACTAGATAGCCTATTGATAAAACTAGATGGAACAGAAAATAAATCCAGAATTGGAGCTAATGCCATTCTAGCCGTCTCTCTTGCATATGCACATGCCTGCGCAGCTCATGCACAGCTTCCTTTATACCAGTATTTCGCCCAATTACTACATTCTGAATTCACAGCGCTTAAACAAAAAAACATCGACACCAACGATATCACAACAGGTGATATATTATCACCCATGATCTCCTCAGAATCTGCAAACAAACTACTTCCTATGGTCAATGTACTTAATGGAGGTCAGCACGCTTCAAACAATATCAATATACAAGAATTCATGATTATACCGATTGATGATGTTGGTATTAGTGACAAAATCAGAATAGCAAGTGAGATCTTTTCCCATCTTAAAGATATAGCGCACGCACATGGCCTATCCACTAATGTTGGAGACGAGGGCGGTATAGCGCCAGAACTACAATCTAATCGTGATGCACTTGATATGATAATGCGTGCTATACACAAAGCTGGATACGACGATAAAGTGCAATTAGCTTTAGATTTGGCAGCAGATTCATTCTACCACAACGGTTCTTATACCATAGAACACGGTATTAATTGCTCTACGCAACAATTAATTAAGTATTATGAATCAATTATCGATGATTATCCTATTGTCTCGCTCGAAGATCCGATGAGTGAACATGATATCGAAGGATGGCGCGAAATATCATCAAGATTAGGAGATAGAGTCCAAATAGTAGGAGATGACCTTTTTGTAACAAATGCTCAAAGTATTATATCAGGAGCCCAATCCAACATCGGTAATGGCATTATTATTAAAATGAATCAAGTAGGCACTATCACAGAAACAATTGCAACAATATGCACCGCTAAAATGCATAAGTACAACACGATTGTGTCACATCGTTCTGGTGAGACAGAAGACGTTTCCATATCTCATTTAGCCATAGGCACCAACAGTAAATATATCAAAACTGGATCTATGTGCAGGACTGATAGAATATGCAAGTACAATGAATTAATTAGGATAGAAGAAATGCTTGCTACTCATAAACATACCTAGGTGCCGCACGCAACAATAACTAACATAATATTCACCACAGCAGGCAAATTACCTAAAAATCAATCATCGAACATCTTCTTAAGATACTGTCCTGTAGCGCTTTCTGCAACTTCAGCAATATCTCGCGGTGATCCAGTCGCCATCACATATCCTCCGTCGTCACCTCCAGACGGTCCGATATCCACAATATAATCCGCGTTCTTAATAACATCAAGGTTATGCTCTATCACTATCACAGTATTATTGTCATCAACAAGCTGATGTAATACTTTCAGCAATCTACTAATATCATGGCTATGCAATCCAGTGGTAGGTTCATCCAGTATATACAAGGTATTCCCTCCTGATTTCTTCGACAGCTCCTTCGCCAATTTTATTCTTTGTGCTTCCCCCCCTGATATGGTTGTAGCAGACTGCCCCATCTTCATGTAACCAAGACCAACTTTTTGCAACGCTAGTAGCTTTTGATATATAGTGCTTTGGTCACTAAAGAACTGCACAGCTTCATCTATAGTCATGCTCAACACATCCGCTATAGACTTGCCCATATACTTAATCTGCAAAGTATCTCGATTATACCTCTTACCATGACATTCCTCACACTCTATCAATATATC
>Ga0213833_1001149_pt1 | contig 19972 bp, 24 predicted proteins | sample SWATP21_FD_160575 | JGI IMG/M metagenome (GOLD analysis project Ga0213833, IMG submission 160575) | Coastal seawater microbial communities from Marineland, Florida, United States - SWA TP2 #1 | ecosystem: Environmental > Aquatic > Marine > Coastal | place: USA: Florida | collected 2016-08-14
CCAAAAAAGCCGCGACCATGGCAACAGTGTCTGCCGCGGAGGACAGCGGCAGAACGCATGGGATGGAAGCGCCGAACCAAGCTTCAGTGGATGGGAGTACAACATCGATGACCCGGACCGCCTTCGACGCACTCCGGGCGGTGTATGCGCTGGATGAAGCGAGCTGGCTGGGGTTTCGGTACGTTTCTGAATGGAATGTGAACGAGTATGCAGAGCTCTGCATGCATGGTGTTTGGGGACTGGGATTGTGCTGTTCAACTCACTCTCGGTGGTGTGTTGGTTGTGGATTCTCCCTTCCCCTGTCCGTGCAGTTCTGTGTGCGAAGCTTCTGGCAAGGCGAATCACATTCACGCACACGCCGTCAATGACTACCTTCCCTACAGGTACTCGTGTGGGTGCAACTCGTTGGGAGGTGTGCGGCATAGCTTTTCGAGTGCTGATGTTTGTGTACACCGCCGTGACTGGCTGTCAGGGCGATGTTGCTTGGCGAACGCTTTCTGTCCCCGGCAAGTGTGGCTCGCCGTGTTCCTTGCGCCTTGTGGTACGTTGTCAGTGATGTTCTTGTTGCTTGCACGGAGTTCTCGGGTTTTTTGCTGTGTGTTGTTACTTGACGGCTGTGTTGCTCATGGGGATGCGGGATGATGGCAGTGGGAGTGCCGATCATAGTCATGTAGACTGCACAAAAGGCACAAGGGCGTATGTTTATGCGCGCCGAGCGCTACTGCACGAAGTGTTTAAGGTACATGCGCTGACGCTGACGCTGACGCTGACTTTCGCTGGCCGTGCCGGGGCCGTGCCTGATGACCTGTCGCTGTTGCCCTGTAGATTCAATGTCAGCAAGCCCGGATGAGGGTGTACAAGCAAATCGCTGCCGACAATCTTAATCGGGCTCGAGAGGCGGAGTTTGCGGAACGGAGGCGCTTCCTGGCTGCTGAGTACGTTCTGCTGTGTCGTCATGTGCGTACTGGAGTCGCTTGCTGACCCACTTGGTGGGCTGATGCACATGTTGTGTGTGTGGTGGTGCAGGGAGAATGCAAGACCGGGTGCTATGCCGGATGGCGACATTCGCCTGCGCGTGCTGCATCGCTTTGCCGTCGATAGAGAACGGGTGACAGTAATTCGCTTTGCAACCAACTCTAGCGGTAGGTTTGGAGGGCGGGGTGGACGGAATGTGCTGGGGTGACCGACCTCTTCATGGTGCTTCACCGGTGTTGCAGATGTTTTCGCCTACGCTTGCGCATCTGGGCATGTATACTTGTGCAGTGCCAAGACGGGCGTCACTTGGGGAATGCTGGAAGGCCACTCCCAAGATGTGTCTGGTACGTGATGTGGCGCATTGTTCAGCGTTGACACCACGACGCTGACTCATGTGGATTTGTTTCTGCCGTGCGTTCATGCAGACATTTCTTGGTCGTCCACGAATGCGGTGGTTGTAACAGTCTCCACGGATGGAGCTACCAGGTTGGTAGTCGCCGCACACCAGCACTACTGTGCCTGGCCAAAGTGTAGCGTATGGTGTGCCCCGGCTGATATTCTGTGTTTGCAGGCTCTGGCTGGTCGACGTGCCAAGTGTGGAGAAGTTGCATGCAATGAAGACAACGCTTGAAGAGAACAAGAACAAGGAGAAGGTGGCAACCGATGCCGCCGGAACAGAAGCTTCGCAAGGACCTGACCAGTGTGTTGTACCTGCCGTTCAACAACATTGTGCACGCATCGGTAGTGAACAGTCGGGTGTGGAGCGCTCGTGGTGGATTACATTTGCTCACGCCAGGGCATCGATGTTGTGGTCGCTGAACCTGCAGTCGCTGGGTCAGACCGAATTGTGGCTGCTCGATTCGTGCCTGGTAACGACAATCTTGTGCTGCTTGCGTGTTGCATTCAATCCCGACGCGGTAAGACAAAAACTGCCTTGCGGGCACTCAACACAAGCATCGGGCACGTTGCTCAAGACCTACAGATGGATGCTGAAGCGACCGGCATGGCGTTTTGTCAAGGTGTCGGCTTGTTGGTCACAGACACAAAGGTGTGGGCTGTGAGTTGTGTGGGGTGTACTCGCGCGCATTCATCTCACGACGTCGGGTTTCGTTCCTTTTGCAGGGTGCGGTTCACGTCTTTGCTGTGGAACCTGCACCATCTCGACAGCAGCAACGCCTCTTGAAGAAAGACAGGGTAGGATGTGCTCCGTTGTGGCTGTGGGATCACTGTTGGTGCTGTGTTCACGGTTCTGTGTTCCCGAGTGGATGCAGATTGTGTTTGGTCCCTCCACGAAGCATGACTTGACGATTGATGGTGACCACCAGCCAAGGTACGCAGGTTGGCGGTTCCCGGCAAGTGGAACACCTGGACGTCATGTTTGTTCCGTTGTTTCTTGTCACCACAGGGACCGACACCGTCGCATGAGCCTGTTTGGGGTGCGTGTTTGATGCTCGCGCCAGTTGGTGGTTGGGTCATTCAATTTGCCTGACACTGCTGTTGTGTGTCAGTCACGTCATCCGCCGCCTCCACACTTTGTGTCACTCAGTGTTCGCGCTCATGACACCGTACTGCGTTCGCCAGGTAAGTCGTATTGCTTGTGGTGCTGGCAGTTACGTTGAGCGTTGGTTGACCAGCTTTGTGTGTGATGTTGGTTGAACTGCATAGTGATCGTCGGCGTGGATTCCAAGAGTCGTGCACGAATGGTTGCCCTTCCTCGTACTGCAAGCGAAGAACCACGGTTGCATGACTTCGCTGCTGCGTTGGCATCCCCAACCACTTGTGTGTATGTTTCCAGCGTTGGTTGTTGCCCGTCTCTGCCCGCCTTTCGTGGCCATCACCTGTCATTGGTGTGCGGGTGTTCAGTTGCTTCTTCCACGACTCGGACTGTATCACTGTGGGTGCTCCAGATGGAATTGTGTCAATCATGGATCCTCATGTCGAGGTTTGTGCGCTTTGCCATTCCGTGCGTTCTTGATTCGTGTCACATGACCACTTTGTTGCAGGAACCAGACCGGCAAGTGTTGACGCGGTTAATTTGCCACACCTCAGCGGTGCACCGTATGTCGTGGTCCGCTGACGATAACATGCTGGTACGCGTGGTTGCCTGCAACGATTCATTCTGATCGGTGTTCTCAGGCAACAATCTCACCTTTCGTCTTCGTGCCTCGACACAACCAGGTGTCTGGGGATGAAAGCGGGAGGGTTGTCGTATGGAGCAAACCAGATCTTCCACCGGAGTACTTCGCTGCACCTACAACCGCAGCAGATGCTGCACAGTCACCCAGCGGCAATGGCAGTGGCAAGATGGCGACTGAACGTCTGTCGGATGAGGCCGTGGAGAATGGCGATGTGCCTGACCACGAATCTGACACCTTTCCAGCCACCCCAGGTACACTGCAAAATACAGGGGTGAGCCAGTCTAGCGTCGGAGCTAGCGCTGGAGTGAGTGCTGGCGCTGGTGCTGGTGCTGGTGCTGGCGCTGGCGCTGGTGCTGGTCAATCACGACCCGGGGAGGCTCCACCCCCACAGAGGGTCCCTGATACTGCCGCATCATCGAATTCAGAGTCACTACCAGCACAAGCGGCGCCTTCTGGCTCAACATCCCTTCCCCCCCAGAGCGAAGCCGAACCACCGTCGCGCCAAGATGCAACCCGTGAGGCAGCGCGTGCTCGAACACGCTCGCTCTTGCGCATGCGCCAGCAGATGATGTTGCGCCGCCGGCAACAGCAGCAGCAGCAGCAGCAACAACAGCAACAACAGCAGCAACACACCACAGCATCCATGCTGAACACCACGGCGGCTCGTTCTCCTGCCACTATGTTCCTCACGCGCGACGGAGTGCTCGCCCCAGCTTCTAGTAGCGGTGGCGGTACAGCACCAGACGACTTAGCAACGGATGAAGCTCTGTTGGCGTTGCAAGTCACACGCGAGGATCAGCTTGTTGATGCTCCCACGAATGGTTCAAGTCATGGTGCACGTGCTGGTGTGGGTACGGGTGCGGGTGTGGGTGTGGGCGGACCTTCCTCTGGTGCCGTTCGCCGTCGCCGTGCTGTGTCATCTGGCGCTCGGGTAGCGCCATACATGTCACCGCCCTCGTCCTCGAGCCGACGTCCCCCCCTTCGCCCCACGTCCGTAGGACACAGCAGCGATGGCACACCGGTGCGTAAGTCACGTCGCATGGCGCTGTGCCATATGTGCCACAAGCCCGTGCTCGTGGACGACATGTTGCTTCATGCTGAGGAATGTATGCGCCGCCGGCACGGGCGACGACGCAGTGTTGGTGGTACAGCGCGGTCAAGCGCCCGCGCTGTTCCCGCCAGACACAACACGGGGGCAGGTCGTAGTGGCCGTCATGACGGCCGAACAGGTACATCTGCCACCAAGGTTCGTCCTCGTTCCCACTCCGCGTCACATCAACCTTCAGCCTCTGCGTCTGCCACTGCACCTGCGGCTGGATCTTCTTCGACGGCGGAAGCGCGGGGCTCGTTGTCCCCCGCTGTCACGTTTGTGCGCCGCCGTGCGTCCCTTTTGCGCGACCGGCTCGCTGGAGGGTTGGCGTTTCATTCTCCGCTCTCCAGTGCACGACGGAGGCGCCACTCGTCAAGCGGCACACGAACCAAGGCGACAGACAGCAGCGATGGATCTGACAGTGATCATGACGTGGAGCAGGATGTCGAAGGGACGTCCTCCAGTGACGATGGTGACGAGTGAAGCGTGTGTTATGCTACGCGTCGATGCCAGCAGTGTGGTGAGAGGAAATGACAGGTCTATGCATATTCGAAACTTGTCTTGAAAGACACGCGATCACGACACAATGACGAACAATGCAAGTCACATGCACACCAATTAGCACGCCAATTAGATAACTACGCTTCTGCAGCTCGCACAACCCAGAGGACACTCCACGAACAGGAAGACCTGTCCGGTGAACTATCCCACTGTCCACTGGTCCACCATCTAGACGGTACCAGCTGTGATGCTTGTGCAGGATGTAGTGAATGAAACTGTGCTGTATGCACGCCGCCCTGCCCACCGGCTAGGCAGACACTGCCGAGCACACCCACGAGGTGGTCACGGAGGTTTGGATGCTGAGAATGATGCCGGCGACGGCGATGATGGTCATCGCAATCACAAGCACATAGGCACACATGGAACGGGTGGCACGGGTCAAATGCCAGCGCTGCGGGAAAGCAAAATGCTCTGGAATGTTCCACGTCGACGTTGCGGTGGATTCATCGGGCTGCTCGGGCAACAGCGGCAACGTGTCAAGGTGCTCAGATACAGACTTCAGCAGACCTGGACGAGAGTGAGACTTCGCTGCCGCGTCGCCATTCAACAGTGCGTCGCTTGGGTTGTCGCTGAAAGAGGCTTGCGAGTATCCGCCTTCTCCATCCCCTTGGGAGTTCAACGCCTTTTCTTTTTGTGCGTCGTTAGAGTCTTGTTTCATCAAGACGATGTACAGCATGCATGGAACGATGAAATCAGTGAAGGAGACAAACAGCAAACTGTTGTGTGGAAGCAACACCGTCTCGAGTTAGAAAATAAACGAAAACTTGGCAGGGGTTGCTCGACACAGCACTCACCTGCTGAAGCTGATGAATTGGTTCAAGGCATTGGGCTGGTAGATGAGGGGGATGGAAACCACCCATGGGAAAATCACACCCCAAAAGAAAGAGAATCCTCGTGAAATTCCGTTCTGCCCAACACCACACGGAACACGGCACACGGCACATAATTCAGGGGTCCACACACGCATACATGTGGAAGCAGTCAGGTCAGCAACTCAAAACAACTCACCTCAAGGCAATTGTACTTGATCACGATGCTGAACACAGGAATCGACGACATCACAGCCACCACGGGGAACATGTATGCACTGGTTGAGACGATGCCTGCCATTGCGGACCCCTTCGTGAAGGGTGACCACTGAGATGAAGTGAGGACGGCCATCAGGTCCGAGGCACAATTGCCACCAGCGTCCGGATTGGCACAGGTGTTTGTGGCAGGACCTTGCAGTACTGCCTTGAACGCCATGGCACCTGCGTTTCACCGATGTGGGTGAGAACAGACGACGAGCAAAGCGGGAACCACATCATCGTACCCGGGATGCCAATCATGAAAAAAATCACATTGCACAGGAACGTCGACATCCACACAGACTTGTTGACTGACACGTGCGGTTTCTTTTCGTTCACCCAGGACGGGACCGTTGTCACAAACCCTGGAGCAACTGTGTGAGCAGCACGCGAGGAGCACAGCTGCCTCAGGATCATCACACGAACCAAAATTGAAGAGAATGGTCCCCAGCACGCCAGCTTGTGAACCCACCCCGGGCATTGTATTCACCGCAGGGATCATCCATGTTCCGTTCGAGATGGGGTCGGCAAACCAGCAGGCAATGAACCAGGCGAGCCAACACAGAAGCGTTAGGACAAACGCTCCAACCTGGATGACGATGTTGTCTGTGGTACATCCAGCACATAGCAGTCAGAGTAGAGCAACAAACACCGACGCAACGCAACAATGTATTGCAGCGCGACCCACCATCCAGGTTGAAGTAACCCATGGGCACCGTGATGACCAACGCAGCAATCAGCCCCATGGAAACGACAACATGGCAACCCCAAGGACTGCCGTCAACAGGATTCTGGGTGTCCATGCAACTCCAAAACTCGGTGCTTGCATCAATGGCAACGCCGTGCATGTAATTCTTAAACGGTGTCAAATTCAAGCCGCACGATCTTCCAAAGATCGCAGTGATCAGGTTGTCCATGACCTGGTCAGGCGCAAGTGACGACGGGTGAGACAGAGTGGGCAGCCGTGCGGGGGCAACCCATTACACCGCGCAGACCACACACCTGAGCTGACTGCACGATGGAGATGATGTTTAGTGCCTGCAGAGCACCGTTGATGCCAACTTGACTTGCAATGTACCCTGTGCGCCCGAAGAAGTACCTGTGATTGGTGGCAAGAGACGAGCCGAGGTGAGAGCAGACAAACCCAACCGTCGCGTGCATTACGCACTTCACAATCGATGTGTACTCCACACGATCCTTGAAGTGATCATTGCCAGGAATGCGCCGCATTGCCTCGCAGTACATGCCGGTGCTGAGACTGGTCATGAGCCAGATCGCAATGAAGCAGACTGTTGGAAACAGCCACCCTGCTTCTGCAAACATGTTGGGCAATGATGGGACACCCGGTCCGGTAATGTTGTTGATCAATAGCGCCACGCCTCCAAACATCCCGATGGTTTTGCCACCAAACCAGTCGTCGTGCTGCAAGCCGCTCACGAAGCTGGAGACACGTGACCGTCCCGCAGCGGAGTGCATGGACATGCCGGACGCATAGCTCACACCAGTTTGAGACGCAGTGTTGACGCTACCATACACCGCCCCAGAGGGACCAAGCCGTCCAGAGCGGCCGGAGCGCAGTGATGAGGACGAAGCTACAGCTGGCATCGTTCGACGTGTCGGCCTCGATGCTGCACTAGCAGTGGGGGCACCTCCGCACGGAAACCCGGGCTTCCGCCACCGATATTTTCAGAATTGATCATGTTCACAAATCAATCAATCAATCAATCGGATCACACTGCCGAATCACCAAACGCACTAGCACAGCCGAAAAGGCGAAGGCATCACAGCTACGCGCCGGCGCCGACGAAGGATCCATGTCGTCGCGATCGCTACGATCTGGGTCTCAGCGTTCGACATGCAAACAAGCATCACGGTGCGTTGTATTGTGCGGACCGCAAATTTCATGAATACTGTTGGCCTCATGCCGCGAGTCGGCCACCAGAACGATTGTCAAGCTCGCCTTGGATGAGTACCTGGCTCAGTCAGCAACAGGGCGGCGGCGGCATGGAGGCTCTCGTGACAAGAGGAAGTCACCACAAAAGTCCTTTCGCGCGCTTCACGAGCGTGTGAGTAACCAGCTCCGGCGACAGGGGCTGCTTTCTGGTGCTCAGTCGCAGCGATCAACAGCAACTACATCACGAGGCACAACCAGGCTGTCGCGGTCGCTGTCAGCCACGTCGAGGCTGTCATCCGCACGCTCAACAATGCGGGCACGTACGAAAGCCAAGGCAGTCAAATCAGTCAAGAACAGGACAACGACACAGCGACCGTCCTCTTCAGGACGTTGGTGCGCGCGGGACAAGTCACGTGCTGTCACAACACAGGGTCGCACGGATCGGTCTGCTCCCCAGAGTCCCACCACCATCTTGGAACGAAGCCATGCGTTCGAGGGTTTAGATGAGTGGGAGGTACTTCAGGCCTATCATGTACGGTGCTTTGATCTGCACAGAGCGTGTCGTTGGCAAATGTATGGTGTTCCACCAACCGCCTTTCCGGAGTTGGTAATTGTGACTGTCGCTTGCAGATGGTGAAGAGAGCAGAAGATGAATCACGACGCAAGGCCGATCTTGCTGTGCAAGGTGCTGTGTTGCGTGCTACACTTGACACTCAACTCCAAGAAGTAGAGCTGGCCAAGGCAGAACGATTGCGTGCGCAAGAGCGAGAACGCAAGGAGCTTGGTACGTGTGCAGTCTCGTGCTGCCCTCGCTGTGGCCAACTGCTGGTCGTTTGCAGAGGCCGTGATTCGAAAGCAGGCGTTTGAGCGAGATATTGCCCAAGCCAAGGTTGCCAAGTTGCGGGCTCAGGCGCAGGAAGAAATGTCTCGTGAACGTCGCCAACGACGGTAGGTTCCTTGGTGCCTTTCGTTCGCCCTCTTGTGGACTGGCTGGGCGACTGGCTGACTGATGCACGCTGCCATGCTTCAGACGAAAAGCAAAGCTGGAAGCGGAACAGCGCAAAGTTGAAGCTGAACAAGTGAAAAGACTGTTTGCAGACTTGGCGGAGGTACTGTTTGCTGTGTTGGTGTAGTGCAGCTTGCCGAGTCCGTGACAGCTGCCTCGTGCTTCACACTGAACAGCGCGACGTGGCGGTGCAAACACGTGCAGCCGCTCAAGCGTTCGCAGCACGAGTCAAGGTTGGTACACAGTGCTGGCGCGTTTGCTTCGCACGACACGGAACCGTGACAGAGGATTTTTTTCCTTATGTCAGCTGGATGAGGAGAATGCCCGCGTTGCGAATGTTCGACGAAGCGCGCAACGCACAAGCAAAGAGAAGGACAAGAAGTATGCCGCCGAGGTACGTGCTGTGTTGGCTCTCAACAAGAGGATCCAGTCAGCAGTGACCGAAGCGGCTCACGCGTGATTCAGTATGCAAAAGTGTTGGAAGCGGAAGAGAAGCGCCGCAAGGAAGAAATGGCTCGGCTGTATGCACGGTACGATTGACGGTTTGTGACGCCTGCGAAGGGTGCTCTGAGATGCATCTGCGCCAGAACACGAGGAGTGGACCTGCCAAAAGAGTTGAAATTTCAAGCTGAACTAGAGGCAACTGCCCAACAAGCAAAGCGCAAAGCAGACCGGCAGTTGTACGTGCGCGCTTGAGGCTGGATGCATGGCTGTGTCTAACATGTGGGTGTCAGTGAGGCGCGCATTCAACGGTACCAAGACGAGAAAGACCTGGAGTTTATCCAGAAGGTCGGCACCACAACCTTTGCTGAAACTGCTCACCTGTCTTACCCCATGTTTGTGCTTTGCAGCAAAGGAGACTTCTTTCCGATAAGAGAGAGCGCGCTCGGCACCAGCAAGAGTGTTGGCAGTGGCAAATCCAAGCGAAGAAGGTGAGCTTTCGCTCCGCCGCACTGCATCAATGTTCAGTCGATTTGTGTAACACTCCACATGTGCAGAATCGTGATATCCGCAGCCGTCGATACGAGCATGCGGAGTTGAAACGATTGCAACGTCGGGACCAAGAAGTAGACGCGATCGGCGCGCGATTGAAGAAACAGCGGGATGATGCCAATGCTCGATACCGCCGTGGCTTAGCAAAACAGCTCAAGTGAGTGAAGGTTGGGTTGCGGAGAGTGTTGTTTGCACCACCACATGTTACTTCTCTGTACTCTGCAATGTCATAGGTCTCGTCATCAAGCCGCAAACATGACACACACTGAGCGCCAGCTGAACTCAGCTGAACTCTTGGAAGTGTACAACAATCCGGACCTCGCGGCGAAAGTCCTGGTTCGTTGCGTTGTCGCCTGTGCGGCAGATACCGGACGTTGAGGCACTAGAGAGTCACTTGCGTGTGTGCCTGTGGTTGCTTGTTCCAGGCTATGACTGTGACGGGGGCTCCAAGGAACTGGAACTGGGACAGCCAAGCGTAGCTCCAAAGCTCCACACTGTAGCGAGAAAGTGACATTTTTGAAACCTGAGAAAGTCAGTCATGAGTCCGGTGTCGCAGCTTCAGCCACATCTCTCCATCGCACACCACGAACAGTGGAACTGTTGGTCAGCGTAGACAATGCGTCCAACCAGTAAAAGAGCTCAATGCGAGCGTTGTGTGCGGCCCCCACGCGTGTGCCTGTGCAAATCGCTGCCTGAGACGCCACTTCCGCTGCCACCAAGCATTCAGTCCATTGTCATCCTGCAACATCCGAAGGAGGCTCGCAAGTGGGTTCGGGGATGGGGATGGTTGCTAGCTCCGCAACCATAGATGTGAACATGTCGTTTGTCATGTACAGGAGGCGTCAAATAAGCTCCGTACCGATCCTTGAACTCTGCGTGAAGGTTGGTGGTGGTGCGTCGCTGGCGCTGTGCCACCACGTCTAACCTGCACGGCGTTGCTGTGCGTTGTCATTCACAGAACGTCCACGTACGTTACGTGCACGTACAAGTCGTGTACAATGCACCACGCCAGTCGACATGATGCATTGTGTGTGTTGAGGGGGGGTTGGCTGCAACAGGTTGTTGTCGGGAAAAGGTTTCGACGCGGCCAAAGCGCCGTTCTGGATGCGGCTATTGACCGTCGCCACGAGGCCTTGATTCTGTTCCCAAGTCAATCATCCGTTGGGATTCAACATGTTGTCAACGATGATCGTGTGGAGCAAATGACACATCGTGCTGCGACGATGACTGTGGGTGATGGCCCTGTCGCCACTGGCTCAGAGGATGCGAAGTCGCCTGAAGCCGCTGGCCCGGCATACACGTTGATCCTCATCGACGGCACGTGGAACGAAGCACGTAGTATGCTTAACCAGAGCGAGTACTTGTGTCGCGAAAGCCTAGCGCCACCGGCTACCGATGCTTCAACAAGCACTTCGGAAGTCGCCTTGTCTCGCATTCCAGGTCCTGTGACGCACGTGCGGCGCGTTCACCTCGACTCTGTGCGTTGCGGCGAGTACCAGTGGCGCAAAGAGCCTCGAGATTTTACGTTGTCAACGTTGGAAGCAGTTGTGTATGCCATACAAGATGTGTGTGGCCCCCAGGTACGGCTCGGTAGACGTTCGCCAGGTGGTTTCGTTCGGCATGCCTGGCTGACCCAGCCTGTGTGTCAGGCGAACGGCGCGTGTGACGCTCTGTTGAGGGCGTTTCGAGCTATGGTTCATATCCAGGCCAAGTTCAGTCAAGCAGCAAAGCTAGCGCGGGAACGCCGCGTTGAGGTGGCTTCATCCACTCCCCATGGCGTTGCGGATGGAACGGCCACTGGTGCACTGGAGGATGCCACAGAGGATGCTGGCGCCCGTCGCACACCACGTAGTGGCGAATCGGACGCCACAGCAGCCATTGGTGGCAGGTCAACGTGCACCCTTGGTGCTGGTGTTGGTGTTGGTGTTGGTGCCAGTGCTGGCATTAGCGCTGCATCTGGAGTGGATTATGTCTTTTCCCCTGGCAGATCACAGACGTGCTTCGCTGATGGTGGTGAAGGCGACAGTGTGCCGACACGACCAGGTGAGTTAACATGAGGAGCATGTCACAAAGTGCGTTGACAGCTGAGGGCTGCTGTGCAGATGCAACCGCTGGTGGTACTGCGCAGAGATGGTACGGGTACTACCTTTGCAGCGTGCTTCCAGGACGACTGGAGTTTACTCTACAGGTTTGTGCCTGCCCGCCTGTGGTAGCGTGTTGCACTGCATCACCTGCGTGCTGTTCCGTGATCACCACCAGGGGGAACCATTCTTTGGAACGGCAAAGGCTGCTGTGGGTGAAGCAAAACGACGCAACCAAGGCAGAAAACGTGGGCAAAGGTTTTCTGCCCTTCCTTTGCAGAAACACAGTCCTGATCACCCAGCGTTGCGGCGGTAGCACCGACCTGCAAGACTAGTAGCCTGGGTGCATGTACATCAGTTCATTCGTAGTGTTGACAGTGTGAAACGCGGCGCAAGACAAACATAAGCGCATGCTGGACTACTAATCCCTCGCTTGAACACCAAACCAATGGCCCAGCCCAGTTTGGTTGTGGGAAAGGGGCGGAGAGCTTCAAGCGGTGACACAGATGCGCTGGCGCTTTGCTCCAGAGGCTGTTTTACCATCCGGGGACGGCCTTTTCTTGGCTCCAGGTGTCTTGGGGGCCGAAACCAGTGAACTGCACAGACGGGCGGAAGGCACTTTCAACGAGCTTGGAGTCCGCAACGCTGCCGCAGTCGAGGCACCTGGCGCCGCAGTTGCCTTCGACGGCTCGGAGGTGGCAGGTTTCGCTTCGTGGCTGCTGTCCTTGCCTTCGGACAAACCAGAGGAAGTCTGGTCTTTCCCGAGATCGGTCTCTGCGGCTGTAGACGCAGGCTGGTCAACATTGGGCGCTGCTGTTGGCTGCGGGTCAGACTGGGTTTCACATGTCGGAGCGCTGTGCTCCTCAGCCGAAACAGTGGCGGTCACATCTTTCAACGCAGGGCTGTCAGTCGATGCAAGATTACATGGCGAGGGAGCCTCAGCCCTCATGCTGCAACTGTCGTACGCTGTCGCAGCACGAGCACCCGGTGTGGGAGGGCCGGCTGCGCGGGTGGCAGTGTGGTCGCTGGAAGCTGATGTATCGGTCGATACTGGTTGGGTGGTAGCCGGGGATGTGGCTGTTCCTAGAGAAGCAGTGGCTGGGGACTCAGTTGGAACAGTGGTGGCCTCGGAATGGAGCGAGGATGGTGACTTCGATGCCGGCGCGGGCGATGAGGGGGGTGATGCAGCCTTCGCAGGCGGCGAAGTGGCCATCTTCGATGAGGGCGATGGAGCCATCTTCTCTGGTGGCGGGATGGCCGTTTTCGATGCTGGCGAAGTGGCCGTCTTCGATGAGGGCGATGGGGCCATCTTCTCTGCCGGCGGGGTGGCCGTCTTCGATGAGGGCGATGGGGCCATCTTCTCTGACGGTGACGTGGCTGGCTTCGATGATGGCGAGGTGGAAGCCTTCACTGACGGTGACGTGGCTGGCTTCGATGGGGGTGTGGTAAGAGATGCGGCGGCAGTCTCCGGAAGTTTGGGCTGTTCGGGTGCGGCCGGGCTCTCCGGCTTCGGTGGAGCTTGTGAAGCGGCCGGCTTGGTTGTTGGTGAATTGGAGTGACGGGTCATGCTTCAAAGTCAGAGCGAGTTGGAAGGGCGGAGTGTGAAATGGTTGAGGTGTGGAGAATGGTGCAGTGTGGGGGTTGTGTGTGAGAAAGGTGAATGACAGCTGGACCAGGTTCGGAAGAGCTGTGAAAGAACAAACACGAGCTCGAGTGATGGTCGTTGCTGTTTACATGACAACCTTGTGGTGAACACACAATGACAACGTCAAGACGGGTTCAGTGGCGATCAAGCCTTGACTCGCAGCAATTGGGTGGACAGTGCCAGTGCTGCACTGTGCCACAGTCTTGCGCGTCTCAGATGTGCCGAAGCAGCACACTGCACTCGCTTCGTCACCCACTGTTGCTGACCCACAACCCCCAACTTCAATCCCGCGAGTTGTTGGTTCTGTACCAGCGAGCTGTGCTTGACGACCTCAAATCACCTGCCCCGCACTCGTGCCCCGCCCTGTCCAGTGGTCAGTGGCTTGGCACAAAAAGCTTGCCGAAAGCACACTGCAACTTGGTCTTTTTTGGTCCCCGACAGGTAGTGGGGGCTGCGTTCGCGGTGCGCCGCTCGCAGCCCAACTTGTGCGGCCGGTGCCATGCAAGCGTCCACTGGACAGGAGGGACAGGCCGGCAATTCACCTGTCACAGATACATCAATGCTGCCACCGACGCGAGCTACGCTTTCGACTCCGCTCGCGGAGGATGCTGGCGGCTTGATCCACCTGCCCCTTGATGCCGCCGAGGAACTGCAGCGGCGTGTACACCGCGCCAGGACGGTCACATTGATCCTTCTTGTACTGGTTGGGCTCGGTCTGTTTATCTACCCTGCTGTCGACACAGGCCAAGCGTTTTTTCACGCGAAAGTCTACAACGCAACGTCCTCCTCGTGCGAGTGCATTCTGGCGTCTTCGTACATCGACATCATCGGGGGTGAGCGCCGCGGTGTCTGATCCCTGGGCTCATGTTTGTGTCACCCTCTGACGTTCGCATTGCGTGACATGCATCGCAGGCCTTGCTGCAAACGTTGGAGTGGGTGTGTTCTTTTCGTTGGTTGTTTTTGGTGCGAAGCAGGGCTCACACTCCCCGCTCCTCGATCGCTACGGTTTTCGCACGCCCGGTCGGTCTGCACTGCAGCGAACGTCTGCCACACTCCAAAGCCCGTGGTTGTACCACCGACGTTTCATTGTGCTTACAATAGTGTACACGCTTTCATGCTTGCTTGTTTTCGGTGCGTAGTGTGTCCCGACGCGTCAACTTCGCGACTCGCAGAAGCTCATGTGCGGTTATGGCCAGGCATGCTAATTACGTTGTTAGGATTCTACGTTGTGGGGAACATTCCGCCTCTTCCCTTCATGGGTACGTTTCGTGGTTACTCGTGCAAGGCCTGCAAAGCACTTGTGTGACACCTTTGCGCTGTGAAATCGTGACTTTCGTGCCGTGCAGAACTGTGTCGGATTTGGGTACGTCGTGGCTGTGATTCGCGCTAGCAACAAAGGTGAAAACGCTCCTGACCGGCGCTCCTTGCAGTGTGCCGAAGAGTCTGTCTTGGAAACAACATTCTTTGGCTATGAAGCTGTTGTTGGTGCGTGCTTGGCATGTTTCCTTTTTGCGTGGTGATCTGCTCATGGTTTGCACGTGCGCAGAGTACTACACTCGTGTAGGGTCCGTGTGGGACAAAGGTCTCGCATTAACTGATTTTTACTCCAATGAAGGAGTGTATCTGGCCCGGCACATGATATGGTGCCAAATTGTGTTCGCAGCACTTCAGTTGTCTTCGCACGCGTACACGCTATGGGCTGCCTACAGAGTTCGGGCTCAGTATCGTGGTAACGTTGCGGGTCGGAGTGCACAGCGGCCATGTTGTGACCCAACATGAAAACCAGACCTGTCTTGGTTTTACTGACGCCGCACAACCAACGCAAACAACACAACAAACGCAACAATCATGACACACAGCACAATCATACCACACCACTCCCAAGCGCGGGAAGCAAGAAGCGCAAGGTTGACCTTGACCAGGTCGTAGCGTGAGTTGGCCCGATTTGGCGCGATGCGACCCACTGACGAAGTTTCGGGGGCACCGGCACTTGGTGTAGACTTCCACCACTGCAACGTGTGGGTGTACACAAGCGCTAGGCGAGCAGGGATCCATGCCACGATATCTTGGCCTTCGGGTACAAATGATGGGACGGTGCTCTGTGCAGATTGCGCCTGCGAGGCTGTAACGGCCCGCAAACTGTCGCCAACCGACACAAAGCGCTGGCCACGGCTCACATTGACGGCTGCGTGCAACAGCGCTGAAGCAAGCGTGAAGTTGGGGACCCCTTGGCACAGATGACGCGGAATTGTGTCGGATAGACACGTCACACTGCCGTCGCCGTTCATTGCTAGCTTGGACAAATGAAACATCGCCTGGTAGCACCAAAAGCACGCCATCATCGTCAACCACCACAAGGACACCACAACACAACGCGAGAGGGCGCACCTCTGGGGAACTGTTTTCCAGGGCGGTGCTCAGAAAGTATGCCGCTGCGCAGCGGTGATCGTTTGTCCAAGCGGAACCATCAAGAATCGCCTCACCGGTGCGGAGGGCGCCCCATTCTCGGCCTCGGGCAGCAGACTGGGCTTGTCGAGTCGATAGTGCCTCAAGGTACGCCCGACGAAGCACGTCATCGAAGGGAGGCGACTGAATGTGCGATAGCATGTCTTGTGAAGCAGAATCAAGCGTTTGGGACGAGACAAAGTCAACAGCCCAGCTCAGACAAGTGATATCGATCACAGTTAGATCAAAGATTGATGCAAACAGCGAGGAGACAGCTTCGACGATGGGCCCAAACATGGCTTCAAGCAAGCTCTCCAGAGACTGAGCAGACTCAGCAGTGTCCTCGCCAGCTTCGGGCGGGACTGTGGACTCCGAAGCAGGCGATGAAGGGTTCGTCTCGGGGTTTGCTGGCGTAGCTTGTGCGGTGGCGGTGAATAAACGCGTGTCTTCTTGCCCTTGGATCAATGCCAGGGACTTGTTCCGTTCTAGCGCGGTGCGCAGGAGATGTGCTGCGTTCTCCATGTCATCCGGTAGGCTGTGACAACAGAATCAACCAGCGCCGCGTGAGTTGACATCGGAACCAGCCGGTTCACCACCCAAGGCCATTACATACCCGAGCTCAGCACCAATCTCGTACAACGCAAACGCTGTGCTCACATCGCGATTCATGAACCTGCGGGACCCAGTGCACATGAACATGACGCCGACAACGAAGTGGTTCTGCTAAAGCACCTGCAACTCCACGCACCGGTCCAAAGCCAGAGTAGAGACAGAGGCCCAATCACCTTTCTCAGTGACGGGCCAGTAGTACTTCGCCGCGACCTCACAGGACAGGTACATGGGCACCCGCTCGACGAACTTGGCATCCCCCGCCCGAAAGTGCACCTCCAGGTGGTCTCGATGAGCCGTCGACGTTCGACGGCTCTCGCGAAGCGCGGCGGGAATGCGCGGAAGCGGCACAACTGCGGTGAGGTTGGCGATTGGCTCGCTGTCCTGGTGTTCGAAGCCTTGCTCGGTGGCTTCCACATTCGTCTGGTGCTCTGCATCATCAGCGTTGCCGGAGGGGTTTGTCTCTCGGACTGCAGCAAGATGCTTTGCGAACATTTGAGCATCGTATTGATCCAACCATCCATCCGCTGTGGAAAGGGCCTCCGCAATCGCAAGGGAAGCACGAAGATGATGCCTCCGAGCAGCGATAACCAGATACCTGCCGTTAGCGATGGCCGAGGGGTAAGCAGCGTAAACACACCGAGTGCCACACAACGATGCAGCACTACATACCTCATTGCTTTTCTGGCGTCAAACAAGGGTGTTCCAACGTCCTTCAGCACCATGGCAGCACGGAACATACCATCTTCGTTGCCTTGGTCGGCAGCCTACGCAAGTTGCACAACGCCTCGTCACACTTCCAAAGTAGCACCTCCCGGTCCACACTGTCACACGATACCTGTTCAAAGTACTCCAACGCCTTGGACCTGTTGCGCTTAAGATCCCCGGTACCTCGGAGGTGCTGCGCCCCCAGTCCATTCTGCGCTGCTGCGAGACTGTGCGCGATTTCCGGCCCATGTCAGAAGCAAAGCATGTCAGTGCACAGCACCACAACCTAAGTGATGACGCACCCAGCATCCGCTGCAACTTGAAAGTGTCTGTACGCCGATGCCGGGTCGTTGGGTGCACCCACACCATTCAATTCCATCACCCCAAGGTTGTAGTGGGCAACCGCCTCGCCTTGTTCCGCAGCCTGGCATCCTCAAGCGGTCGCACGGAGCACCAACAGCGAGTCAATGAAACAGCCAATTGCACAGCAGAGTCGGGAAAGCAGAGTCGGTAACACACAAAACACAACCAACCAGAAGCTCACCCTTTGGAAAAAATCGTACGCCAAGTCAGGACGCCGAGGCAAACCATGCGCGCCCCAATAGTACTGCTGCCCGACCCAGACTTGGGAACGCGCGTCCCCAGCCTCGGCACGGTCGATGTTGTAGCCCACCATCTGATCGTCTTCGCCCTTGCGAGCCGGAAACTGTCCGTCACGCAGCAAGACGGGGGAGCCCAATGACACTTCCGACGCCGCATCGTAGTGCTGCTGCATGGCTAGACTTGCGGCGACTGAGAGGTACGAGATTTGAGCCGCACAACTGCGGTGCACGGCCACTGGCTCTGGTAGCCATTCACGGATACGGGAGCAACTGTCGTTGCTGGACCGGTCCATTGGGTCACAAGCCGCGTCCGAGGCACAGACATCCGTGACATTGGATGTGAGATTCACAGCGGACTGCATGGGTGGCTCGAGACTGAAGGGAGGTGGAGCAACAGGCCGCCCACTCAGGGCTTGACTTCCATCCGCATAACGTCGTGCCAAAGCCATGAAGCTGCAGACAATGAAACACACACAAACACACACACACACACACACACACACATACACACACACACACACACACAGGCATGCGCCCACAAAAGCAACAAGAAAGTGTTGTCATGACAATCATGCACCGCGTTCTCGCCCAGACGGTACTTCAGCTTCAACTACTACAACAACTGAAGCGTTCCGGGTGGATGGCGACGATGAAACGCACCTTCCCTGCGCCAAGTGAGCCAAAGCCAGTCGTCGAGCGAAACTGCACACCTCTCCAGCAACCGCTTTGTCACTTGGGCTTCCACCAATGCTGGAGCACTCGCCTCCTTCAAGAACCGACAGCCGATGCGCTTGTCCCCAAGCTGCATACGCAAACACCGTCTCCGAGCGAAAAGACATCAAACTGGTTGCACGACGCCGCAGGGCTCCTGCATCAATGCTGTCTGTGAACTCTTGAAGCCAAGGAGTGGAACCCTCCTGTTCTTCAACATCACTGTGGTTGGTTTGTGGTGCTTCAGGCTCCATGTTTTGTGACGGCGCAACACCGGAGGACGATGAAGCCGCATCACCAGTTGAAGAAGAACCTGTTGGCGTGGAGCCTGTCGCCGCTGAACCTTCCCCGGGTGAACGTTCCCCTGGCGAACCTACCCCTGGCGAACCTTCCTCTGGTGAACGCGGGGCTGCCGCGGCATCACTGTCTGAGCCGGGCGATTGTGCCAACGGACGAACAACAGACACAGAGGCTGAAACAGTGGCCGGCACAGACGTTGGGGGTGCGGCCACTGTGGTCACCGTTTCTGTGGTTCGGGTGGAAGGTGGCGCGGCAGGTGTCGTGGGTACGCGCTGATCGCTGGCTTGGGGCAACGCCGGCGTAGCTGTCGAGGTCGCGGAAGACGCAGCCGCTGTAGCTGCGGTGTCACGACGAGGCTTCGTAGTTGGGTGCTTCTGAGCGCTGACGACTTGCACTTCGACATCGGGAGGGGATTCTGACTCAAAGGCGAGCACACTCAACAGGTGCAGGGCAACTGACAGGGTTTGTCGGCTCTTTGCTGCCTCTGTTGACCACATGCGATGCGCAGCGATCATGTCTTTCTCGGCGACGCTTGCTGCATCGCCTTGGGATGCTAGGTCAGCGAGCGCGGTTCTGGAAACAGCAAGAGGTACGCACGCGCGCGTTGCCCCGAGCACGGCCGCCTCTTTGTCATCAATGACGTGAGATTCATTCGAAAGATGTGGCGTCGCCATGCCAACACCAGAGGCACACCACACTGCTCTGTGGAACAGTAACTCTGACACAGGCACCCCGAAATTCAACGCGACGCTGCGATCCAGCGTGCGAGGCGGGATCGTTATTGAAGGCTCCGGCCCGACGCTGGAAGAATTGCTGGCGGCGCCGGTCGCATTGCCGCTCGGATCCGCGCTTTTGGGCGCTTCACCAGCGTCACCTCTGACTGTATGCCCCTCTTGCGCATCCTGGTCACGAGCAAAAGTGCTGCGTGTTGGATCCGTGCTGCCTTTTCCCGTCGCAGAAGCAGAAGGAGAAGCGGCCTCAGTGCTGTCGCCGTCACTGTGACCGAGTGATGCCGGCCGAACTCCACCACGGCCATCGCCTTGGGTTGGCACTTGGTGGAGGCTGGTTGTTTGTGACTCCAACAAGGTGTCAGAGCCAGATGGGAGCTGCTGAGATGCTCCCAGGTCGTCTGCAAGGGCGGGGGCAT
>Ga0213833_1001150_pt1 | contig 19970 bp, 6 predicted proteins | sample SWATP21_FD_160575 | JGI IMG/M metagenome (GOLD analysis project Ga0213833, IMG submission 160575) | Coastal seawater microbial communities from Marineland, Florida, United States - SWA TP2 #1 | ecosystem: Environmental > Aquatic > Marine > Coastal | place: USA: Florida | collected 2016-08-14
GGGGGGGGGCTACGTCTTGTCTGCAGAGGACACCACCGTTCGGCTGTGGGACATCAGGACTCGTTTGCAACACATGGTGGCCCTTGGTACCAGGTACGCACGCACACACGGTGCTGTCGTGGCTTGTGCTAGTGCGCTTGTGCTAAGGTGCTGCGGCGCTGTGTGGAACCGTCACGCTGAGTCTGCGTCACGTTTCTCTTCAGGACGTCCAACACAGGGGTAGTGTGGCACCCCGTGGATCCGTTTTCCTTGTTCATGTGTGTGTCCACTTGGGTGCAGTATCGTGGGCGTGGTGTGGCATGACTGTTGTTGAGACAATTGCCGTGCCCTTGCCTCACACTTTATCTCCCATGCTGATGCCGCCATCCATGTGTGGTGCAGTGGGCACGACCAAGGAGTCCTTTTGATCGATGTACGCATGGGGAGGCCCCTCGAAGCCGCGGAAGTCCCTGGTGTCACCGGGATTGCCATCAATCGATCTGCGACGCTTGTTGCCGCAGCTGTCACGCTTGTTGCCGCAGCTGTCAGTGCCGCCCCTGTGGCTTTGTTCTCTGCGTGCGTTGTGTTGCAGGCCGTGGTTGTGCTTCGTGCTTCGTGCTTCGTGGTCTTGGTGAACGTCACGTCATGCTGTTGCGTTGGTTGCATTCTGTGCTTTTTCGGTGGGTTGTGGGCGCTACATTCGCTGCAGCCGCAATCTGAAGCACGTGGCCAATTGTTCCACTTCATCGTCACCAGAGTTTCTGCATCACACCACGTCGAAGACGCCAGCATTTGCAGGTGGGCTTCGGGCGAGCCGTCACGCACCACATGTGTCCTGTCCTGTGCCGAAGGTGGCTGTCATCATGTGTTGTGCACTGTGTCATGCTGGGGGGTTTTCAGGTGCAAACGATGAATATGTCATGTGCGGTAGCGCCAATTGTCGCATTTTCCAGTGGAAGATCCCCAAGGTGTTGGAGTTCGAAAGCCACTATCCGGTGAGTCACGACCCGTGCCCAACACACCAGTGGTGGTTAGGTTTGATCCCCACGCACACGACACTGTGTGCGTGGGTCACCGTCGTTCCGTGTGTGTGATGTGATGTACGTCCGTGTACCACAGATTGACCCAGAGCTCAACCCGGAGTTTTGCGACATCACCTCGCCGCACGCTGTGATATGCGGGCACGGCAGCATTCCAAACAACTTGTGCACCCACCCGCGAGTTCCTATGCTCATGTCGTGCGGCGTCGAGAAAACCGTTCGTGTACGTGCGTGGGTGATATGAACATGTTTTGTGCGCTTTTGGCGTGGTTCGTACAGGGGCACGCGTGTGTGTTTGGTTCGACACACTGTATGGCGTGTCACCTCACACAATAATGTCGGACTGGCCGCTGTTTGTTGCGCACCGCATCGATACTTGGTGGTTTTCTGTGAAATGTTGCGTTGCGGGTCTTGTTGCATGACTACGTGCGGGTGCGCGCGCACACGCAGTTGTGGTCACTGCAGCCGTTTCCCGGGTTTGAGGCCGCTCCAACAGAACCCCCACGCCCTGTGATCGACCGATCTTCGTTTGAAACCTTCGAATTAATGGCGGGCCTGCTGGATCGTGAGGGCATGGAGGACGTCAGTGGTACAACTCGAGATGTACGTTGCTGTGGTTTGGGTTATCCGAGACTGCATGTGTGTGTAACTTTTCGGAGCTTGCATGTCTCTTCGTACCCACCCCATCCACTTGTGTGTGTGCTCCCTGCTGCAGGACCATCGCTTGTGGCGCATGTTTGACGTCCTGACAATGCAAGACATGCTGGGGCGACGTCTCCACACAATGTCGTCAAGCCACCGCTATACCAACATCACCATTGACAGTAGTGACGACGACAATGATGACGAGGACGGTGATGCTTCCAGCGATGATCCACCCCCGTACACCCGCAGCGACTTCGTTCGAAGTTCACCCAGCAGCAGCAGCAGCAGCAGTAGCAGTAGCAGCAGCAGTGGTGGCAACAGCAGTGACAGCAGTGATGGCAGCAGCTCTGAAGATGGGGAAGTACCTGCACTGGCCGCTGTTGCCGGCCGCAGAGGAAACGAACCCAGCAGTGCCAGCAGTGCAACCGCTGTTGACGAAGGTGTGGGCAGCACCGGTAGCAGCAACAGCAGCGGCAGCAGCAGTGAGGGAGGACCTGAGTACGGACCGCCGTTGCCACCCCATATGCTGCCGCAACCCGCATCGGACGTTGGCAGCGGGACAGCGGCTGTTGACTATGGACCGCCGGTTCCGCCACACATACTTCCCCATTCCGAGAACCAACCTGCGCCGCCACAGCCACCACAGCGTGAGTAGCCACCTTCTCACCCCGGACACGGACAGCAAGCATCGTGATCGCATGCATGTGGCCGAGCAGTAAGCGCACTTGGGTGATGACGAAACAGTCGCGATTGGCGTTGATGTTGCTGCGGGTGGTTGAAATGGTGTGCACGGACGGGGTGGGGTGGTGCGGTGCGGTGGTGCAACACAATCTAATTAGTGTTGAAAACAGAAACCAGCGTGCGCGGTCTGCTATCATGTCTACTTGCGAGCTTTGTCAGTCAGAAATCAGGCAGCCGCGCGCAACGGCACTTGGGGAGACAGAAGCGCGTGCGACAGCTTTCTTCCATGGCATGCACGCACTATCCACAAACTGACAGCTACATCGCGCCAGGGGCATCAAACTGGGCAAGTGACGGCCGCGGAGGGGGTTGCTGCATCAATTTTGCGTCGACGTCAAACTGTGCAAGAGTCGGGCGCGGCGGTCGCACCAGGTCTGCGGGCGGATCGAACGCAGCAAGCGTTGGCCGGGGTGGAAGTGCGTCAGCCGTGGCAGCAGCAGCCGTGGCAGCAGCGCGCGCTGGCTCGGCGTTGGAAGGCACATGTTTCGCCGTTGGTGCAGACGCAGGTGCAGACGCAAGTGCGGGCGCAGGTGCGGGCGCGGGTGCAGATGCAGGGAGTGATGGACGCAGCACCAGGCCTTCATCGCCAGGGAATACCAACGGGGCGGGAACCTTGCGAACGGTGCCGTCAACCCCAAGGACTTCTTCCGTTGGGCCAGCGAGCACGGACCTGCGCCAAGATCGGTCCGTGCGGTTGTACGCCAGGCCACCCGGCACCAGTGCCACGTCCACCAGCGGCACCAACAGCGTGTCGTTGGTGGACAGGAACACGGGCGAGTGCACCGTCGTCTGCCGCAGCCAACTGGCCTCGACATGGGAGGGTACAGGAGAGTCGGAAGCGCGGTACAAACCTGACGTGACGCCCACGAGGTAGCGTGGCCTCAACACCGTCTCGGGACCGGGCTGGAACAACGGGTTGCGCGCAAAGATGGGAGTGCCGAGGTTCACCGTTCCTGCGCTACCGAGGTCCGCCTCCGCATCTGGTCCCAGCATCACCAGGCTGGATGTGTCACCCTTTGTTGCCGGAACGCCGGCGGCGTGTGCGAGCGCAGCAGGGACTCGAGACACGCTGCAAGACACACAACATCACACAACACAACACAACACCACACAATACAGCAGAATGTACCAACGCACCCGCGTGCAGCAACAGGAACGGCCATCAGAATATCAGATACAGCATGCAATGCACCACGTTACATGTCATCACCACAGCCACCACCGCGCCACCACCTGCAACCCAGGTATGTCCACAAAGCAACCGCAACCAGCCGACGTACACACGGGGAGCAGGTGCAGGAACAGGAGCGGCGTGGGACGGAGGAGCAACGCTCGATGCCAGGAGCGACGACGATGGGTTAGGGTTGTCTTGGGCCATGGTGGGGGGCGCCGACGCTGCCACTGACGCTGCTGACGCCGGCGGAGCTGTTGGTGCCGCGGGCGAAGGCGCTTGGAGCGAGGGTACCAGCGCCAAGGCATCGTGGTGCGGGATGCCCACGGTGCTGTCACACGTGAACGTCGGAGACCACGAACGGGACGAGCCCCGTGACGACGACGAGCGACTCCGTCCTCTCCGATGCGACCGTCGGTTGTTGCGTCGGTGACGACTGCGGCTGCGGCTGCGGCTGCGGCTGCGGCTCCGACTGCGGCTCCGACTGCGGCTGCGGCTGTGCCTTCTTCTGCGACGACGGTGGCTTCGACGAGACCGGCTGCGGTCGCGGTTGTGGTTGTTGGGGGAGGACGTACGCCGTGTATGGTCGTAGCTCGAGGCTGGAGCGGCGCCAGGGGGAGGCGGGGGCGGGGGTGGCACTCGTTGTTGTTGTCGTGCAACGTTGGGTCCGCTGCTCGCGCCACCTGTCACTCCGGCAACACCACCACCACCACCACTGGCAAATCCGGGAGCTGACTGGGTACCCGTGGCCGCGTGTCCCACCGACGAAAAGTAGGCGGGGGAGAACGCTTGGTTCAGCGCCGCCAACCTCTGTCGCTGAAGCTGTGCCAGCTCTCGGAGTGGGTCGCTGCTGGGTGCGTGTGGGCCTGCTGCCGCTGCCGCTGAAGCTGCCGACGCTGCCGACGCTGCCGCCGACGCCGACATGGCGGGCTCAAACACCGCCGACAATGCCGCCACAAGTTCGTCGCGCACGCGCTTGGCCTTGGCAAACCTGTCTTCTGGAGGTGGGGAGGACAGGGGGTGACTTGTGGCGCCGCGGCGTGATGGTGAAGCGTGGTGCAGAGACGGTGCACCACCACCACCACCACCACCATTGGCAGGCGCAACGGGGGGCGGAGGTGGCGGCATCACACCGCCAGTGCTCGCCGCGTTGGCTTGGGCTCGTTGCACCACCCGGCGCATGTCGGCAATCGCGCTGTCTACCGTCGCCTGTGCGTCTTGCGCAGCCCGGTCTCGGGTGTCTGCGGCAGAGGCGATGACCGGCGAGTCCGTGCGGGGAATGACGAACGGTATGCCACCCACACCCACACCCACACCCATCCCCTTCAACGAAGGTGTCTCTGCTGGCGACGGCGACGGCGATGGTGACGGCGGTGACGGAAAGGTCGCTGCGCGGGGCACGTGCCTCTGCTGCTGCGGGGTGAAGGGGGTCGGAGGCGCCACACCCAAGTTGGCCCGGATCCGCTTCAGGATGGCTGCAGTGCTGGCGGCAAGTGGATCTACTACGACAGCACCTGCGCCTGCACCTGCACCTGCACCTGCGCCTGCGCCTGTACCCACACCCATGCCGATCGCCGCAGTGTGTGCCGCGGGAGAGGTGACACCACCACCACCACGCACTTGTTGAAGGCGCAGCTGCAACAGGCGGCTTTCTTCTCGGGCTTTGGAGATGGCTGCGGCAGACTGGCGGATCTGTTCTTGCAGCAGCTGTTCACGCCGCGCGTGAAGTGTCCGCACCAACGCCAATTCTGCATCAGTGCTGGTGCCACCGTCTTCTTCGGACTCTGTGTGTGGGGGGGGCAGAGGCACGCAGAGCAACGCAGACAGTCGCGGAGGGAGACACGCACACACACTGATCAGCAACGCTCTACTAGAATCATGTCATGTGAAACGAACCAGCACACAAACATGCACGTGGACCGTGATGGTCACCGCACTCACCTAGACCAGATGCAGAGGCCACAACCTGCTGTTGCTGCTGTTGCTGCTGCTGTTGCATCTTGTGTTGCTTCTTTTGTTGCCGCTGGTGTTGCTTCAGGGGTGGAGCAGGTGGGGGCAGGGGAGCCTGTGGAGACCGCTGGCGTTGACGATGGCGTGGACGTGGCGGGGGTGAGACGCGATCCGACTCACTTTCGGATGCTGTCCCCGTCACACTCCCGTCGCCGTCACTCCATGTCGGCGACCGATCGCGATCACGGCTCCGACGTGACCGCGAGCGACGCGCGCGGTAGTTGCTGCCGCCACGTGTGGAGCGCGAGCGCCGCGAACTCGGCACACGCGCACCATCACCACCACCAACACCACCATCATCATCATCATCGTCCCGCGTCACCCTCCCGCCGTGGTCCTCATGCTGGGTGGCGGAGGAGCGGCGGCGATGGCGATGCCGACGCGAGTGTGACCGTGTGGCGGCGTGGCCGACGCTTTGTGCATCCCGTTGGTGCCGTGCACGCCGCGTACGCTGAGCGGCTCGATCACTGCGATCGTGGTGGCGCTGCTGCTGCTGCTGCTGCTGGTGGTGGTGGTGGTGGTGTTCGCGTGCAGGATTGGTGGCGGTGTCACCACGACTGGTTCTCTTGCCCTCCTGATCCTTTAGGAACTCTGGTTGGGGGGTGAGGATGCCGTGGGAACCTGCCATGGCATCACTTGCCGAGCGACGCCTGCGTCGAGCACCGGCACTACCACCAACACCAGCCTTCCTTGACGTTGTCGCGTCACGGTCGTCATGGCGCCGCTTCTTCGCATCCTCGCCACGCCGATGCAAGTGGCGGTCCTTGTGACTGCCGTGCCTGCGACTGCTGGAGGGTGCATCACCATCACGGCCACCTTGGTGAGACTGTGGCTTGCTCTTGTTTGCAGTTTTGTTTGTCGCTGTCGTTGTCTTCTGGTCTTCGCGGACTGGTGGGGATGCAGTCGCTTTGGACGACGCCTTGGGTGGTGACAGTGTGATCTCCGCTGTGCCTGCCAAGAGCGCGTCGCGCTGAGTAGACAACGCAGCTTGGATCTCTGCCGCGATGCTCGAATCCACGCCGCCAAGAAGCTCTGGTGACGGGCTTCGGTTGCCATCGCCGCTGCTGGCACCGGAAGCTTGGCGGTCTGCCTCTGGCTCCGCATCATCAGCACCGTCACCCGCATCGCCACCCGCACCCGCACCCGCACCCGCACCCGCACCCGCACCCGCATCGGAATGTGGGTGTTGGCTCTTGGATGCTTCCACAGCGGCTTCCACGCCAGCTGACTTGGCGGTGAGACGCTGTTCTGACGGCGGAGCGTCCGCCACCTCAACTCCTGCGCTGCGTGGCTCATCCACACCTGAGTGTGAGATATTCGAGCTCTGTTGGGGCACTGCAGACGAAGATGTAGCCGCCGCAGTCTTCACACCACCAGGTGCGGACTTCGCCTTGGTGGCCGTGGTTGTGACCACCGCAGCTTCAGCTGTGCTCGTCTTCGCCTTGATTTCCTCAGCAGCCTTAGCCTTGGCTTCAGCAGCCTTCGCTTGCTCCAACTCCTCCTCCTCCTCCTCAAGGGCCTTCGCCGCGTCAAGTTCCGCTTGCAACGCAGATTCCACCTCCAACAAGCCCGCTGCAGCGGCACGCTCCATGTTGATGGCACCGCCGGCCGTGCTGCTTGGGTGCTGTTTCTTCGACTGTTGTTGTCGTTGGTGCTGCTGTTGCTGCTGCTGCTGTTGCCGCTTCACTGCACGGCGTTGCAAACGCGCGTCACGCTGCGCATCGTACGCGGCAGCCGTCAACAGCGGTTCCTGCAGCCACACCACGAAGGCCGTGATCGAGGCCTGGTCGGGGCCGATGCGCTCGTCATCGGAGGTGCACAGGGCACTGAACAGCGCCCGCAGTTCGCGGTCCGACACGTCGAGCACGGACAGCTGCCCGGCCCGGCGGAACACGCGTCGGAAGCCCTCCCAATCCAACCCACCGCTGTGGCTGTGGTCATACGGCTGGAGCAGACCGAGGTAGTCTTCTCGACCGTCGTGGTACGCAGCGGTGCGCATGGCTTGACGCACCCGCACCACCACCTCACCGGGCCAAGCCACGACCGCTTGGGACTGCTGGCCACGACGACTCACTTGCTCCGCCAGCGCCGCGGTTTCACGCTTGTCCCGGGCTGCCTGGATGGTCTGCAGCTCCTGCAGTGCCTGGCTGCGCGCGAGTTGGCGCTCTGATGGCGACGTGGAGGGCGCCAGGGAGTCGTCAAGCACGCGTTGCAGGTCACGGGGGGTCACCACTGCGGCCTGCAACAAGTCGTCGGACTCCAGCCACTCCACAAACTCCTCGATGCTCACGTGCCCCGACTTGTCCACGTCCAGGCAGCTGAACACCTGCATGAGGAGCACATCCGGCACGGCAGACTTGGCCACCTTCGCATCCCGTCGCAGCGCCGGGCGGAACTCATCCCACTCCAGCGTCCCCGAGTGGTCCTTGTCGTAGTGCTGGAACAGCTTGGCGTAGTCCACGCCGCCCACAGAGTAAGCCGCCGCCCGCACCCGCCGCTTCAACGTGTCCACCAGCTCCGGATCCAACGGCAGGCGCCTGTTGGCACGGCTGCGGGGGCTTTGATCACGCCTCGGCCGGCGCAGTGATGCCACGGGGTCGTAGCGTTGACCCGATGCGGGACCGCCACCACCACCACCACCACCACCACCACCACTACTGTTGACCGGCCTGCCGGTGCGATCGTGGGTGGCAACGGCGGCTTTGGGTCGGCTCCTCGCCGCCGCTTGTTGCTGTTGCTGCTCCGCTGCAGCGGCCTCACCGTCCGCCTTCACTCGCGCAATGTCACCGGCGGTCACCACCGCGTCTTGCATCAGGTCGTCGGACTCGAGCCACTGCACAAACTCATCGATGGACAGGCTGCCGGACTTGGCCACATCCAGCGCCGCAAACACAGCCATCAGCACCTCATCGGGGCACAGCAGCTTGGTGATTTTCGCGTCTCGCCGCATCGCGGGGCGGAACTCGTCCCACTCCAGGCTGCCGCTGTTGTCGCGGTCGTAGTGGCGAAACAGCTTGTTGTAGTCCTGACCACCCGCGGTGTACGCCGCAGCACGCACGCGACGCTTCAATTTCTGCACCAGGTCCGCGTCGAGGGTGACACGTCGGGCGGCACGCCGTGCGGGGCTCACGGCGCGTTTTTTCGCCCGGCGCAACCCCGCCCGCTGTTCCGCCGACATGTCGCTCTCCACCCACGCCACGAACTCCTGGATGCCGATCTCGCCGTCACCCGACACGTCCAGGCTCGCGAACGCCTTTTGCAGCGCCAGGTCCGGCACGTCGCGCCGTGTCACCTTGGCGTCGCGCCGCAGGGCCGCCCGGAACTCGCCAAAGTCCAGGGTGCCGCTGTTGTCACGGTCGTAGTGGCGGAACAGCTTGTCGTAGTTCACGCCGCCGACACTGTACGCCGCTGCCAGCACCTTGCGTTTCAGCATGCGCGCGACTTCTGGGTGGATGCGCGCGCGTCGACCGGACATGTTGCCGCGATGCAACGCTTGGCGCGACACGTCCAGTGGGTCGCCGCCGGCACCACCACCACCTCCTGCTCCGACACCACCTCCGACACCATTGGCACGAGCAAGCACTCGCTCACGCACACGTTCACGCTCACGCTTGGCTCGTGCTTCTTGCTGCTCTTGACGCTGGCGAGCGAGGCTGGCAGCGGCGGCTTCACGCATGGATGGCGCATCCACCCACGCCACAAACTCCTCAATACCGATGCAGCCGGTTCGATTGGCCAGGGCGTTAAACAGGCGGCGCATGTCCACTTCATTCATGTCGTACTTGGTGACCTTGGCATCACGACGCACCGCAGAACGGAACTCGTCAAAATCGAGCACGCCGTTGTTGTCACGGTCGTAGTGCATGAACAACTTGGTGAAGTCACTGCCACCTTCCGAGTACGCCGCCGCACGGATCTTCATCACCAGCTGGGACAGCACACGGCTGTCAATGCCTCGGATGTGCTTGCGTGGAGCAGGTTGCCTTCGCACCGTGGACGCCCTCACGCCTTGCCGCAGCATCTGCTGCAGCAAACTGGACCTCGGACTCCCACCGCTACTACTGCCTCCTTGAGGCGAAGCACCGCCGCCACCACCACCACCACCACCACCCGACGATGATCCACCGGGCACAGAGTACAAGGGTCGCATGGGATCGGGAGCGTGTTGTTGCGTGCGGTGTCTCCTCGCCGCTGTGGCGGCCAGCTCTTCATCGGCATGGCGATGGGCTGACGCCATGTCTGGCGCCGCCAGTCCCATGGACGCAAGCAAGCCGCGCTCTGTGGCCGACATGCCAACCGGCGCGGCGCCGCCCTGCGATGATTCGTCGTCGTCAGAGCTGTCGTGGGCGAGGCCCATGGACTTGAGAAGGTCGCGGGTGGAGGAGGTGTGTGCCGGTGTGGACTGGTGGGACCGCAGGAGCTCCGAGGGACGCTGCGCTGCAGGAGGAGGGTGGCGGTGATCCGCCAGCAGTTGAATGCGAGCACGACCACCGGTGGTGCCGTCCTCGGTTGCACCACGTGGTGATGTTGCAACAAGTGCACCTGGTCTGGTAGCACCACCATGCCACAGCGTCTGCTGCGGCTGCGCGTCTTCCTTGTCTTGGTGCTGGTGCGTCTTGTCTTTTTTGTCCTTCTTCTTCTTGCTCTTCTTCTTCTTGCTCTTCTTCTTCTTGCTCTTCTTCTTGCTCTTCTTCTTGCTCATTTTGCCCAGCTGGCTCTTGCTCTTTCTGGTCTCACTCACAGACTTCCTTGTTCGATCGCGAGACTGCCGCGCAACCGCACCCGCTTCATCTTCCACCTCCATCGTTTGTCCGTGGCTCTTTGCTGCTGCTGCTGCTGCCGCCGCCGCCACTGCCGCCGCCGCAGGCGGTGGTTCAACGGCGTTATACGTGGCCTCGGGCACTGCTTCCGTGCCCGGTCCCACGGGTGCCGGGGGCGCAGACTCGACCTGTTGCTTGTGTTGCGTGCGTCCAAACTCCACCCAGGACGTGAACTCCTGCACACTCAGGTACCCCGCCGACTCGGAGTCCACGGCCTCAAACACGGCACGCAGGGCGTCGTCAGAAAAGTCCTTGCGGTTGACCTTGGCGCCCTTGCGCATGGCGGTGCAGAACTCATCAAAGTCCAGCATGCCGTTCTTGTCCTTGTCGTACCGCTTGAACAGCTTGGAGTAGTTCACGCCGTGGATGGTGTACGCCTCCGCGCGCACCCGTTTTCGAAGCTTCAGCACCTTCTCCGGGTGCAATGACGCCGCCAGCGCCGCGGTGACTTCCGCGGCACGTTGCGCGCCGCTGGACGCGGACTTCGGGTGGTGGCGCCGACCTGAGGAGGATCGGCCACGCGACCGGCGACCGTGGCGGCTTCCACGCCCATCGTGGTCCATGGCATGTGTACCACCACCACCACCACTGCCGCCGCCGCCGCCGCCGCCGCCCCGGCCACGTTCCTTGGAGGCGGTCGCGGCAGTGTCGTCCTGTGCCACGCCCGTTTCCACCCAGTCTGTGAACTCCACCACGCTCATGCAGCCGGGAGTGGCCACCGCCACCGCGTCAAACACCGACCGCAGTGCCGCGTCAGGCATAACTGACGCGGACACGCGCGCGGCTTGCCGCATGGCGGTGGTAAACTCGTCAAACTCCAGTGTGCCGCTGCAGTCGACGTCGTACTTGCGGAAGAGCTTGGAGTAGTTCAGGCCGTGCAACGTGTAGGCTTGGGCACGGACACGGAGTCGCAGCGTTCGGAGTTGCTCCGGAGACAGGCTGCCGGCCACCATCTTGTTCACGCGCGACGTGACAGAGCCTCGAGACTGCACTTGTCGCCCCGGTTGGGACTCAGAATGAGACTGAGGAGGTTGGGACTGTTGTTGTTGTTGTTGTTGTTGCTGTTGCTGCTGTATTTGCTGTTGCTGTTGCTGTTGCTGTTGTTGGGAGGTTGGGGTTGGCTTTGGTGTTTGCTGCTGGGCTTTTCTGGCACGTCGTGGCTGTGGCGCAGCTTGTAGCTGCACCCCGGATGTTGCTGCTCCGGCCACCGCCGTTGGAGCTGCACCGTCACCGGCACCACCATCCACACCACCACTGCCGCGTCCGCCAACGTCGTGTGCTTGTGATACGCCCTTCGCGCCCGCACCATCGGAGGCGGCTTCGGCATGAGCGTCAACATCAGCATCAGCATCAGCATCAGCATCAGCATCAGCGTTAGCACCACTATCGACCGCGTCGTCGCCAGTGCCTGCTTCTACCCACTCGACAAACTCCGTGACGGACAGGCTGCCACCCGTGGCCTTGTCGATGGAATCAAACACGGCACGCAGGGCGTCGTCTGAAATGTCCTTCGCCCTCACCCGCGCCCCACGTCGAATGGCGTTCTGGAACTCGTCAAACTCCAGTGTTCCGTTTTGGTCGGCGTCGAACTTCTTGAACAACCGCGCGTAGTTGACGCCGCGAGAGGTGAAGGCCGCGCGGCGAACGCGTGACTTGAGGCCACGCACCACCTGAGGTCCCATGGCGGCGAGGGTCTTGGCAGCACTGGCTGCCACAGGGCTGGCCGCAGCGCCAGTGCCTGCGCCTGCGCCTGCGCCGGTGGTGGCAGATAAACCGCGCTGTGCGGGCGAAGGTGCTGTGCCACTGCCACTGACCCACGCACTGAACTCGCCGATACTCAAGTGTCCCACGGTTTGAGAGTCCACGGCATTGAAGATCACGCGCAGGGTCTCGTCTGAAATCTGACGCCGGGTGAGCTTGGACGTCTTGCGCACCGCCGTGACAAATTCTGAGAACTCCAAGGTGCCGTTGCGGTCCTTGTCGTATCGACGGAACAACTTGGTGTAGTTCGTGCCGTGAATGGTATACGCGGCGGCTTTCATGCGCTGCCGCAGTCGGTTCACGACGTGTGGCCGAACAGACTTGCCGATGCGCGCGTCCACACGTCGAGCGATCGCCCTGGGGTCCGAAAACCTGGTCAAACGAGGCGCAGGCACACAGAACCAACGGCAATGAGTTCGCGTGGTCCGAACAAGGCAAAGAAGAAGCAACTGCCACTGCCATTGCCACACATGCCACAGAAAATCACACGCACGCACACACACACACACACACACACACACACACACACACACACACACACACAGCAAGGGTGGTTGGTGGCGCGCGCGCACACACACACACGCACTGCTTTCGCCTCATTTTGGATTGTGTTCTTCTCCGCGTGCTCTGCATCTCGTGGGAGTCCTCCTGCCGCTGCTGCTGTCCTGGGCCACCCCGTCCAAGTCTGGCCGTGCGCGGGGGAGGTCGCGCGCGTTGGGACGCAGGCACCTTCGCCAACAACTTCCGGTCGCCGGCAACCGCCACATGCTGGGTTTTTGTCGCTGACGCCGCCCCCGGCGCATCGCGCGATGCACCCTCCTCCTCCTCCTCCTCCTCCCGTTGGGAAGAGTGGGCTGGTGGGAACGGCGGCACAACACGGTGTGGTGCGTTGGCGGAGGAGGAGGCACCGGCACTGTCACGAGCGCGAGCGCTGCCTGATGGTGGCGGTGGTGGTGGCGGTGACGCGCGGGCATGTGAGGGTGGTGGCGGGCCGGTTAGGGTGTATCCAGGTGGTGGGGGTGGGGCCCCGGGTGGTGCCATGACCGCTGGGCCTGCCGCAGCTGCCAACGGATCGGAGCCCGGCGGACCAAGGGGGGCACCAGGCGGCGCCGGCAACCGTGGAGCAACGTTGGTGCTTGTCGCAGTGGACGCGCCCGCCGCTGTCGCTGCCGCTGCTGTTGCTGCCTCCTGCGGCTGGTGGTGCGGGTGCTGCGTCGGGGGAGGCGTGGACTTGGTCACGGCCGCAGGAGGGGCGTGTTTCTGGTGGCTCGTGGGTCCGACGGTAGCTCCGGGTTGGGGCTTGGATGCACCCTTTGTGGCCGGGGTGCCTTCTTGCTGTTGTTGTTGTTGTTGTTGTTGTCTCTGTCGTTGCTGCTGCTGCTGGTTCGACGGTGCCGTGGGCGTGGGCGTTGGCGTGGGATCCGACGGCATGGGTGTTTCACTCTTCGTGCCGAAAACAGAAGGAGCGGCGGCGACTCCTGGACGCTTCTTGGCTAGCACTTGCGCAACGCGTGCGTCCAGTTGGCGCTTCTTTTCGGCCGTTTTCTGGGCCTCGGACTTGGGGGGCAGCACGTCTGGGCGTGACATGTGCTGCCGCAGCTGTTTCTTGTCAAACGCCTTCAGCTCCGCGAACAAGTCTCCGCCCTGGTTGGAGACGGTCATGCCTCCACCACGACCACCACGGCCACGAGAGACACCTCGACCTCGACCTCGACCACGAACTTGACCACGACCACGACCGCCACGAGTTCCAGCTGTGGCAGGTGGTGACAGTGCGCCGTCCGTGGGCACCTTCTTCTTTGTGGACTTGGGTGAGCTCTTCAACTTTGACTTGTCAAACGCCTTCAGCTCCGCAAACAAACCACCACCAGTGGCCGCTGCAGTGGCACCACCACGGCCACCACGCGATGCACCCCGACCACGCCCACCTCGACCACGGGAGGCACCTCGACCACGACCACGGCTTGAACCACGGCTAGAGCCACGACCAGCAGCTGGTGACTCGATGTCATCCAAAGGAGCCTTCTTCTTCTTCGTGGGCTTGGGTGAGCTCTTCAGCTTCGACTTGTCGAACGCCTTCAGCTCCGCAAACAAACCACCACCACCGGTCGCCGCAGCCGCGCCACCACGGCCACCACGCGAAGCACCCCGACCGCGGCCACCTCGACCACGGGAGGCACCTCGACCACGACCACGGCTTGAACCACGGCCCGCGGCTGGTGACGGCGTGTCGTCCAAGGGGGCCTTCTTCTTCTGCTTCTTCGTGGGCTTGGGCGAGCTCTTCAGCTTCGATTTGTCGAACGCCTTGAGCTCCGCGAACAAACCGCCACCAGTGGCCGGCGCTGCGGCGCCACCACGGCCACCACGCGCCGCACCCCGACCACGGCCACGACCGCCACGGCCACGAGAGGCACCTCGACCACGCGAAGTGCCACCACGACCGCGGGCTGATGCTGTGACTGCGGCAGGGGACTGTGCACCGCCGGACGAACGCTTCTTCTTTTGGGGCTTGGGAGAGCTCTTGAGCTTGGACTTGTCGAATGCCTTCAACTCGGCGAACAAGCCGCCGCCAGTAGCGCCACCACCAGTGCCTGATGCGGCGCCGCCACGGCCACCACGCGACGCACCACGACCACCACCACGACCACCACGGCCGCGCCGGCTGCCACGTCCGCGTGAGGCACCTCGACCACGAGCAGCGCCGCCACGACCACGAATGGATGAAGAGGGGGTCTGCGGCTGCTTGCTCTGTGGCGTGGGCGCCTTCTTCAACTTGGACTTGTTGAATGCCTTCAGCTCCGCAAACAAGTCGCCACCCTCATTAGAAACTGTGATGCCGCCACGTCCACCACGACCACGGGTCACCCCACCACGACCACGTGCGGACACCGGAGTTGCAGGTGGTGACGTTGTGCCGCCCGAGGGAGAAGGCTTCTTCTTCTTCGTGGGCTGGGGTGAGCTCTTCAGCTTCGACTTGTCGAACGCCTTCAACTCGGCGAACAAACCACCACCACCGGTCGCCGCAGCCGCGCCACCACGGCCACCACGCGAAGCACCCCGACCACGACCACCTCGACCACGGGAGGCACCTCGACCACGACCACGGCTTGAACCACGGCCCGCGGCTGGTGACGGCGTGTCGTCCAAGGGGGCCTTCTTCTTCTGCTTCTTCGTGGGCTTGGGTGAGCTCTTCAGCTTCGACTTGTCGAACGCCTTGAGCTCCGCGAACAAACCGCCACCACCGGTCGCCGCAGCCGCGCCACCACGGCCACCACGCGCCGCACCCCGACCACGGCCACGACCGCCACGGCCACGAGAGGCACCTCGACCACGTGAAGTGCCACCACGACCGCGGGCTGATGCTGTGACTGCGGCAGGCGACGGTTCGTCGTCCAAGGGGGCTTTCTTCTTGCTCTTCTTCGTGGGCTTGGGTGAGCTCTTCAACTTGGACTTGTCAAACGCCTTCAGCTCCGCGAACAAACCACCGCCAGTGGCCGCCACTGTTGAAGCACCGCCACGACCACCACGCGACGCACCCCGACCACGGCCACGAGAGGCACCTCGACCACGGGACACACCCCGACCGCGGCCACCTCGACCACGGGAGGCACCTCGACCGCGAGCAGCACCGCCGCGACCACGGCCACTTGGACCCGGGGCGTGGGCGGGCGCTGGTGGTGTGGAAGGAGAGGCCGGTGTTGTCGGAGACGGTGGTGTTGTCGTCGACGACGGTGGCGTTGCTGGGGAAAGTGGCGTGGTGGCCACCGGTGAGGACTTTGCTGGCCCGGCAGGCTTGGGTACAGGCTCTGGCAAGTCCAGACTGGTCGCAACACCTGTGAGTGCGACGCCTTCCGCCAGACCGTCGACGCTGCCGGGCTCTGCCTCTCCAGCACTTGCACTCGCGACAGCCTGTGACGATGCGGATTTGGGTGTGACGGGCACAGACACCGCGGTTGCTGCGTCCGACGGCGGGACATCCTTTGGTGGTGTCGAGCCACGTGGTGCAGCTGAGGAAGCGGAGGGAGGTGATACAGCGTCGTCTGGGACACGCGCTTGCTCCGCATCCTTCGGTGGCTCGCTTCGCGTTGCTGTTGAAGATGCTGCTGACGCCAAAGCCGGTGTTGGTACTGCTGTGGTCGCCACAACCGCAGTGGGTGCCATGTCAGGAGCCTCCGTTGACACATCTACGGCCTCCAGCGATGCCACAGCCACAGCGAGATCCTTCTCTGCCGGTTTCTTCTCGCTGACGCCCTCAGGTGCGCCTGTAGCAGCACCTGTGGGCGGCTTTGGTTTGGGGGCGGTAGAGCCAGCTGCCTGCTCCGCACTTGACGTGGGCTTGGTGTCAGCTGCGGCGTCGGCGTCAGTCTTGGCACCAGCGTCAGTCTTGACGCCAGCGTCGGTCTTGGCACCAGTCGCAGCCGCGATACCAGTCTCGGGCGTCGATTCGGCCTCAGTCTTGGAAGCAGACGTTGCGTCGGTGTCAGCCTCGGGGTCAGACTCAGCCTTTGCTTCGGCCTCAACACCAGCCTCGACACCAGTACTGGTACCAGTTTCAGGGACAGACTCGACTTTGGGTGGCGTAGAACTTGCAGACTGCGTCTTGGTGCCAGGCTGAGGCTGCACATCAGGCTCGGCCTTCACACTGACCGCTGCATCAGCCTTGGCAGCGGGCGCTGCTGCGGTCTCAGCTGCGGCTGTGGTCGGGGTCACATCCGCTCCACGTGTGTCGCCAGCGGGCACTGCATCAGGAACAGACTTTGCTTGAGACTCGGGTACAGGCGCACTGGCACTCGGTGCACCAACGCTGTCTTCCTGTTGCGCCGTCTTTCCGTGTCCCTGTCCTTGTGCCTGTCGCTGGCCCTTCGTCTTCTTCTTCCCCATCCCCGGTGGGCGACGCTTGACGCCGGGTGGCCCCTGACGCTTTGATTTAGGGGGCGGACCGGCCACATGGGGCAAGCTCGGGACAGACGGCGGAGCAGCCATTGGAGGAGGAGGAGGAGGAGGAGGAGGAGGAGGAGGAGGAGGGGGTGTGTGCACCTCTCCATCATCGTCGCCTGCAATTGCACCTGCACCTGCACCTGCACCTGCACCTGCACCTGCACCGGCACCGGCACCGGCACCTGCACCTGCACCTGCACCCACATCAGCAGGTTGCTTCGCGGCTGCAGTCCCAGACATGCCTGGTGGGGGTGCGCGCTTTGCCCCTCCTCCAACTGGCGCGCCTGCGACACTCGGCAGGCGCGGCGTGAGAGGGGGGGGCACGATCGGAGGCGGCGGAGGTGGGGCCTGGTCCTCATCTGACTCGCCCTCGTCCGACTCTGCATCTCCACCGTCACCGTGGGGGGACGACGACCCTGCCAACGACTGATCGTCGGAATCCTCCGACTCGCTTGCGCGCGTGGCATCGCCTGACGCAAGGTCGTCGGGGCTCGTAGCTGGGACGACTGCGGGAGGTGGCGAAGGCGACGCCACCGCGCCATCCGTGTCTGCGTGTGGCTCAGGACGGGCTTCGTCGTCTGGCTGATCCTCGTGGTCATCGTCATCGCGAGCGGCGTCGGCGTCGGCGTCGGCGTCTCCGAGTGATCGGTTGTCAAGCTTGGGCGACGGCACAATATCTGGGCGTCCGGCTCCCATCCCCGGGGGTGGTGCAGCGCTGTGAGAGGGCTCGCCCGATGGCAGGTTCAGGTCCGCGGGCAGGCCGGGTGTGGCTGGGGGTGGCACCAGCGGGGGCCTTGGCTTGAGTGCCGGGCGCACCGCAACAGGGGCAGCAGCTACCGCAGGAGGTAGAGCGGCTGCAGCAGCGGTGGGCGTGGTGTCGGTTGGCGGCGAAGGAGTGTCTGCCGCAGTGCCCGCCGCAGTAGTCTCCGCAGCAGGGGTGGCGCCACCTTTGTGCACCGGCGAGGTGATGATGGCAGCCGCATGTGTGGGTGAGTTCATCTCCAAGTCTACAGGCGCCGAGGCACCCGGTCCAAACACCTCCGGTCCGCCGCTCGCACCCACACCTGCAACAGTGGGCGACGGCGCACCTGGCGAGTGCAGCGGGTCTGGCACGACGGCGCCACTGGGTGGGACAGTGGCGACGGATGGCGCCGGCCGGCGCATGCCTGGTGGCGGTCGCTTGCTTACCACAGCGCCTGGCGGACCTGCGACGCGGGGCAAGGCGGGGAGTGCTGGGGGTGCAACGCGTGGCACAATGGGGGCAACAGCAGGTTCTTGCTCTTGCTCCTGTTCCAGGGGCTGCTCGCCGTGACCGCCCGTGTGTTCCTCCTGTTTCTGCGCGCCGGGCTTGCGCATCCCTGGTGGGGGTCGGCGTGTGGCGTGTCGTGGAGGCCCGGCGACAACAGGGAGTGCTGGGGGCGTGGGGGGAACAACAGTGGGTGCGTGGGGTCCACCACCACCACCATGGGGGGATGGTGAGGACAGGACTGGGGATGGCGACGCGACGCCACCAGGCGGAAGCTGCGGCGCCCCCGGCGGCGCCACATGCGTGGCACCACCACCACCTGCGTGGTGTGGGGTGGACGGGTTCGGGGGAGGCGGGGCGCCTGGGGGACCACCAACCAATGGAAGCGACGGTGGCGCGGCGACCCCGGATGATGAGGGAGGGCCTGGCGGTGCGCCTGGGAGGGACACGGCAGCGGCTGCGCCTGGGGGAGGTGGTGTAGGTGCCCCTGGAGGTGCGGGCACAGAGGCCATGGTGGGAGGAGTTGTGCGCTGTGGGCCACCCCAACAACCCCAAACACGACGGTGCGGTGCGGTGCCGTGCAGTGCAGTGCAGTGCAGCACACGGTTAGCGGCGGAGGACAACACAGGGCGCATGGGTTGCTGGGCACACGTGTGGCGCCTCCAATACGCACCACGTGGCACTGGACCCCTGCAAACCACTCGATTCAAGGACAGGCGCGATGCCGCGTCAATGCATGGGGAAGTGGACGCTTGGAGGTCGCCTGCGTATGGTCACATCAGATACCAATCAACGCCTCCACCCGCAGACCTTCATTCGTCAACGCACCCGCTTCGCCTTCTTCACTCTTCCAAGTGGCACCGCTAAGACTTGATCAACTTGCAGCCACGCCAGGTGCCTCGGCGAAAGCGTTGACCCTGCTCGCACCACAGCAGGCAGGCCTGATCTTTGGGAGACGTTGATGCCCGTTCTGTGCGCAGCGACTGCTGCAGCTGATGCTGCCGTCGCGGTGTCAAATTCTTGTTTTTGAGAACCAATGTGTGTGTATTCGTTGTGGACCCTTGGGTGCTGCAAATTCGATGTTGTTGCACCAGGTCAAAACGTCGCCGGACAGGCATTGTTCCGCTGCGGCTGCTGGCCACATCACAGCCGCTTTAGAATGGACACCATCTCCGCGGCACCAGTCACAACATGGGTAGAGCAAGAGCCTGATGGCTTCCGCCCGGCGGGTCGGAACGGTACGCACGCAAAGGCGGACTGCCGCTGAGCCGTTCCATGTTGACACGCTGCGCTGCGCATGTATGGTTGCTGTTCCTGGTCCTACAGGGCACTCGGCGGTACAAATGGGGACCAAAATGGTGGTGTTCGGGGGAGCAGAAGGGGCTGTTCGCACCAATGAGACAGCTTCCTTCGATGTGTCCACGCAGAAGTGGTCGATGCTGCCTGTTCGCGGACAGCTACCTGCCGCACGCAGCTGTACGTCTGTGGCCCCAAGAGTGACCCTGGGTAGTTTACGACACGATAGTGCGTGAGGCGTGGATGTGGCCATGCACCTTACGTGTGTGTGTGTGTGTGTGTGTGTGTGTGTGTGTGTGTGTGTGTGTGTGTGTGTGTGTGTG
>Ga0213833_1001151_pt1 | contig 19969 bp, 29 predicted proteins | sample SWATP21_FD_160575 | JGI IMG/M metagenome (GOLD analysis project Ga0213833, IMG submission 160575) | Coastal seawater microbial communities from Marineland, Florida, United States - SWA TP2 #1 | ecosystem: Environmental > Aquatic > Marine > Coastal | place: USA: Florida | collected 2016-08-14
CAGGAAAAATGTGCGCGAACACACCGCCGAGGCACTAGCAGACAACGCCTTGACGCCCCCCACCCCCGAGGCAGCACGCGTGCTCTCTGCTTATTGCCAACAGATCATGGAGCCGCTAGTGCGGCTATTGTACAGCTGAATACGCCTGCCTGTGCCGCATGCGCATGTGCCTGTCAAGGCTTCGGGGTGGACACATCGAGGAATTGGCACGCACTTTCTGCATCAGGCCGTCACGCAGAAAGTTCTTTTGTGTGTATGACATTAGTTGGCGTGACTTTAGACCCCCGTCCGCAGGTGAAGCGTCTTGAGGTTTCAGCAGCAGAAACACCCAGCACATGTGCATCAACCAAGCGTGGAGAATATCTCGATTCCAGAATCACCACCCACGAATAGCGTCGTTTGGTTGGTGTGCCAAGCGACGGCTTTGCAATCTCGGCCACGGTAGCTGCAGGGGACGAGCCCACAAGTGAAACTCAGGGACGATACATGTAACACCCACACGCTTGCCTACATACCTTCCAACACGGGCAACCTCGCCTGTATCGAAGTTCAGCATGCGTAGACTTGTTGATGCGGCCTGGAGGTGTACACAGGCACACTGTTACTCAAGAGAACCTCGAGACTCCACCTCCAAGCTACGTACAACAGCGAGGGAGTCCGAATAGAAAGTGATGTCGTTCACTGGTGCATCTCCAACGGCAACCTACGCACACATCGGACACGTTTCAGTACGTGGTTCGGAGAAACAAAGCTCTTTCACCACCTACCCGCTGTACAAAGGAGCCCGTGAACTTTCGCGAGTCCCAAAGCTCCACGATGCCATTGGCTCTGTAAACCCCAGCCCAACAAAGGTCACGCACGCAACACGTCTCAGTGCTACACGGTACGCGACGCACCTGCCCGAGGCAATATACGACCCACGACAGGCAATGGACAGCAGCTCCCATGCCTCTCCATCCAAAGCTCGCGAACGCACTGCATTTGGACAACGAAGTCGTCAAAATGAAGCACTGGCTCCCCGCACACCGCAACACAGCACCGTACGCTGCTGCCGAGATTGCCGCACATCCCAAAGGCCCACCGTTCCGTCTGAGGACGCTGAAACGACGAGAAATGTCCCAGCTGGGCTTGAAAGGGCGTTCACAGTCCCCTACAACACACCGTGGTTGCAAACATCACCGTGAGTTGCTGAGGCTTCCACGGACACAGCACACGCCCTGTGTTGGGGAAGACGCACCGTGTGACCAGAGCCCACCCACACTGGGATGGCCAAAGGTTCTTGGCCTGCACTTGAGTCAAATACATTCACCGAGTATCCGGTCTGATACGTTTTTTTGCGAGCGCATGAAAATTCGCATGAAAATTCGAAGTGCGCGCACGCGGGAACCCGAACGCACCTCTGCACTGGTGCCGGGGGTTGTCTGCTCGCCCGTGGAAATGAAAGCACCAGCACCTGCTGTTGGGAGCTGTATGCAGTGTACCGCGGACACGAGGTTGGGCCTCGCATGAAAGGCACGAAGCCCCCACTTGGTGGCTCCTCTTGAAAACTGAGTCACGCCGTACTCGCTTCGGTGACCAGTCTGCAATGGAGCAGGAATGTGAAGTATTTCGGCACACAGGCACCACTCTACCAGCTGCGTACCTTGGGGGAAGCTACTGAGAGAAACAAGTCTCCAGAGGCTACATGAGTATCCATCCCGGTAATGTTGTGGAGGCGAGGTGGCCTGTGCACGGCACATGCCGAGATGAAGACACGGCGCATGTTCGATTCCAGCCCGCTAAACCCACCGAAACACTTGAGCCCGTTCTCCTTCCGAAGACCATACGGTGCATATGTTTGTTGAAGCAGACACAAGCTGCAGACAAACCACACCAAGGGGCACCAAGGTACATCACACCGTCTGTGAGTGAGAGTGGGGGCTGCACCTTCCACTGGCACATGTTCACCTCGTTTGACGCTGCATGGAATGCCATCGCGCAGACAGGTCCCTCCACACCCTGTGACAAAACGCACACAACAGGCAATTGAGTCACTTTCACTTTTTGCACACACGTCGTTGCCGCTCACATACATGGATTTGACCGACACGATTCATCACCCCCAGCTCGGAACTTCTAGCTCGTTGGGAGCTCGGATGCAAAGTGGGGCGGGGCGGTGTTCGTTCTGTGGATGCGGGACGCAGCTGCGCGCGAGTAGGACTAGGTGTGGTCCACGCTTTCGTCTCCCCCTGCAAACACACGCAAACACGGCACAAGTACATGCGTGAGCATGGCCATGCCTGGCGGAGCACCTGGTCCTGGTGTTGTATCACTTACCGCCATTTCCCGAGCATGCTGAGCGGCCTTTTTGCGAGCTGCTGCTTCCACACGCGCTGGAGACGACTGTAGCGCGACACATCCACATACACACGATGAAACTAGGTTCAAGGCGGGGTGGGTGTGGCGTGCACGTACGCGGAGATTGCTGTGGATCCAAAGCAAGTTGCGAGTGCAGTAGTTCACATCGTACTCAAACTGTGGCTCAGGGACACGTTGGACCTCACGCACAAGAACATGCAGTCGTTCGGAAAGAGTAAAGTCCTGCACCATGTCAACAAATTGCACGAACACCAAAGCAGTCAGAAACAACATCTGCTGGGAGAACGTGCGCGGTTCACACCTGCATCGCGGGCGTCGCCAACTCTATGGCCTTTCCCAAAACCGTTAAGCCTGCACAGCGTGTGTTCTCGTTGGCAATGAGCGAACCGATCGTAAACAAGGCGCCGTCGATCTTCACCAAATGGTGCTTCATCTGAAAGCAGCCCAGCAGCAACAACCTTGGGTCATACGCAACGAGAGCGCCGCATGGGCACACTCGCGGCGTACCAAAACGGCAAACGCCTCAGCAAGATAGAGAACCTCGCGACGAGGGCAGTCAAGGAGTCGGTGTTGTGCTAGGCGTTGTAGCAACCACTTGGTTAAGCACACTGCGCTCGTGTCCCTGAGCTCTGGTGACAAGCTGCGCGGTGATGCCGATACCGTGTGAGTCACAGCAGCTTGAGGTGCACACACACGTTGGCGGCGCGTACAATTGGAGCGCAGAAACGAAAGGCTTGGGAGACGGGTTGGTGTCGTCCTTGGGTGATTTGTAGAACATAGCTATCACCCGTACACGTGAACAGGACGTGTACATCCGCGCGTGCGTCACAGCTGCAACGTACATGACAAGAGCTGTGCGAAGAACAAACGGAAACGCGCTGTGGAAGGACCGAGTGCGTCTACCCCGTTACTTGAGAAATCCTGTTCAGCATTGCCGCGTCAAAACCGCTTCGTTGCACCAAGCACATCCCCATGCACCTACTTGATTGATGCTGTGCATGAGCTCCGCGGCGTTGCTTGTGGCACCGGGTACCTGGCCAAGCACATCCTTGTAAAAGCCGGCCACGGCCGCCAACGGGTGGGAGTGATCGACAGTGGGCGGAACAGGGTCAAAGTCTGTCGCCTGTGTCATTGTTCCATCCTCAGCGGCACCTATCAAGTCTGCCCAGCTGATGCCCTGCGTGCCAGTGCCCAACACACTCGAACGCGGCGTGCGCGCCCCACTGCCCGGACCAGCGCCGGATACGGTGTCGCAGGGTGCCACTTCAAGCGAAGCAGCTCTGTCATGTGTTTCATGTCGAAGCCGTCCGCCATATGGCACGGAGGACGCGTCCGTTGCAGGTCCTGCTCGCGGCTCGGCAGCCCAGGCGACAGGCACCGCTGCGTCTGCGCACGGCACAAACGTAGTGTAGTGAGCGCGGAACCCACCACCTGAGCTGATGTGAACGTACCAATACCACCTGCAGCGCGGCATGCGCGCCTCATATCTGAACGTGGAGATTTGTGGGCGTCCCGACGGCGGTCGTCGAACGACAGTCGACGGTTGCAGGGGTCGGCAGTCGACACATCTGCCGCATGGCTGTGTGCGGCCACGTTGATGGTTGCGACATCAGACAAGGCTCGAAGTGCTTGAAGCAACGCGGTTGCCTTTGGAAACTCGTCCGCACTGAGGTCAACGGACACAGTGATCCGCATGCTGAGCCACCCCGATCGATGCTCGCGATGCCGCGGGCGCGACACCGCCGCAATGACGAATACATGTACACTCATGCCCGCAGCGCGTCTCGCGTTCAAGTTACTACGATTATAATATATTGCAGAGAAAAATTCACCCCTTCATCATGGTGCGAGGTAAAATGCAGGTGCGTGCGCACGAAGTGACATTGGTGTGTCGACTGACTTGTCCGGCGTGTGGCACCCCGTGAAGACCCTGGTGATAGTTCTCGTGTCCAGAGGGTGTGTATACATGTGGTTCAGTTGGTGGCGCGACTTGTGTGTTGATTCGTGGTGTGTAGCCGTGCTGAGGGTTCAGGATCTGCACAGCAAACACGAGCACTAGACCGAGCTGTGATCTCAGATCTCCCAACCGCTGTGCGTGAGTCCTCTGTGCACTTCTGCGCCTCAATACCGTGGTAGTGCTTGTGCTTGTGTGTATATTGCGTTCTTGGTCGGTTGGGTGTCTGTGCGGCTTTGTTGGGCCGTGTGGCCGCATGTCACTGATGATCGTGGTGGGCGGCTGTCGATGCGCGACGATGTGCTCATCGTGTACAGTGTCGTTTTGAGTCACCATGGCCACCGCACCGCCGTCGTACTTTGTTGACCACAAGAAGGGCGAAGTGAATGAGCTCAAAGCGGTACGTTCCGGAGTCATGCCTATCAACGCGGCCCCTATGTGACCATGGTCGTCACTTGCTGCGCGCAGGCTCTGCGCAGTGTTGCAACGCAGCGCAACCCGAAGCGCAAACGTGAACTGATCAAGAAAGTGATTGCATACATGACACTGGGCATCGATGTGTCCCGATTGTACTCGGAGATGGTTCTGGTTCGTCGTTGTTTTGTGCCAGGCTTGTGAGCCCCGTGCACTGGCTGGCTGACATGCGTGTTCCCTCCTGACAGGCGGCAAACACCAAGGACCTTGTCGTGAAGAAGATGGTGTACCTCTACCTGTCCAACTACGCCATTTCCAACCCTGATCTGACACTTTTGGCGATCAACACATTGCATAAGGACTGGTGAGATACGCCTCGTGTGTGGGGGGGCTGAGTGACCGGGGAATGCTCACCGGTAAGCATGCTGTTCCGCGGTGTTGTTGTTGCGTTGCGTTGTGTTGCCTGTCGCGCAGCCGTGATGAAGACCCCATGGTCCGCGGACTTGCTCTCCGCTCCCTTTGCTCCCTGCGTCTTCACTCCATTTTGGAGTATGTGATGACACCGCTGAAGGTCCGTGGTACAGCTGTCCCCATTTGGCGTGTTCCATTCGGCATTTTGCTCCTTTCGTTCCCCAGTTACCTAAAGCTACCTTCTTTTCTTTGTGGTGTTGTTATGGAGCAGGCCTCTCTCACCGACAGCTCGCCCTACGTCCGCCGCAATGGCGTCATGGGAATCTTGAAAGTGTTCTCCTTGGCCCCGGACACCATCCGCGACAGTGACTTGATCGACACCATGTACAACATGATTCGTGATCGTGACCCGCAGGTCGTCGCCAACTGCCTCGTGGTCATCAATGAGATCATGCGCGCAGAAGGTGGCATTGCAATCAACCAGGCCATCATTCACCACCTCATGAATCACATTCGTGATTTTAATGAGTGGAGCCAGTGCCAGGTGCTTTCTCTGGTTGCCAAGTACCGCCCTGCGACGAAGGTACGGGGGCAAGAAAGAAAGTAACTTGGGGCCAGGTGTCACCGGGTCGATGCTGTGTTCTCATGGAACCGTCTGCTCTTCGTGGTGCAGGATGAAACGTTCCAATTGATGAATGTCTTGGATCAATGCCTTCGTGTCTCCAACTCCGCCGTGGTTCTCGCTGCCTGTGATGCTTTCCTGAAGCTGACCAACGGCATGCCAGAGATCCAAGCGCAAGTGTACACTCGATTGAAAACGCCACTGTTGACGCTTATGGCCGCGGCCACTCCTGAGCTGTGCCACTGCGTGCTCAGCCACATCGTTCGCATCGTTCCTCGGTGCTCCGGTGTGTTTGACACCGAGTTCAAACAGTTCTTCTGCCGGTACGTTGTTGTTGTTTCGGGTTGGTCGCGTACCTCACAAGCGCTGTTTTCTTTTTCTTTCTCATCTCATTTCATGGTTGCACGTCACAATGCTCCTCCAGGTACAACGAGCCCACTTGCGTGAAGCACTTGAAGATGGATGTGCTGCCCCAACTGGCCAACGAGTCCAATGTGGGTGAGGTGCTCGCGGAGCTGTCTGAGTACGTCTCCGACGTCGACTCGGACATGGCGCGCCATGCCATCCGTGCAATTGCAGCCGTGGTTGTGCGCTTCCCTCCTGGCGCTGAGCGGGTGGTCGAGTGCCTTCTGGAGCTGACGGAGCTTGACATCGACTACGTGCGGTCAGAGACGGTGATTGTGATGAAGGGTGCGTTGGCTGCACTGGTTTGTGTGTGTGTGTGTGTGTGTGTGTGTGTGGGTTGCGTGGGGCAGTGTGTTGACGCTGGTTGTTTTCACGGACCAGACCTGCTCCGCAAGTACCCCTCCATTGCCGTGGATGTGCTTCCTAACCTGGAAGGGTGTTTGAAGCGTGTCGATGAGCCCGAGGCCAAGTCGTCTGTCGTGTGGATGTTTGGCGAGTTTGGCCAACTCATTGAGAACGCTCCGTATTTGCTGGAGCCTCTCATTGACGGCGTCACTGAAGAGCAGTCAACCACCGTGCGCTTGGCGGTACGACTCGACCCCACTGTTGCCCTTGTATGGTTGTGAGACCCGTACTCACGCGTGAGGTTTGTTTCTTTGGTGTTCGTCTTCTCAGTTGTTGACGGCGACGATGAAACTCTTTTTCAAGCGCGCCCCCGAAATGCAACACATGTTGGGCCGCCTTCTCAAGACGTGCTTGGAAGACACCTCGTGCGCCGCTGTGCATGACCGAGCGCTGCTGTACTACCGGCTGCTGCGACAGAACTTGGACGACGCGGCAGCCATCGTGGGCGCGGGCGAGACCACGCCGATCGCATCGTTTTTGGAGGAGATGAATGACAAGGTGAAGGATCAGGTGTTTGCTGAGTTCAACACGCTGTCGTGTGTGTATGGAGAGCCCGCGGAGACGTTCATTTCCGAGGACTACAAGTTTGCAGCGCCGCCCGTGGAGGCGTTTGACTTCTCTGGCAGCGCCAAGCCAGAGGCGGAACCCGCGGCCGCCGCAGGGGCGGGGGCCGGTGCCGGCGCAGCGACTGGTGCCGGCGCTGGTGGCGGTGCTGCGGCTGCCGGGGGTGACGGGGGCATGGACCTGCTTGGGTTTGACATGTTCGGGGCTGCTCCAGCACCTGCGGCCCCGGCTGCGCCTGCCCTGTCTCTTCTCGGCGGCGCAACGATTGCGCCACAGGAGTACCAAAGCAAGTGGTTGGCATTGTCAGCCACGTACGTGCTTCGTCGTGCTCCCGCCGTGTGGTGGACTGTTATGTCGTTGTTGTTGTGGTTGCGCTTGTGCTGACACGCTGTGCCCGTTCTCGCGATGCAGTGGACCCACACAAATCAAGCTCAGCTCCGCTATTGCCGCGCCCGGCGTGCTGGAAACCGCGATGGCAGGCAAGCAGATATCATGCATGGCTTCTGGAGACACGGGACCTCAGTTCAAGTTTTTCTTCTTTGCCAAGGTGTGTTGCGGTGCTTGTGGCGGCTTCGTTGTTGAGCACAGCCTGACTGGTTGTGCGTGGGGACAGGATGCCGCTGGACTGCTGTACCTAATGGAAACGGTCGTCGACAAGGCTTCGAGCTCTGCCAGCAACGTTGTCAAGTGTGATGCTGGCGGTAACGCAGAGGCGTTCTTGTCTGTTGTTCGTGGTGTGTTCTCGTCGCTGTGAACGCCAACAACACTACAACGTGCTGCTCTGTGGTCTCTTGTCGAGCTTCCCTTCCCTCCATGCACCACACTACTGACTCAACAAAAAGCAGCCTCGAAGAGAAGAGCTGCGTCTTGAGCCACTGTACTGGTGGTCGCCTTGCGTTGGAACCAGGCCTGTGCGGTTGGCTCAAGTCTTGATAACGGAAGCCAGGCGGTCCTTCAGAGCACCTTCGTCGTGTTGATCCTGCAAGAATCCACTGCTGTGAGGGCCACGCCACAGAGGTGACCACCACACCAGCCACACCAGCTGACACGTGCCTCAAGGTCTTCACGATCGCCAATAAACTCATCGCCAAGGAATAACTGCGGGTACACCGCGCGCTTCCCCGAAATGCCCCACAAGCGCGATCGCTCGTCGCGGTTCTCGGGAAGATCGCAGTTGAGCTCGGTGTACTGCACCTTCAGACCGTCAAGAATAATCTTCACCCACTCGATGTTGTCCACGTGTCGGCTCATTCCTGAAACCAGCAGTATCGCCTAATTGGGGCAGCCCAGGCGTCAGCAAAGGGCCAGCTGTGTTGTGCATGGCGCGGAGACCCCACACAAGTGCGCACAAGAACCACCGCACCTTGGCAGCCTCCTCACTGACTGCTGGTGTCGCTCCCTCCTTGGCTTCCTCCGCGGCCATCTTGGAGTTCAAGACTATTGACTAGGTGCAGGGCGCAGATACAGATACGAGGACACACAACTACAGTGCCTGTGCTCAGTGTGAATGCGGATGTCAGGGAGTGTGAAATGAAGGAACTTCACCACGGAAGTGAATGGTACGTGTTGTTGTCAACAACTTGTTGAACACGACTGTTGACTCTACAGAAGTGGGAGTGAGGCGCTCGACATGGAACGCTTCTTTCGTCGCCCTTTCTTCCTTCCTCTGAAGAGACAAGACAACAAGACAACAACCCGCACAACGGACTGTCAACACATGACGGCAGCCCCTTACCCACAAAGAACAAACGGACGTGAATTCGTTCAGCTTGTTCCACTTCTTCGTCACACGCAGCTGCTCCATTGAGTTGGTGAGGGTATGCTTGGCGAGCAGCACCACCTTCGAGTTTCGCATGCGCTCCTTTTGCAGCTCCTGCTTTTGTTGCTTCAACGTGCGCGCACGGTCATCATCACGACGGATTTTCTCCAGGGTCTGCAACCGAAGGTACTCCTCACGGCGCTTGGTCCTGCTCGATCCGTTACCAAACCACGCGGCACAGCAGCAGCAGCAGCAGCAGCAGCAACGACGACTCGACGTGAGTCACGGGACGTGGACAAAGCAAAAAGCCTGCCCAACACACCTGGTACGCTAACAGTACCATCGTAACAGCAAAGTACACACCTTTGAACGTTCCGAACTTTGTCTTGCTGCTTCAGCGCGTGCTTCAGGCGTTGGACTTCGCGCTGCATCTCACGCTCCTCGCGCATGCGCTGCAAGCGTTCTTCCCGTGTTTCCTGTTCGTTGATGAGCTTTCCAACCCGGTCTTCTTGGATGCGGTAGGCTTCTTCCAACGCAATGGCGCGCTTCTTCTCTTTTGCAGCCCGCTCCTTTTGTCGCTGCACGAACTCCTCTTCTTGTTGGCGCTGGAACTCGGCCTGCCGAATCGCAGCTTCCTCTTGCCTTCTCTTGAACCTGCGGCAGTGTGTGCACACGACCAGAACACCACAGCACAGAGCAGCAATGCAGGTGTGAGTGATAATGCACCCGCCTTCCATGCTGGGAACCCCTGCACAGAACCGCAGCACGCACTCGAGTCGGCGTTGCTTTTGGTGCATCTCGTCACGCTTGCGCGCCTCTGCAACGCGAATTCTGGCCTTCTCGGCCTTCTCTGCTTGTGCGATCTTCATTTTCTGTCGGCGTTCCTCCATCTTTCGCTTCAACTCCGCTTCACGGCGAGCAATCTCCTCCAAGCGCTTGTTCATCTCTTCCTCCTCCTGCTGGGCCTTCTCCTGCTTCAATCGCTCCTTTTCTTCCAACGCCTTGCGCTTTTTCTCCTCGGCCAACCGCTTCTTGCGCTGCGCCTTCTTGGCAGCAATGGCCTTCTGCTCAAGCAGCTTTTGCTCTTTCTTGAACGCGGCCATGGCTTCACGTGCCAGGCGCTCCGCTTCTTCCTTCTCGCGCTCGCGTTGCTCCATTTCCGCCTTGCGCTGAGAGTTTGACGCACGGCATCAGATGCATTGACAGCAACAGGCAACACGCCGTGAGCACTTCGCAGCGCGCCCGCCTGGTCAAGTACTGCACAACTCCACCAACCTTCTTCTCGATTTTCTCTCGACGAGCCTGCTCCCTCTTCTTTTGTGCCTCCTCTTGTGCCTTGCGTTCGCGCTCCAGGCGCTCCGCGTTCTCCTTCTGGACAGTGGCCATCTGCGATTGGCGCACAAGTATCACCAACGCGTGTTATCAAACCTCGCGTTGAGTGACTCGACCCCGCAGCCCCAAAGACATACCTTCAGCTCAAACTCCATTGCCTGCTGGATTTCCTTTTCCTGTCTCTTGCGGATGCGCTCCAGGCGCTTGCGTTCCTGCGTGTCAGGCACAACGGAACCCACCAAGGTTGGTGAGGGGGCGGTCCGCGAAATGCATGCAACGCCACATCACCCGGAACAGAACATACCCGTTCCAGCATGGTTTCGCCAGTCACGGATCCGACACTGCTGCGGGTGACCGAGAAGCCACCTGATCGCGACGAGCGCACTGAGGCATTGCCATCGTTCATGATGCGCGCGCGCTCCTCCTTCACCATCGCAATCGCCTCTGCACAGCGGCACACCCGGATCAATACCCCCATTCTCATTCTTTGTGTGCAGACAGTGTGATGTACATACCAACACGCTTGGCTTCATAGTGCTCAGCCTTGATCTTCGTCAAAGCTGGCAGTTCGCGTGAGTTTTCCTTGAACGACTCCAGTGGTTGTGGGTACAGCTCCGATGTGTCGACGCCTGTGCGAAGACAAGCCTCAATGGTGCGCGGACTATCAATGGGCCTGTCCTTGTTGTCCAGGAAATTGTCAATGGAGATACTCTCAGTAGCAGGGTTCGCCATACTGACAGCGAGCAAGTGTGCGCAGTCGGCGACCTGCGTGGATGCGCCTGCAACTCAGTGCCACGCCGCGTGCAACCACCTCCAAACGATACTCTCCTCTCCTCAAGGCACCGTGTAGCGAACTCCACGCAGCGAAGCCACGTGCGCTGCAAGACGAGCTGCGCGTTGCTGCCGCACTGTAACTCGCTGGGCGTGTCAGCCGATCTGAGTCCGTTGCGCAGCACAACACATCTCGGGCTAATTGTGGTAATTCAGTTACAAATGATGGGATGAACTTGTGAAGCGTAGTGAAACTTACAGTATCTGAACCCGGGTTCCCGACAGCACGCACTGGCACATCTGTACATGCACTCGATTCCTCTTGTGCGGCGCAGCTGGTGAAGCCGTCATAAAAAGCACCAAGAGTGTAGCAACACAGTAGTGGCACGTAGAGCCATGCAGTTGTTGTGGGCCGCACACCTCCCGGTTTCCATCCCCTGCTGAAGGCGTACACAATGCCTGGCAGCGGTGCAAAGAAAGCCTCACCGCTCCAACACATGGTTGCCGGTGTAACGGCGGGCGTGGCGTCAACGTGCATGCTCCACCCGTTAGATTTGATCAAAGTGCGGTTCCAGGCCGCGGATGGCCTCGCGAAGAACCTGCCGACGTACCGAAACACTGCCAACGCCCTCCGCACCATTTTTGTCCGCGAGCACGGCCGCGGTCTGTATCGAGGTTTGTCACCTGCCGTGACGGGGTCGGGTATGGCATGGGGCCTGTACTTTTTCTTTTATGAGTCTGCCAAGGCGCGCCACTTGCGCCAGCTGCAAGAACAAGACCCGGCTACGACGGAGTTGTCGCCGCTGTACCACTGTGCTGCAGCCTTCGAAGGGTCTGCTGCCACGGTTCTGCTGACGAACCCAGTATGGCTTGTCAAGACGCGCATGCAACTCCAAGTGTCGGACTACCATGCTGGACGTGTTGCGTCAAAGGCAGTCGCCCCTCGGTACCCGACCATGTGGAGTACGTGCGGCTGGGGTGGGTGCTCGCTCCGCTCTCCCTTTGACTGTGGGATTGTGCGCTTTGTCTTGTGGTGCTGACAGGCTCGTTTCGCTGGATCGTCCAACACGAGGGCGTGACGGGGTTGTACCGTGGGTTGGTGCCAGCTTTGTTCCTCACCTCCCATGGAGTTGTTCAGGTTCGCCCCCGCCAAGTGTGTTTCATGTGTTTGTTGTGCTGACGCCGTCGGTTGCTGCGTGCTGCGACAGTTCGCCATGTACGAAGAGTTGAAGCGTGTGATTCGCCGACGAGATGTTGCACAGAACCCAGCCTTGGTGTTCACCATCGGAGCAGCGTCCAAAGTGTTGGCATCGGTCTTGACGTATCCCGCCCAAGTTCTGAAGACCCGTTTGCAGCAGGACGCCGAGGTTACAGGCACCACCCGATACCAAGGTGTCAAGAGTGCCATCGCGCGCACCATGCAGTACGTGGAAGTGCGCAAGCTTTGCTTGTTGCTGTGGAAGACATGTGCTCATGTGCCTCGTGCCCGCTGCTGTGTTGCAGCAATGAGGGCTGGCGTGGGTTTTACAAAGGCTTCGCTCCGTATCTGTACCGAGGCGTGTTGTCTTCGGCACTTACGCTTGTTGTGTACGAGCAAGTAGTTTCTGTTGTCAGAGGGTTGCATTTTGAGTAATAGCTGCCCACTTGTCATGTTCGTCGAGCGGCACTGAGCGACACACCACGTTGGTTGGGCGTACCGGGGCAACAAAGTCGCTTTCGCAGGTCTTCGCAGGCTTGCAGGCACGGGTACAACACCGCGCTCCATGCTGCCAATATGTTGAGGCTCCACTAGTCTGCCGATGAGAAAGCCTGTGATATATGTACTACGTACTCGACTCAAAGAGGTTGCCACAGCAGGGTGCAGGTACATCACAAACGCTGCTAAGCAAAGTCATACCAGTACTTTTCACAGTTTGGAAAACGAAAACCTCCAACATCCAACCATCCAACACATCCTCCCCTCAAACAAGAAGGGGGGCAAAGGTGGCCAACGATTGCGACGAAATCACGAAATCCACATAAAAGCGTCATACCAACCTCACAAAAGGATCCGCACGATGAGACAAAAGAGAGTCACAACGAAGGCACTCACCCCACCACCCTCGGATGCCACAAAACAGGAGCTATCCCATCAACGCTTCCATGGGACTGGCTTCAACTTCGTGCACCAACTGCAGCAACGCCACGGCAGCCGAGGCGTCCTCCATGCGCTCTCGCATCTCCGCATCTGACTCGGGAGTGGCACCGTGACGGCCAGTGAACATCGCCGCCGAAGCACCAGCGCCAGCGCCGGTACCAGCACCAACACCAGCACCAGCACCAGCACCAACACCAACACCAACACCAACACCACACCCGGTGCCTGCTGGCGCCTTAAACCGCAGGGGCACAAACGCGGTGGGCCCAGGCGACATGAGGCGTGGTGACGGTGACTCAGACGACACCGGGGAACCACAACTGGGGGACACCTCGTCCACGGTGGCGTTCGACAATGACCGAGCGCGGCGGCGCATGGGACCAAACGAGCCCGGTTGGAAGGAGCTGGCACGGAACGGGGCGTCCGCTGTGGACGTGAAGCTGGGGTGTGGCAACGTGTACTGCGACATCATCCCCTCTGTGTACGACGGCGCACGGGGGCGCTTCGTGTCCCGGTGGGGCGGCGGCTTCACGTCGCCACGCGACCGCTTGTTGCGGGGTGCAGACAACGCGGGGCCGGGCAGTGAACCTGAGCGCATGCGGCGAGCTGGACGTGAGGAGCGGGCGCGAGACACGGATGTCGACAGCGAGCGGGGTCGAGACGCGGGCAGGGTGACGGGCGCAAAGGGTTGGACACCCGCCGTGACAAGGATGCGTTCTGCCTCGTGCACAAACTTGTCTGCATCTTCAAGGGAGCGAAAGCAGCCGGGAAAGCCCGCACGGCGGGTGGACAGCTTCACTGCTTGCTCTGACACGTGGTGCAAACCAAAAGCGCACAAACAGGGGCACAGAAAAAAACAGAGACGCGACAGACATGGGGCGTGAGGGGTTCACTCTCTTTCCAAACCGTGCACACCACCACCTTATATGACATACTTTGCATCAACATCGAAATGATGGCCTCGGCCTCGAGGTTGGGCGCGAAGTCCCGGTATGCACGCACAAAGTCTGTGTACTGCCGCACCGACGATCCCCGCACATGCGGCAAGCAGTGCGCGATGAAGCGGACCTTGGCGGCCCGAACCATGTCTTGTGTGAGGCCAGGGTGCTTTGTTCGGAACGTCAATACAAGCTGCTCCCCAGACACACAGTTGTGGCACAACACCTGTGCCTTACTGGAAGGGGTGGCGAAATGTGCGTTGTTCACCGTGGGGGTCGTTCGCGTGGAGAAGGGCCCGGCATCGCTGCCACCCCGGCGCCGCGATGTGGATGGGGACGCCTTGCTCATGGACGCGCGGTTGGTGATGTGTGGGAGGGGGGAGGGGGGTCCGCGGTGTGATAACGCGGCACGAAATGAGGACGGTAACGCACAAGGGTGTGGCACATGCCCGGCGCAACTTCCGACCCAATTTGGATCGGCGCGAAGAACGTGATGAAACCTCTCGCGATGGTGGTTTTGTTATCATGTCGACTCGATGCATGTCACCAGTTTGGTACCCTCGAAGGGGGAGAGGAATACACCCACATCGCATTTCCAGGCAGGAAAAAGGCAACACCGACGCGCGCTCGTGCCGCTTTGTAGCACGGGCGAAGACGAAGCAGGGTAGGGGTGCCTGCTTGCCACTCGTTTTCAAGAGGCCGCGTGGGCCCCTTTCCATGGTGTCAAGTTGATTGTGCTGCTGGGCAGCTGAGTGTGTGAGGCCACCTTCTCCTTTGCCACCGCCCATTTGGCGCGCCTTGTTTGGGCAGCTGCCTCATCCACCATGGCAGATGATGACACTCCAGATGCAGGCGTGGAGGAGCTCGTAGAGATTGGCGAGTTCTTCACGTTTGCCGTGAAACCAGATGCCACATGGCGCGGAACAGTGCGTGGTGTGTGTGTGAAGGCTGGGGGGGTACGGGTCGCGGGCTCAACTGCTTGCATGCATGTGTGTGTTGCAGGTACAATTTCGGCTGACAACTACAGCACGCGCCTCTGGCCGCTTTGACATGTCGGTGCGCATTCATGATGACGGTACGCACTGAATTGCAGTATTGAGTTGGTGCCATCTGCTTTCGTTTTCTCTTGACCGTGCCTCGTTCGCCGTGCAGGCACCGTTGTGTGGTGGGAAGGCGATCCTCCCGATGGTTCCCTCGACGTGATCATGGACATGAGCCAGGCCGACTTTCTGAAGGTCTATTCCGGGACAGCGTCTGCAGCGGCCGTATCAAAGATGGTTCTGTCCGGGCGCTTGTACGTTGTGGTTGTGTTGGTGGGATTCCAGTCGTGGACTGAACGCTGACTCCGTGAACCACGCTCTCCACGTCAGATACGTCCACTCCTTCAACTACCGCGGCCTGCAGAAGTTTGCCAACTCGTTCGACTACTCTTCCCAAAAGTGGATTGACTTTTACAAGCACCGGGACGCCAAGCACGCCGAGGCTCAGGCCGCTGCTGAGGAAGCCGCTCGCATGGCACAAGAAGAGGCGGCGCAAGCTCGAGTCTTGATTGAGGCGTCCCCTGGCTTCGTGCTCGTGGAACACCCTGACGACAAAGACGCGCAGCTCCGCACCATTGCCAAGGAAATGGCACAAGCGCAGCGGGTGCTGGCGCTGGTGTTGGGCGACACCGCCCAACAGAAACTGGACAATGTGCTTGAGTTGGACGCGCAGCAGTTCCTGGCGGCTTCGGCTGCCGCCGCTGCGCAACCCATGTTTCCAGCTCGCCTCCACGCGACCGAGACGCCGTCATCACGATCCCGCGGGGGGCGTGGGGCATCCTCCAACGGCGCAGACGCCTCGCAGTCACAGAAGAGCAAGAAGAAGAAGGCCGTCCAGAAGAAGCGTGTGCGCCTGCGAGACCGCTTGTTCAAGCAGCTGCGGGGTGGTGACAGTGATGTGGACGGCGAGCCGGAGTTGGGGCCAGGGCTGTCCATCTTCTTGGGCGATGGCCCAGCTGGAACGGCCGACAAGATCCGCCTCCCCCGGGTGGTCCGCGAGCGCTTGTCTCGCAGTTTGCCAAGTACGACCAAGGAGCCCTCTGCACCCGACCTTGGACCTGGTCTGAGTGTATTCTTGGGAGAGGCGCCTGTGAAAACCCCACGGACCCCACCCACGTTGACTGCCGGTGCGACCTGCAATCAAGCCAGAGCGGCTGCTGATGGTGCAGGTGCAGGTGCGGGCGGTGCCAAGTTACAAGCGGCTGACGCGGCGACCAATGTGGGCAGCCAGCCCCCTGTGGAGGTTGTGTCCGAGCCCTCACCGGTGGTTGATACTGGTACATCCTCCACAGTAGCTTCTTCGGAGGGTGCTGTGGCTGTCGGTGGTACCGCCGGTGGTGGTGGTGCTGTAACCTCTCCAGCACCGGAGGTGGCCTCAACAACAACAACAACAACGGAGGCATTACCCGCCGCACCTGCCAAGCCCGATGTTGCTTCGCCTGTGACAGAACATGAGTCGTCGTCCACGACTGCCGTGTCTCCGGCTGCTGCGTCGCCCATGTTGCTCCGGGTTTCCAGGGCACTGCAAGAGACGTGCAACGCTGCTGATCAGGGCGGTGATGTGTTTCATGGTTCGTGCACGCGCCGCATGTTTCGTGCCTGTTGTTGTGACCGCGCTTGGATGCTGGCTGACCTGGCGTGGTCGTGTCATGTGGTGTGCTTGCTCTTGTGTTGCTCTTGTGTTGCTCAGACGTCCTGCACGAGGGAACCCGCGTGCATCGTGTGCTGCGGGGCACGAGCTCAATGCGGCCGCACGGACAACAATGCCATGCCCCACATGCTCCGCGAAGAAGCCACAACGCCCCGGCGCGCTGTTCGGCACGCGCCCCACGTCCCACGCTCCCGTTGCGCCTTGCCAACGCTGTGGCCCAGCCGCAGTCGCCGTTGGCGACGTTCCTGCCTTCTTTGCATGAGTCGTTGCGCCAAGCGCTGGATGCTCGGCGTGATCGCCGTCGGTGATGGGAATGGGAATGGGAAGCGAAGCAAAGTGTGTGTGGTGGTGGTGGTGGGGGCTGCGAACCACGTTGTGTGCCCAGAGTGTGAGCCCATGTGTGTTCGTGTGTGTGTGCGTCCCATGCTTTCTTGTGTATTGGTTTCGTTGGGTTGGTGAGGTAAAAATCGAACAACCTGGAACTGAACCCCCAGAACGTTGTCCACGCACAACATGCACTCGCTGCTTAGTTGGTCCACCAAAACCCTGGCCCAAAGCCTTGCGCACGCCACCAGTCACACATGGCCCCGCGAAAGCTGATCACCGAGGTGATGTTGGAACGCAGATCTGCGGTGACGTAGTTGTGCGGGAAATCGACGACGTCGTTCACGCGGCGCCAGCCCAACGACTCCACGGAACCGGTGTTGGTGAATGTGTACCACACGTCACGCATGACGGCACCATACGCTAGATCTGCTGCCTCTGGAACGAAGACCGGCGGCTTGGGTGGGTCCGCGTAATCGTGGAACCACGACCAGCCGTTCAAGCCCGACATCATGTCAAGTTCGTGGAACGAGTAGTGGCAGGCGTACCCAGTGGCATCGTACGGCCAAGGGTGGGAAGGAACATACGAGTTCACGTACCTGCCCCCCAACCAAGTGCGGTGGGTGACGCCCCCAACAGTGGAACGGAACAGGCCAAGTCAGACGCACACGGACGCCACAAGAAGCAACGCTGCGCGAGCAAGCACTCACGAGAACACTGGGCTTGAAAGACCTTTGCCGGCCGCAATGGCAAGTGCAATGTTCCCACAGGTGACGCCAGTGTCTGTACCAATGGAGTCATACGCCTTCTGTGGGTTAACCTTGGCTTCTGCAGCGTACTTCTCGTTCACCATGCTTCCAAACGTGTCACCCCATGGTGCAAACCTGTCGGAATACACACACGAAGAGGTGGTACAAACGGGTGTGAGTGACGCACGCACACACACGCACGCATACACACACACACACACACACACACCATGATCGCTATTGTATAGAGCAGCCACCAGATGCAAGCCATTTCCAACGCACCGTTTCTTCAGGAACGCACTCCACTCGCTCTGGGTGTAGTTGAACACGACCACATCAGGCCCCAGATCGAGTTCCTGGGCCATTGATCCCACCTGTACAGCACAGCACAACACAACAGCACAGCACAGCACAGCACAGCAATGAAACGTGAAGCCATGCCAACTCCCAGCGCGAATCGAATCGGAGAGACGCACAAGCACGCAGGCACGCCAACCCCATCGACGCCAACACACACGAGCCGACACCACAAAAGCAAGCGGTCGCGGACACACCATGAAGGGCACGTCCACGACGCCACGTTCCAACGCCTGCTGCACAGGCGCGACAACGGTGACACCGTCGACAACAGCGTACGCCGGGTAGTGTTCACCGGTCACAGCCGACGGCAACCCACTTTGACCGGGCTCCGCATCACCTCCCCACACATCCGCCGGCAGCGCAGCGAACACCTCCACGGCAGTCTTGGATAACAGGCACGCGGACACGTTGCTTGACGAGGCGCAGCCGAGTTGGGTGACGAAGGGCTGGTTCTGCTGCTGTGCCGTCGCAAGGTCTGCAGTGATGTTGGGGCTTCCACTCAGAGACAGAGCGCGGGAGAACAAGCCATTCGATGCTGGGGAGGCCATCAGCGCCAAGACGGAGGTGCCACCACTGGACTGGCCCCACACGGTGACACGAGTCGGGTCTCCGCCAAATGCTGCGATGTTGTCTTGCACCCACTGCGACAACGAAGACACCGCCGCCGCAATAAAAGACACCACATGGCATACGTGAGAGAGCGGCAACACTTGGCCCACGATGCGCACTGTCCCACGACCCCGGGTCCCGGGAGTGGACCGTACGCGTCTCGCACTCACAACACGAAGGTGACATGTGCCCAAACCCCCATCCACCCATTGTGCAACAACCCGTACCTGAAGTCCAAGCTGCTGGTCCAGGAAACCGTAGTTGCCGCTTACACCCCGAGGGTCCATGTCAGATAAATCCTGCAACGCCATGAAGCCGAACCCGTTCAAGCGGTAGTTGATGGAGACGCCTATCATTTTGCCAGTTCTTGCCAACTCGTCTTGCGGGTACCAGCGGGTGTCGCCTGCCGTCAAACCGCCGCCGTAAATAAACACCTGGGCGCAGAACCCGTCAAGAATACACAAACACACGAGCAATGCACGAGCAACGCACGAGCGACACACGAGCGACACACGAGCAACACACGAGCACCGCACGCATTCAATCAACCACCTCCCACGCGAAAACGCGCGCGCGCACTTGCGAGATGCAACGACAACCATGCTTACCATGACAGGGAGTTTGCTGTCTGCTGTGGCTGACGCGGGGCGCCATACGTTCAGAAACTGAGCAGGAGGGAAGCTCGGTGAGCGTGGCGCGAAGCAAACAAGAGCACAGCGCACTCACAACAGGACACTATCTATCCAAGCCCCAAAGCAAACACCGCCACCCCACACCCGCGTGTGCGTCGCACCAAACAGTCTTCATCACCATAGGGCGTGGCGCCAGCGCCTTGCTGCATGCAGCCATTCCCAAACTCATGTGCCGCGAATGTACCGGACCAACAGCTGCGTGCGCGAAGGTATCATGGCGTCAGCAACTCAGCAACCGTTCAACAACACACAACAGTAAAGCAGTGCGGCGGGGCAGAAGGTGGTAAGGTGGCGCACCCTTGAGCTTCCTTTAGACCCATGGGTGGTTTCCAACGGAGGTCTCCCACGGGGGGTGCTGCAAAAGGAATGCCCTGTTGCAAGTCAGCCACAACAAGTTGTGGTCAACAACCCACACGCGAAGCAAAGCAACCAACCACTTCAGCCACCCTGCTCGTCCGCTAGTGTGCCCCCCCC
>Ga0213833_1001152_pt1 | contig 19964 bp, 14 predicted proteins | sample SWATP21_FD_160575 | JGI IMG/M metagenome (GOLD analysis project Ga0213833, IMG submission 160575) | Coastal seawater microbial communities from Marineland, Florida, United States - SWA TP2 #1 | ecosystem: Environmental > Aquatic > Marine > Coastal | place: USA: Florida | collected 2016-08-14
TGATAGAGCAATTGAATATCTTCCATTGCCAGTGCGGTTCTTCTTGGGCTGTAGAGTTTCGGAAACTCCAAACCGGCCATGGGGTTGATGCTGATGACTTGAAGTTGTTCGAGCCAGGAGAAGAACAGACGTAAGCTGTAGAGATGGTGACCGATGGCGGCCCTGAGAATAGCGCTTCTGAGATCAACAAGCTCAATCTCCGAAAGCAGCTGCGGTTACGCATGAAAGTAGCTCTCAAAGACATTAATTTTTCAAATTCCATTGTTGAAGCAGTCAACAAGATTTTGAAAAATAGCTTTTTTCTTCAACTTTTATATAAACTGTTTTCAAAGATCAGCGCACAATCTAGGTCAAGTTCAAAAACGATTTTCCGACTGGCTTCCACACCCTGAAAATCAACGAGTTGCTTACTAGCCAACCTTTTATTTCACTTTCATCGCGCGATGGCCAGTGCCCTATTGAACACTACCCAACTCAGTAGGAATAGAATAATGAATATCAAGGCCATTTATTTCATGTAACACAAAAAAACTCTCTATTTTATTTATAAAAGTTTCCACGCTCTTTTTTTCAAGCAAACCTAATGGTTTATTGCTCTCGTATGAGAAACCTCCATTTCCGTTACGCCTTATTTCCAATTCAAAAGTGGTCATCAAACCCATAAACCTAGGATAGGTGGAATCTTCATCATGTATTTTCCTTATCTCTTGATAAAAAAATTCCATTACCATTGAGTCCTGAGAATGATCAAAATAAATAAAGTCCACAAAAGCACCTTTGTCATTTAAATCAATTGACACAATATCGTCCTGGCTGTTGCAGCCAAAAACTTTAAGACTCAGAAAATCAAAATCAATTCTCAGATGCTGGCGACAGACAGAAATAGAATAGATGTCATTAGAAGTCTTTATCCTGAAGCTCTTTTCGGATTTCAAATACTCTTTGATGGCTTCCGAATCAATTTCTTCGAAATCTTCTTTATTTACTGGATATATCCCATTTACATCATAATATTCATATATAAAATCATGAATACACCTAAGATTTTCATCTTTAGAAAACGTCCTGTCAGAGATCAAAATATGGACTCCCTGCAGCAATAGCAGAATCAGATAACCAACCAACATGAATAGGGGAACAATTCGCAATATCTTTGCAGTCATTTCGTCTTTCTTTTTCAATACTAATCTTGGTTCAAAAGGTCCAATGGATTAATTTCTTTCTTATCAGTTTGATCTCCATAGGTTTCTTGATGTTTGGCCAATAGAGTATTGTATCTCTCTAATTGCTCATCATAGCGCATCTTAATAGTATTATAAGCATCAGTACCCTCATCATATCTCGCCATTTCATCCCTATATGTCGCCATATTTTCACTCGCAGTCATAACCTCATCCCATGAAGCCAATTCAGGATCTTTAGCAATGATATTACAGTATTTGTCATTTACAGACTTATAGTATCCCCTTTTCAATGTTAAAAAATCTTCCTTATTCATTGTTCTCAATTCTAAAACTGTCCCATGTTTGGACTCTAACCTTATATAACCACCACCTTCGTTATTCTCCAAATCCAATTCAGTCCAAACGAATGCAATCTCGACAATCTTAAGCTGTTTAGTCGTATTTTTTCGTGATCCCAAAACTGCCACCTGAATTGAATGTCCAAATAAATCGAGTGTCACATATTCATTTATTGAATTCCCAAAGACGTCCTTTAAATTATCATGCGCTGCAATAAACTGATCTTCATTAAGAAGAGTAATGCTATTAAAAGTAGTCTTAGTATTTTTTTGCCTAGACAATAGACTTTTGCGTAATTCCGTCACATCCCTCCAAGCTTCTCTTTTTATCGCTGTTGTAAAGACGTACTCTAAATTCACTTTCAAAACTGCTGGACCAGGGCCTCGACCATCCCTATCAATGAAAGCCACTGGAGAATTCGCCGCAAATAAATATGGACTCCATCCAGGGTATTTTCTATAATCTGGATCCACACTTAAAAACCTAGCAATTCTAGAATCATAAATCCTAGCTCCAAAATCGTAAGAGTTTCCGACACCACCCCATTCATCGTCTCTTTCTATACCGTTGAAGGCGAAGCGGTAGGAACTCACACGTTTTTTTGGCTTAGTAGAGTTCTTTTCTAGCTCCTTAACCAAAATAAGAGGACTTGTTTCTAGCTCCTCTTTAGGCGTGTAATATGACAGTTTTAAACAACCCATTTCCGGTAGTGCAATTTAGTCGTTCAGGTCTTCTTTTTTACCTAAAATCTTGGCTAACATGCCTCCAGGAAGTTTGTCCATTATCCTTTCGATTGTATCTATAAAACGGTCTCCTATTGTTTTAGGAACTAGAGCTCGAAACAGGGCACAACCTATGATCGCAGTAATTATGACTATCATGGTATTCATATGCTAAGTATTAAAACAGGCAATTAAAGTTTCGGGAGAGGTGTTGGTACTCATAGCAACAACTTTAATTCTAGTCAATTCAAAAGTTTGGGACACAAAATATCGGGCAGCATAAAACATCCATCATTCACTGCAAAGGGGCTTTTGGCTGGCATTTTGGTTTTAGTCAAAGATTTTGATAAGCCCCTTTGTAGGGGATGATGCTCCAAGCGAGTTGCCTTCTTAGGCAAAAGCTCTGCGCAACATTTCGCGCGGAAGGGAGCTACATCAAAAGACTATCGAGAACGTACCCGCCTAAAATCAGATCTTCAGACTGTTGGCGAGCCGTCCTGCGAGTGGAGCAAGGGCCTGCAACGGAAAAGGCACGAAGTGGCCCGGGGTAGTGGCTCTGCTTGGCGGATACCTTAATTTATACGGAGCGAAGTCGAAGTAAAATCAACCGATTTAGCCGCCAACCCGTAGCGACCCGAAGGCGAGCCAGACATGGGCAGTGATTGGATTTTTAGTGGCCGAAGGGAACGCAATGAGGCTGTGAAGGTGAGCAACTACCTTTAAGGTTGGCTGACATTTGCGAACCTTAACAACGCAGTGGAGTGAGTGAGGCGGCTAAAAAGACAAAAGAACTGCCATGGAAGCCGACCGAGGAACGCAACAAAAGTGACAGGCTGCGAAGTTTACGAAGCACCCGAAGGGCGGGAAGCTTTTGTTTTTTCAACCTTTAAAATCAACAGATTAAAAACAAGTGCTGACACGGCCTGGCGGTTTTGTTTGCTGACGACCAAGGCTGGAATACCGATTTTCCTGTTCTTTTGGTGAAGCTTTGAGCGGAACCAAAGCGGCTTGATGCCCTGCTTGCAGGGAGACAGATCTTTTTTTGCCAGATGATGGGTTTCTCGCACTATTGGCGCGAGGTTTATGAGGCAATCATTTGCAATACGCTATTCATTGAGCTTCTTCTCCATTTCTATCTGGAGCCTTTCTCTTTCTATTTCTCTTTGCAACTCTTCTTCACTGGGTAAATGGGTAATGTATTTTGATGCAAAGATTTGTTCACTTCCATTCAATAAACTGTATTTGGCAAGTGCCTTGTTCTTTTGTGTACACAGTATGAGGCCTATTGTGGGATTGTCATCCTTTTGCTTCATTTCTGATTCAAATAGGCGAACATAAGTGTCCATTTGACCAATATCCTGATGGGTAAGCTTACCTACTTTTAAATCAATCAGCATAAAACATTTGAGTATGTAATTGTAAAATACAAGGTCAATGTAAAAGTGCTCTTCTTCTAAACTGATGCGGTGTTGACGTGATACAAACGAAAAGCCTTTTCCCAACTCTAACAAAAACTCTTGCAGCTTGTCAATGATGGCTTGTTCCAGTTCTTTTTCATAGAAGGCTTTGTTGGGCTTTAAGCCTGTAAACTCTAAAACATAGGGGTCTTTTATCAGGTCTGAGGCTTGTAATGGTGTTTGTTGTTCTTCAGCTTCCTGGCGTACCTGCAACGCTCCTTCTTTCGAACTGGATTGCAGTCGTTGGTAATACAGGCTGTTGATCTGTCTTTCAAGGGTTCTTGTGCTCCAGTTTTGCAACACACTTTCTTCCATATAAAAGGTGCGTGCTGCCTGCTGTTCTACCTTCATCAGCAGCCTGTAATGTGTCCAGCTTAATTGGTCACGCACTGAGTGACTTTTCTCAAACACTTTGTAAAACTGCCGCATGTATTTAAGATTGGTGGCTGTATAGCCTTTTCCGTATTCAGTTGTGAGCTTTTCTGATAACTGACTGATCATTTGTGTACCATATTCGGCTCTTTCTTTTCCTTGCTGCTCTACTTCAACTATTAGTTTTCCAATACTCCAGTAGGCTTTTACCATGGCTGTGTTCGCTGCTCTGTAAACACTGCTCCTTGATGCTTCTATGATCTCTTTTACTGATATGTAAAGCCCTTCTATGGTGTCTTCTGGTAATGCGCTCATTTCTGATGATAATCGATGGTAAAATTAATCCTATTGTTTGAGGCGCTCTGATGGGGAGCGCTACTTCATCAAAATGGATAAAACTGGTCAACGTCTTTTTGTAAATCTTCGGTTTGGTTGACTAAATACCTTTCGGTGGAACGCACGTATTTATGCCCTGCCATGTACTGAACCTGCCTTAGGTTGTACTGCTTTAACCAATGGGTGATGACACTGGCGCGTACTTGTTTGAAGTTGATAAATCCTTTGTCTTGTTGTTTGATTTCTGTGGTTAGGCCTTTCCATATCTGCAAGCTTTCATTAGCCTTCTTTCTTCCTGCAATTGGGGTCGGCAAAAACAGGCGTTTGGTGTCTGATGTTTGGTATTTCAGTAGTTCGGCTCTGGTGCTGTATTGATATTCCATCAGTGCTATGATCTGGTTTGATTTCAGCTCTAAAGTCCGCTGGTTACTTATTCTGCTTCCTGCTATGCAAACCTTTCCTTCTTTCAGCTTCAGATCATGTAAGGTCAGCTTTTCTATTTCGGGAGTGGTTAAGCCTTGATTGATCATTAAGCTCAGTACTGCTTTGTTTCTTTGCTTGGCTTGTCGATAGCTATTGAACCAATTTCGTTTGTGATTCGGGTCCTTTTCTTCGGGTACTTGATAGTTTGTGTAAAGGCTTTCTAAGTGTTGTTTGTCCAGGATGGGGTAAAGCTTCTGTTGCGTATTGCCCCTTATTTTGAGATGCTGGACAGGGTTTTCGGCTCTTTGCCCTGTTTCCATTTGATAGTACATAAAATGCCTGATCACATTGAGCCTTATGTTTCGGGTGCTGTTGGATTGTCCTTTTTGCTGCAGGTGGTTTAGATAGGCTAATACTTCTTTTGCCGTGGCCTTCTCTATTTCGGTATTGTCTCGATCTAAAAAACTCAAAAAGTCCAGCACATAGCGGGTATAATGGGTAACTGTGGATTTACTCTTTCCTTGTGCTTGTAAGTAGGCTTTAAAACTCCCCATGCTTCTTTTGTTCACTTGTCGTTTACTCTCAAAGGGATTTACGAACCCTTTGCCTGGGCTTTCATTAGGTGGGTGTAAATCTGAGTACTCCCCAAGCTGCTATGGCCTAAAAACCGTTGTATTTGCTGTAAGTCCATTCCGTTTTCCAATAGATGTGTTGCAATGGAGTGCCTTAGAGTATGTAGCCCAATTTCTTTTTGTTGCAGGCTGGGGTTGTCAATCTTGAGCTGTAGAAGTTTAAGCCTTTTGTACAGTCCATTGGCTGTCATGGCTTTTCTGGTTCTTCCTATAAACAGGCTGCTTTCTTTTGGGCTTTGTACCATGCCTGGCCTGTAGTCATAGATCCATTCTTGCAGGTATTTTGAACTGGACCTACTGAACGGAACTAGCCGTTGTTTGTAGTTTTTCCCTTTTCGTACATGTAAGATTCTTCTATCAAAATTCAGGTCATCAACTCTTAAACTGCTGCCTTCTCTTCTGCGCAGTCCACAACCGTAAAAAACGGCCAACATTGCTTTATCTCTGGCGTTGAAGGCTTCTTGTTGGGGATGCGGGCTTTCTTGATGGGTAGCTTCAAAAAACTCCTTGATTTCTTCCTGGCTCAGTACCGTAATACTTCCTTTCTGGAGCTTGAGTGGCTTGAGACTTACGGGGGGAACTCCACTTGCTCCTTTGTGTTGTAAAAACTCGTAGAACTTTTCCAGGGCTTGTATTTGCTGATTGAGGTAAACATTGCCCAGGCCACCACCGCGCCTTTGATTGGGCCTTGTACTAATGTGATTGAAGTAGTTTTTGTAGTCAGTGTTTTGGATTTGGTTGATTTGATGAACTCCGTTGTTTTCCAAAAAGTGCAGGAACTCCCGAACCATGGTGGGCATGTTGTAAACGGTTTTTGGATTGTAACCGAGTATGTCCAACCATTCTTTAAAAGCGGTTTCTAAGTATTGGTAGCGGCTGTTTTTGAGCACTAAAATTTTCACTTACGATACCTTTTCTCTCTGCTCTCTGGACGGGTCTTTTACCTTGCTGGCACTCTTGGATTTAACTGGTTCATTTTCGGTATGAACCACTGCTGGACTGGTGAACCCCTTCGACATGCTCAGGGCCAGTTCTTCCAGCTTTTTCAGGTTTTCATCCAGCACATTAGACACGTGGTTTTTCAGCTCCTGGAACTCTTTATAACTCACTATTTGGTAGCTATAGGCTGTGCCTTTTTTGCCTTTTACTTGCTTTATGTAGTAGTTGCTCATCAGGCTCAGATTGTACCGTTTTTGATTGCTGGGGTGTTCCTTTAGCGCTTTTCTGATTTCTTGATTCGTGAAGCTGGTTTTGTTCTCTTGTTCTAAATAGCTTTTTACTGCTTCCAGGTAGTTTCTGCAGGCGCCGCTCAACTCATCTGACTTTCTCAGCAATACTTCTTTCATCAACTTGTTGGCTTCGGCTACATCTTCTAACGTGCTTTCTATAAAGAGCGCTCCTGTGGCGGCATCTACTTGCTGCTTGCGTTGCCACTGGTGGTAAAAGGTGATGGCTTCTATAAACTGTAAGTAGTGGTTGTTGCTTCTTCTTGGTTTGAGTACTTCTTCGGGAATATTGAGCAACTCGGCAAAGGGGTTAACAATGGCAACTGGTGCTAAGATTCTTTGGCAGTTGCGCAGTAGGTGGGCGGCCTGGCTTTCTTCTTCTTGGTTCACTTTGCCTGCACTGCGTTTGCGCTGGTAATCCATGATCTTTTTGTCCTGCGCTTTGCTTTCGTCCAGATAGATCAAAAAACTGCGGTTGGCATTGTCTTCATAGATCTGCTCTTTGGTGGTGCAGCCGCTCACACTTACGGGCCCTTCTACTACTAAATGGATGGTGCGGGTTTCGCCTTTGGTGTTTTTATGGGCTATGGTTTTACTAATCTTTTTCTTGCTCTGCAGTTCTCTAAGCGGGTAGAGTGCGTTTTCTGCGCCGTCCAGATCTTCTATCAGTATGAGTTTGTTTTTAAGCTCTCTTTGGCCGAAGTAGTAAAAGGCGTTCTCGCTTAGGGTGGTGATTTCTATTCTATCTTCTTCGGGTATTAAGGCGCCTACTTTTTCTTGTAAATGGGTTTTGCCTGTGCCACTGCTGCCCAGGCTTACTATGTGCAGGGGCTGGTCTTGCTTTCTGCTGGTAAAAATCAGGTACATCAATAGCCGGTTACTTTCTTCGCCTACTACCCCGCTTTGCCCTATCAGCTCGTTGGTGCGTTCCAATAAATTGGGGGCTTGTAAAAAGGACTCGCATTGCTCGCGCTCTTGGGTACTTAACACTGGCTTTTGCGGTGTATCGGGGAGCTTTTGTTTGAGTTGATCCATTCGGTAAGTTTCCAGGGCTTCGGTGAGTTCGCTCAGGCTGGCGGCCACTAAGCTGGTGCCCATCTCTAGTTTCTCGGCTACTCTTCTTATCAGTTTCTCGGTCTGGTTGTCGTTGTACAGGTCCAGGTTGTGGCGTATTGCTGGCATTTCGGCTACACTCAATGCCCCATTATTTGGACTGCGTAACTGGATTTTTAAGGTGGCCCGCATTCGGTCAAGGCCTTCTAGCTTAATACCACCCAATACCGTTAAACGGAGCAGCTGGTTTTCATACACCAACTGCTCCGGATTACAACACATAAACCCTTGGTTTGTCTTTGACTTTCCCATCGCTTCAATATTTCTTTTTACAGAACATATTTTGTCCAAAACTATAAGATATGTTCTTAGCAACCAAACAATTTACTTTTCCTTCAGACACTTTATGTTCTGTAGCTTTGGATTTTACTCCATTTTCTTTGTTATTTAACTACATATGTTGTTTGGTGAACGTTTAACTCTAGTGCGTAAAAAGCGAAAAGTATCCCAGGATGAACTGGCCAAAAGGCTGGGGGTGCATGCGCCCATTATTGGCCGGTACGAGCGTGGTGAAGTAAAGCCTTCTATTGAGGTGGCGGCTAAAATTGCGGATGCCCTGGGGGTTAGTCTCGACTTTTTGGCGGGGCTGTCTGACCTGGAACTGGAACAGGGTTTGATTAAACAAATTACTGAACTACAGGCTTTGGCAGATGAAGACCAGGCGCATATTCTAAAAACACTGCAATCGCTCATTCGCGATGCTAAAGCCAGAGCAACCTATGGATAAGCAAAAGGCACTGGAGGTAATCGAAGCACTGGCCAATGGCATTGACCCAACTACGGGCGAGGTATTCTCTGATGACTCGCCTTTTCAAAATGTACAGGTAACAAGGGCTCTCTTTTTTGCCCTTAAGGAGTTGAAGGAGACAAAGGCTAAAAAGGGGCCTGCCAATCAGGGCGCACGATGGACGGCCGACGATGACGCACGACTTAAAACTGATTTTGAGAGTGGTATAAAGCTAAAAGATCTGGCAACGCAATATGGACGAAGCAAAGGCGCTATACGCTCTCGCTTGCAAAAGATGGGCCTTATTGGGTATGATTCTGACGAACTCGGCGGGCTTTAGGGTAGGCTACTGAACAAACAACTGAACAAAATAAAAACGGACGTCAACAAAAACACTCCTGCCAGACCCCAGAGCAGGACTTGGCTATTAAAACCACAGGATTGTAAGTCCTGCGTGTTACTTCTCACACACTACTCATCAACTTTTCAAGTATATGGCTTCTATGTGCGCTGCTGTACTGATAGTGTTCAGCCTGGCTAACAATACCTTCTTTTACCGGGTTGGCGTGGATGTAGTCTACCGCTTTTCCCATCGCTTCTCCTGTCTGTAGTTCTATCGGTTTGTTGTCCTGCCGCCAAAACTGGTAGTGGCTATTATTACTGTTATAGCTGCCTGCCTTTTTAAAGATGGCTAACATCCATTCTTTACGGCTTTCTTGATCGTTTTCTTCTATAGCCTTGAGCAGCTTACGGCTGGTAAACTTCTTCAGATCTCGTACAATATCTTGTAACAAGTGGCCTTCTTTAGCTCTGGCTACAATATGTACATGGTTGCTCATCAACACCCAGGCAAACAGCTCTAAGCCTTTTTCTTTAATGCAGTAGCTCAGGCTGTCGGTAATGATTTCTTTGTAAGCGGGGCGGGTAAACACGTCAATCCAACCCACCGTGGCAAAGGTGATGAAGTAAACTCCATCAGGATTGTGGAACTTCCAGGCACGGCTCATGATCGCTAAGGTAAACCTTGACCTACAATAACTAAAAAGCCACACAACTCAAAAGCTGTGTGGCTCTATTTCTTATTGGTTTTATCTTTTGGTAGGTTCTCATTGGTTCGCCCGCTTTGCATGGCCTGCCAAGTCACAGACTTGACTTACTTGTCGAGTTCCAAGTTCGCTCCGCTTAAACTTGAAACAATCGCTGGTAACACTTGGAAGAAGTAGGTTTGAATTTGAATGGTTTTCGAATATTCTCAGATGCTGTTTTGATCTTATTCAGTACCGTTCCGGGCGAAATTCCAAAGATTCTGGAAAGACTTCGAATTCCACAGCCTTCTAAGTAAATATTGACCAGAGAACTAGTATCTATTTCGTAAGACTTCCGCTTATATGAGAGTAGTTGATACTTCCTACACACTTTGCATCTATATCGTTGTGTTCCACTTTTCAGTTTTCCTACTCTCACTAAAGTACCAGAACAAATACGACAAAAGCTTTCCATATGCACTATTGAACACTAGGTCCAAATAAACGTCCATATTTTAATTCTAAGCTACTACTTTCATCAAAGGCAACCTAGAACTCCTAATGTGCACGGCTCATCACCCGAAGTTTTATCACTGTTTACCAGCATGTTAAAGACCAACATCAAGTACCATGTGCACTATTGAACACTACCGCCCTGTTGAGTTAAAAGAAGAAAGCACCAATCCAAAACTTGAATTGATGCTTTTTCCTTCAACTTTTATATAAACTGTTTTCAAAGGTCAGCGTAAAACATAAGCTCAAGCACTATCAATTCCCAGAGCCTCAATTGACACCTGAAAATCAACGAATTGCTTACTAGTCAACCTTTTTGTTCACTTTCAACGCGAGATGGCCCCGGCTATTTTGAACACTACCAACATTACCACCTACTTCTCGTCGCTTGTTGGCCACCGATGCTTTTTTTCAGTCATTTCACCTGTTTCATTAAAATATCGCCATCTTCCAACCTTTTGACTTGCCCCATCGCGAATTAGATAACGACCGCACTCTTTTAGCTGCCCTCCTTCGTAGTAACTCCTACTAAACCCATTCCGAAGATTTTCCCCGTGATAAACTCCAAATCTAGATAGTTCTCCAATGGAACCATCTACATTAAAACTTAGAAACCACCCTAAAGTATCAAGGGAATTATTCATGTAGAGAACATCTTTGAAAAGGCCATTCTTATTAAAACTTAACGAAATAAACCCACGCTCTTCATTTGTAAGGTATAGACCTTGACTACCTCGAAAACCTGGTAACCGAGCGTAAAACTTATCAATTGTACCATACCTGAAAAAATTACGCTTCGCCCAACTCAAATAATTAACTTCTGAATCAGAATTATAAAAACAAGCTATCGCAGTTGAATCCATTAAAAAATTAATCTGGGTTTCGTCAATGGCACCCGTCTTACTATTAAACTCAGAATACAGATAAACAGTGGCATCAATAAATAACCGAACCCCCTTCAGGCCGCCATCATTTCTAAATAACGAATCCGTTAATACCCAATTGGACAAAGTATCATCGTTCCACACCCTAGTAGTTGGATAAGACATCTTCGTAACCGGATCCTTTTCATATTTCTCAACCCTTGTCAAAGATTTAGCGGCAAAAATGGCCACAATAGAAATCGTAATATGGATTACATTATTCATTATCAATTCAACTTTTATTTAATTCAATTCACCTTAAAGTACCCAGCGACACCTGGATTATTTACACTTGTCATATCGTTAGGATTAAGTATAACTATATTGGACCTACTATGTCCTTGCTTAGTCAAGGCCTTGGTCATTTCAGATTGTACTAAGCTAGCATCTGGATTTGATGGATCTACCCAAATACCAACAGAAGAACTCCCCAAGTTCGCTAGAACTCCTGTCGCTTGTTTTTTAAGCTGTTTTTTTGTGTATTTATCTGTTGTGTTCAGGCGCAAGTTCCAGCTCATACCTGTGGCAATTGTCACATTTGACATAGTCGCACCAGGTGCAGGTGTAGGTGTAGGTGCAGGTGTAGGTGTAGGTGTAGGTGTAGGTGTAGGTGTAGGAAGAGTAGGGATAGGCATTCTAGATTCTATAAGCCGAAGGTCATCTGACAAATTAATATCATCCATATCTTCAAATTGCTCAGTGAAAGCAAGTGTAATTCCGTACAGGGCAATCCCTCCTTTCACGTGAACAGGTGCCTTCTCATAAGACAGTAATGCTCCACTTTCTGCTAAATCTGAGAATGTACCCATTTCAAATACCATTACATAATTCCCCTCGCCTTTTAAGCCTCCTATGGTTTGTGCATTGAATGGATATACATGCTGATTTATTTTATCATCAGTGCCAAACAAATCATCCAAGAATACATCATCAAACTCTTCTCTGGAATCATTTGGCCCATGATGAATTAGCAACTTACCATTGTTAGAAACTATGTTAGAATTTACTTCAATCCCGTTACTCTCGATTTTACCAGCGACACTTGTATGCACCTGAATAAGTGCAGTGCGCTTCAATCCCTCTTGAATCATAGTGTAGCTCACCTCCTCTAAACCATCTAAATCAATAGAGTTGACAGGCTTATTACCGGCATATTGAAAAGGAGTATACCAAGGAAATGAACTAGCCAAAGGATCCACAGACAAAAACTTAGCTATCCTGGGATCATAGATTCTGAAGCCGTAGTCGTACATAGCTCCTACACCATTCCACTCGGGATCCTGTTCCTTACCGTTAAAGGCGAAACGGTATCCGTTGCCAGTGGCGGTATAGATGGTATCCTGATAGAAGGTATCTCGTATTTCGCTGAGAACAGCACTATTGAGATAGAAAGTATTGATGTTTTGACCGTTCTTATCCTGCCTTGACACCTTCACATTTGTTTCGCTGTTTACAGCAGTAAATTGGTAGCTAAGACTGGTGGCTACATTGCTATAAGATGCAATGACGGTAGAAGCTGAATCAAGGATATCTACTTTAATAGAATCGCAGTCACCGTGGTCAAGATCTAAAAGTAGCTGGTATTTCTGGTTGGTTTTTGTAGCGTAGTTATGAAGTGTTCCTTCGTTTTCATGATCAGCCGTTACCACTAGCTGTTTATTAGCCTGTGATACTGCCCCGCCAGAAGTACCTGTCCAACCCGCTGTACCAACCGTAAAGGTATCAACTTCCACGGCCTGAGCATACTGCGTAATGGCCCGCACCAACATCTGGGTTTGGTTAGTATCAGAGTATACGCGGTTGGGCATTAGCATTCTCCCGATAGTTCCATCGGGACAGGCTCCAGGGTAATAGTCTTGGGCCACTTTTATACTTCCGCTATAAATACTCAAATCCGTGATAGGCACTGCTATTTTGAACACTACCATTAACCACCTGCTAATTGAAACATTACCCCCCCCTACCACGTATGGAAGTAGGTTGTAATCGCCTTCCTTGTTGTAGTGTCCATATGACCAAAATATAGAGTTAACGTATCTTTCGGTACACCCTCGTAAGTAATGATGGTGTCAAATTCTATTTTATTATCTGGAAAATTCAAAATACTCCCGATAAAATTCGATTCATTATCATTAACCGTAAGAGTTCTTTTATAACCAACCCTAGGGTAAAATGTAAATCGAAGTCGGTATCTACCTAGTACACTTTTATCCACTCGATCATGAAACAACACCCATGTACCGCTTGTATTTATGCATTGAGAATATTTATCATAATTGGCTGAATACACCACTGAGTCCTGCTTTCTTATAGTATAGGATTTCAACACACCATTTGCCCAATACTTAATTTCGCAGACACTAGAATCGCCATCCAATAAATTTGTTGTCTCTTTGACCATCCCATTTGGATACGTCCTTAATTCTCTTCTTGAGTCATCGTTCCTCTTACCGCACCCTACAAGGATCATTAGAAGTACGCAGACCATTACTACATTGTATTTATTAATCATTTATTATTAAATTCTATTGCTCTTTGGCTACGGTAAGTTTTTTCATCAACTTCGTTATCAGTGGTATCAACACCAATTATCTCTCCATTTTCATCGTAGTAAAACGTGTCCACATATTTCTTTGATTTATAAGTCACTTGACTTGTCACACCACGTCTAGATTGTGGTATGGCAACAGATTGTGAATTATCTTCGTCTAAAACTTCTCTAATATCGTCTCCATCACTATTTGCTTGATTTTCTAGCTGTTCAAGCCACACATCATAAGTTACTTGATGTCGACGCATTATTTCTTCTTCCATCAGGCGCCTAGTTTCATCATCGATAATGGCTTCTCCTGAACCTGCAGCACCGGTGCCACTTCCCCAATAACTTGCCATTTCTGCCAACACTTCGTCATCTATATTTCTTATAACCCAACGATCAAAAGCATTGGCCTTATAAGACTTTGGTGATGAACCTTTGTCATTGTATTTATGTGTTCCCTTGATCTTATCCAATGTACGTTCGAATAAAAAGAATGGATATACGACCGCATCCTCCATCCTATCAACAAGTGTGTAAGAAAGGGCATCTGGGTCATGATATACCAATAATGGTGGTTCACCCGGGGGACCTGGAATATAAAATGCTACTCCATCTTCAGTTGCGTTCATTGAATGCGCTGGGCTACCATCTTGCCACCCTCCTGAGTTTTGAGCCCAAACTTTAGCCGCATCTGTTGTTAAATTAGATAAACCTGTTAGGTGAGCTTTGAGCACTAACTGTTTCACTCGCTCTTCATTTCCCTCATCATATGCTATCTGAATCTGCTCTACCCACCAAGTACCCGTAATCATCACTGCAGCCTCAAGTCCATCCAAATCAACAGCGGCCACTGGCATATTTGAAGAAAACTGATAAGGCGTATAAAATGGAAAAGAGCTTGCCAACGGATCGACACTCAAAAACTTAGCTATCCTCGGATCATAGATTCTGAATCCGTAGTCATACATAGCTCCAACTCCATTCCACTCGGGATCCTGTTCCTTACCATTGAAGGCGTAACGGTAACCGTTGCCAGTGGCGGTATAGATGGTATCCTGATAGAAGGTATCTCGTATTTCGCTGAGAACAGCACTGTTTAGGTAGAAGGTATTAATGTTTTGGCCGTTCTTATCCTGCCTTGACACCTTCACATTTGTTTCGCTGTTAACGGCAGTAAACTGGTAGCTAAGACTGGTAGCTACATTGCTATAAGATGCAATGACGGTTGATGCCGAATCAAGGATATCCACTTTAATTGAATCACAATCACCGTGGTCAAGGTCTAAAAGCAGCTGGTATTTCTGATTGGCCGTTGTTGTGTAATTATGAAGAGTACCTTCATTTTCATGATCGGCCGTTACCACCAATTGTTTATTAGCCTGTGATACTGCTCCGCCAGAAGTACCTGTCCAGCCAGCTGTACCAACTGTAAAAGTGTCAATCTCTGCAACATGGGCATACTGCGTGATAGCCCGCACCAACATCTGGGTTTGGTTAGTATCTGAGTATACGCGGTTGGGCATTAGCATACCGAATGGATAGTAATCTTGAGCACTCGCAATATAGGCATCCCAAAGAGCAACTGTAGCACCATTAATGGTGGTATCCTGCAAATAAGTACGCTTATCGCTCACCACTGCCAGCACATTGCCCAAGTGGTTGCTGAGCTCGTACTTTTTAAGTGATAATTGCCTTTGAGCCTGCAGGCTATCTACACTGGCGGTATAATAGCCAAGGGTGTCAGATTTGTAGAAACTGCCGTCTACACTATTGATGCTATCGGCCTTAAAGCGCATATTGTACAGGGCCATGCTATCCTGGCTCATGCCCAGGCGCGAGCTGCCATAGATATGATGCTCGGCCAGGCGCATTTTTTGGCAGTAGATTAATAATGGTCCCAAATCGTCCAGTAAGTCATCCGTTACCGCCTGTCCATAATTTTCACGCACCAGTTGCAGGTAGGTAGTGGTGTTGAACCAATCCAGATCTTCCAGGGTGCCGTCAAGTATTTGCTGGTGTGGGAAGGGAATGGCATTCTTTATAAAGTTCTCACTGTCATTATCGGCCAGCACATTGAGTATATAGGAGTAAGTACCGTATTGCTTCATTAAATCCATAGGGCGATCAACATCCGCATCGCCATCAGTAGTAAAGAAGGTGGCCAGCTGAGCGGCGCTAAAGAGCCAGGTCATCTCCAGCAGTATTCTGTTGTGCGATTTAAAGGAACCGGCTCCCAGGGCGCGTTTAAACACCCACTCGCTAATGCAACTGCTATAGTAACTGCTAATCTTGCTTTCGAAGGCCGGCACCGACAGGCCCTGGGCTACCAGCACAGTGCTGTCATGGTCAAGACCCGAAAGGCTGTCAATAAGATCGGCCTTAATGCCCGGGGGCGTACTGGTGTATATACCGCTGTATACCTGCTGCAAATCAACTATGGAGAAGCAATTCAATAACTGATTGCCATTGGCACGTGTAAGCACATGGTAAATCATTTCATAGGTGCTGGAATAGTAGCTGTAGAAATTGCCAATGGTACTTCTATGACGGCCTACCAGTGAGTCTATAACGTCGTAAAAATCGGTGGTGTCGTGTCGGTAAAACCGTAGCAGGTCTGCCGCGAGGTTGTTGTCATAGTTCAGCAGATCGTCAATGGTATAGGCATTCATTACGGTTTGTGAGAAACCACCACTTTCTACTTCGGCTATAAGGCCGTTGAGGAAGGAGGCATTGGTGGCGTACTCATCATTAAACATGGCGGTAACGGCATTGAGCCCGTATTGCTCTACCAGCCAATCGGTAATCAAACTCACATTATGGGTACTGTCTTCCAGGCCATTTTGCAAATTGTACACTGCCATTACATTGCCCTGGGCATCGCGGGCATAATAGGTGTACTTCCAGGTAATGGGGCTTGCCGTGGGTTTTACAATCTTTACAATACGGTTGCCAGAGGCATCGTATTTAAACTCCAAGTCAGGCGTGGCCATAGTATCGGCCCGCTCCACTTTGCTCACTTTGCCATACACCGTCCAGTCTATGTTGGCAATGCCTTCCTGATGGTCGGCCACCAGGTTGCCAATGGCATCGTAGAAATAGTTGCCACTGCTTTTCTGTCCGCTGTTAAGGTCTTCAACACCTCCATTTTTAGTAGAGAAGTAGTCGTCAGCTAGGGCTGCCTGATCTTCTACATACTTCAATTGGTTGCTATTGGGGTAATAATGGTACACCAAGTCGTCCATTAAGGTATCGGCATCATGAAAGCCAAAGCGCTCCAGGTTCATGATATTGCCGTTAGCATCGTAATTATAGCTGGTGCTGTAAATATTGGCATCGTTTACCCCTGCCCAGGTATTGCTGCTGTTGCTTGTTTTTACAAAAGACTCTGAGCTTTTAATACGGTTCAGCTGGTCGTAGGTATAGTTCATACCCAGCACTCCCTTGCCGCCTTCCAGCATGGCGCGGTTGGCACTGGCCATATGGCTGATGTTGCCGTTGTACAGGTCTTTATTTTCAGTAGTGCCGCCAAAGCCCGTAGTACCGCGCTGCGCCATAAACTTACTGGCGCCAATGCTTTTATAGTCGCCCTGGTAATAGCCCAGGCTAAAGCCAAAGGCATCCTGAGCCACCTGGTAGTTGCTATGTCCATCACTTCCTATATCGCGGGTTTTATCGAGCAACTCGCTGTTTACCCCCTTGAGCCAGCCGTGCAGGGTGTAGGCATAGTCAAGGCCCTGCACCTGGTTTTCGCCCAGCACCACCCGGGCCAGTGGGCCGTGCAGGTAATACTCATAGCGGGCATCCTGCTCCCAGAGTATCTGGTCTTTTGAGGTGAGTGCGGCCGTAATGCGGTTGTCAGCATCATATTCGTATTTGTGGTAAAACTGGTCGGGCTCGCCTTTTTGGTAGCATACCTGCTGCACATTGCCGCTTACCAGGTCGTATTCGTAGTCAATACGCTTGTAGCGCTGGCCGTATTGCTCCAGCTCGGCATACTCGTGCAATACGGTTTTTACATTGCCGTGCACATCATAGCTGTAATGGCTGGCATAGCTATAGGGCAGGCCGGCTGCCTCTACAAAATAGGTGGCCGCCACACGGTTGCGCAGATAGCTTTGTCCTGCGCTGCCAAAGGCAGTATTGGCAGCAGTATTGAGCGGTGCATCGTATTGGGTAAGGGTTATTTGGCTACGTACTCCCTTATTGTATTCGCGTAGAAAATAAGAGGTGTCGTTGCGCAAACTGTCAGTGAGTATGTCATTGGGCAGGGCCATTTCGCCCACTTCGTGTATGCGGCCCAGGCCATCGTAGCGGGTATAGCTGTATATATGTCCCCTTTCGGCCTGTACGGCGTTTTGTGAAAATACCAGGCGGCCCAGGCGGTCGTAGAAAAACTCACTCTCGCCACCATCAGGGGTCAGCTGTCGGGTCACCTCGTTCAGGGTATTGTATTGGTAAAAGGTAGAAAGCTCGTGCTCCGTAAGCTCGTAGAGTTGTGGGCTGTCGGCAAAGTCTTGCTTCGACTGCGCAAAACTCTTTTCGCGCCAGTTTCTGGCCTTGTTTTCCATACCCTGGCTGCTATAATCAGCACTGGCTATAAGCTGTGCACCCTGCGGCGGTACGGTGCGCACCAGGTTGCCGGCTATATCATAATAGTACAGCGTAAAGTGATGCTGCAGTTGCGGCCCGCTCATCTGGAATACTTCTGAGTCAAAAGCCTCTGCACATTTATCGCGGTAGGCCGCTTCAAACAAGGCTTTTTGCTGGTCAAGGTAATCCATGTACTGCCTTAGGGCTATAATATGCGCCTGGTAATTGCGTATGGTATCGCAGGGCACGCGCTCGGCTTCTATTTGGCGGTACCGGGGTTTGTAGCAGGCTTTGCGCTGCTTGAGTTCACAGCATTTGGCAATGGTATACAAATGTGTATACCCCTGCACTATTTTCCAGTTGCCGGTTACCGAATCATAGGCATCTATTAAAAAGCGGTGGTTCCTTCCCTTTTTAGCAGGATCTGTACGCAGGTTGGCAAACTTGCCTATGTTCTTAAAAATCACTTGCTCACCTGCCTGGCCATAGAGGCCTATCCAGCTGTAAAAGCCGTTGGTATCGCTCAGCTTTATGTACAGGGTGTCGTTGCTAATACTTTGGCCGCTGTAGATGGGCTGGTGCAGGGTGGCTGCTCCGTACAGGCTGGTTTGGGTAAACTCTGCTACTGCATACAGGCTGTCAGTCAATACTGCTCCGTTGGCAAGCTTGTTGGCCTTGGCGCGCTGGTGCAGGAAGCTTTCCAGGGCATTGGCCTCATCGCTGAGTTCCGTACATACATATACCACTTCCTTGTTGCAGTCTTCACAGTCGTCTTTTTTCACTACCACCTGGTAGTTCAGCTGGCTTTTAGCGCGTAGCTCTGCAGCCAGCAGGGCTTCAAAGCCGTATTGGGCGCTTAGTTCTTTGTCAGGTGCAAAATCACGCACTGTGCGGCGGATATCATCACAGCTTTCACAGCCGGTACCTCCACTGCTACTGGCGGTGCAAAGGGTATCGTTGCGGTAGTTTTCGCCCGCGCTGTACTGGTAAAAAGGCTGCCGGTACTCATAGCCGCTGCAGCCTGCCAGCAAGGATTCAATGCGCTGGCGCAGGTCATGGCGTTGTGCCACATTCAGCTGCCGGGGTTCCAGGCTATAGGTCATCCACTCCTGGGCGGCAAAAGCGCCCTTGTAGTTTCTAAAGCTGGCGGTAGAATCAAAATGTGCGGCCGTAAAATGCAGGGCCAGTGTGTCTATAAACAATTTTCTGAAGTTTTGCCTGCAAGCCCCTGTAGCGGCAGTACGTGGCCAGGCTATGCTAATGGTGTCGCCTACAAGCGGATCAGTACTGGCAGCACTGCCTGAGTAGCTGCTGTACAGGCTTTGCAATTGTGCCTGCACTACAGGAAGCATACCCTTTTTGAGCGACCATGTATTGAAACAATAGGCATTGGCACCACCTGATAAGGAATCGCGGCTAAAGCTAAAGGTATAGCCGGTGGTGTCGCGCAGGGAGTCCTGGTAGGCCACAATGGCCGCATAGGCTGCTACGCGCTGTCCGCTGCTTATTTCAAAACTATAGCTGCAGGCATTTCTTCGGCCCCGCACCTGGTCTACAAGCTCACATTCGTCAAAAAAGCTTTGGTACTCATGGCTGTACCAGTTGTTGCCGTAGCGGGTATTCAGGTAGCTGGTAAGCATTTTATCGTGGTGCTGGTGGTTGTGGCCCAGGTTGGGGTGGGTTTCGTAAAAGTCTTTCAAGGCCAGCGCCACCGTATCACAGCTTAGGCAGGTAGGGCACATCTTACGGATGGAAGCGGGCAGCCATATTTCTTCGGTTTCGTTGGGTATGGATACCTGAAAACAATTGCCCATGGTGTAGGAAGTATTGTGTCCTTTTATAA
>Ga0213833_1001156_pt1 | contig 19916 bp, 5 predicted proteins | sample SWATP21_FD_160575 | JGI IMG/M metagenome (GOLD analysis project Ga0213833, IMG submission 160575) | Coastal seawater microbial communities from Marineland, Florida, United States - SWA TP2 #1 | ecosystem: Environmental > Aquatic > Marine > Coastal | place: USA: Florida | collected 2016-08-14
CGTCGTGTGCGCTGCGCGCTACGTAATTTAATCGTTGAGCATCGTCAGCATGGCCACGCCACGCTCAATCCAGTGGTTCGGGTCCTTTTTCGTGGGCATTCGGACGAACATAACGAAATTTGTGGAATGGCCAGTGGTGGACAGCATGCCGCGGCGATCGCCTGTGCGATACACCGGACAGTTGTAGGTGCGTGACTCCTTCAACTCGGAGCTCTTCTTGGGGATCAGCCACATGACAGGCGCATCCGAGAACAGCTGCTTCGGAAGACTCTCCGCGAGCGTGGAGTTCCCTGCGTCCCACCGGCAGCCGTCCATGAACAAGCCGTAGATGTACACACCATCCTTTGGTTTGGTGGTGTACCTGATGGAATGACCACGTCCACAGAACGCACGGTGAGGACACAACAAGACGAAAGAAAAACACAAAAACAAAAAACAAAAAACAAAAAAAAACAGCACACGGACACACATCAACCCACAAACAAACGCCAACGCACCGGCCATGCCCGCCTTCCAGCATCTGGAAGTCGTAGGCCACGTCATCAATGGGGATGGTGTACCGGCGCGCGTAGTTCTGCATGGCGCCGGTGAGGAAGGCCTGTGTGAAGAAGAAGCCACACACCCAAAAGGCGGGTGGCGGGCCCTCCTCCACCCACTTCGTCATGAACGCCAGGCGCTGCACCAGGTTGGAGACGTAGCCGGACAGGGGCTTCAGGCTGGGGTACGACCGGCCCTTCCACATCTCCGGCACCCGGCCAAAGAACAGGTCCGTGCCGACGGCCTCCAGCTGCGGAGACATCAGCACCAGGCCCTTCAGCGCCTTCTCCAGGTCCCGCATGGACTCCTGCACCACCTCCACCAGGCGGTTGTATCGCGCCAGCTCCTGCAGCAGCACCGTGTTCATGCTCTCCGCCCAGTCCACCGGGTACTTGGCCGCGATGGCCTCCAGGTCGTACGGCGCCCGGATCTTGCCCAGCACGTCCGTCACCACCTCCGTGATCACCTCGTCCCGGGACTTGGCGCCGGAGCCGCCCGACGCGCGCTGCGTGAGCATGATGCTGGCGAACAGCAGCGACGTGTCGTTTTGGTCCTTCGTGATGTTGGCGTTGGAGTGCATGACGAACACCTCCGGCTGCGGCACCGGCGGCAGGGAGTCGATGAACTCGACGTAGCCCTCCCACGAGTTGGCGTCGGCGGGCGGCGTCTTCCACAACCCGGACTGGCTCAGCTCCCGGTCCGACTCCAGCGCGGCCTGGGAGAACAGGCGCATGAGGATGGTCGTCAGGCAGCGGCGGTCCTTGTCGTCCGTCACGCGGCCGCCGTAGTTGCACTGGCCGATGAGGTACTGCAGCGTGGTGTACGGGATCTGGATCTCGCCGTCGGCGTCCTTGTACACCGGGTCGTCCACGAACATGTGCAGCTGGCGCACCGAGATGCGCAGGTCCGAGTCGTTGAACTCGTAGGGGATGTTCCACCCCAGCGGTCCGAACTGGCGCCGCTCCTGCACCAGGGCGTGGAAGAAGCACAGCGAGAACAGCAGGCGGCGGAACTTCTCGTCGTTCTGCACGCCGTTGAAGAAGGTCGGGTCGGAGATGGGGTCCATGAGGTAGCTCTTGCGCAGGTTCGCGCGCAGGCCCTTGGGCGGTTCGTTCGTCATCTTCACGCCGTTCTGCAGCACCGACACCGGGAAGTCCTTGGACGGGTACGACGTGCACCACAGGCGGAACTCGCGGTGGTCGTCCTCCTGCCCCAGGTCCTCGCAGATCTTCTCCAGCGTCGGCATCCAGGACACGGCCAGGTGGCAGTTCTGCAGCACCACCCACCCGCCGTCCTTGCGCGCCTTCTTGATGAGCGCCTCCGCAAACGGCCCCTGGCCCTGGCCCAGCGAGATGGAGTCCACCTTGTGCTTGGTGGCCTCCGCGAACTTGAGCAGCCGCACCATCGGGTCCGACCCGGGGCTGAGCACGAACACCAGCGGCTGCGTCACGGACGAGTCCGCGTGGCACGACGCCAGGTCAAACGGCGGCGGGTCCAGGAACTTGCGCCCCATCTCGGCCTCCACAAAGTCCTGCACGCCCAGGATGACCTTGTCCGGCCGGATGGTGCGCAGGACGAGGAGCTTCTGGAAGCCCGTGAGGTCGGCGTGGAAGCGGCCTGGCATGGCGCACCGGTGCGGCTCGTCGTTGTCGTACAGCGCCTGCCACTCCGCCAGCTGCGCCGTGAAGCTCTCGCGCAGGCCCTGGAACGCGTCCAGCATGCTCAGGCGGCACACCTCGCCCCACTGCTTCTCTACCAGCCACGCCGCCGCGGGGTTGGCGTGCGGGTTGTCCATGGCGACGCCGCCGGTGAGGAGGAAGTACCACTCGCCGTCGTCGATCTTGCCGGCGCCCTGCATGATGCGGATGGTGAGGAGGAAGGAGAACAGGAGCTTGTCCTTCTCGAACAGGGAGCGGCAGACGTTGTTGTACAGGCTGAAGGTGAAGTAGCCGTTCAGGTTCTCGATGCGCGTGTCCAGGTCGCTGCTCTTTTCGCTCTTGCGGATGGCGTTCACGTACAGCGTGACAAACCACTCCATGGAGTACTGGTACATCGGGTCGATGCTGGCCAGCGCCGCGATGCAAAAGAACAGCGTGGAGGTGTGGAACGCCACCGGCTTGTACCCGGCGCGCGTGGCGTCGATCTGCTTCTCCGTCTCCTCCGCCACCGCCTGCTTCTCCTTGATCTCGTTGCTCAGGTCCTTGCTGCTGTTCAGCACCTGGATGGCCGTCTCGTCCTCCAGGATGTTGCCCTCGCTGCTGCTCAGCACCTGCAGGATCTGGTCCTCCAGCTCCTTCAGCTTGCGCCGGTTTTCGGCGCTGAGCACGATGAGGCGGTTCTTCTCCTCCTGCAGGTCCGGGCGCTCCTCCCCCACCACGATGCCCAGCAGCTGGTCCTCCAGCCCCGCCGGCGTGATCATGAAGTTGAGCAGCGACACCTTGGCCGACACCTCCGGCAGGTAGTGCGGGTTGCGCAGCTTGGTGGTGATGTAGAACCGGAACTGGTCTGAGTACTCCACCGTGGCGTCGCCCAGCCGGATGCTCATCACGCCGCCCTGCTTGAACACGTTCTGCAGCAGGATCGGCTCCAGCGCCGGGTCCAGCTCCTCCCCCACGTTCTCCAGCAGCACCGGCTGGCCAAACTGCACCGCGTTCTCCAGCGTCCGCAGGAACGTGGCGTCCGTGAGCTTCACCACCTGCAGCTGGTTCTCCTTCTCCATGCTGCGCACCCACTTGTTGGCCTGGCCCTGGGGGTCGATCATCAGCGGCCACCGCCGCGCCACCGTGGCGATGATGGCGTTGTCCACCGAGAACGAGTCCGTCGGCAGGCCGTCAATGTGCCACTGCCGGATGGTGATGGGGTCCCCCAGCACGTCCTTCAGCTCGTACGCCGCGTCCGAGCCGTCCGCGCCGGTGCACGGCACGCCCAGCGACACGCACTTGTTGCACCACTCCTGCACGCACTTGACGCGGAAGTCCATGGTGTACGCCCCCAGGTACGCCATGAAGCCGCAGCCGATGACCACGTCGCCCGTCACGTTCACCAACTGCTGCCGCAGCGTCTCCGCCGCCTCCTTCCAGCGCTGCTGCTCGCCGCCCAGGCCGCCGATGAGCTGCGTGGCGCGCACCAGCTTCTTCTCGCACATGTCCACCTGGTGCTCCAGGTCCTCCTTCTTCTTGTTGGCCGCGTCGAACTGCGCCTGCAGCGCGCCCAACTCGTCCTCCACCGCCTTCAGCGCGCCCTGCTTCTCCGCCAGCGCCGCCATGGTCACCGCCAGCTGCTTCTCGCTGGCGGCCAGCGCGATGCGCTTCGGCGCCACGATCTTGGCGACGCGGTCGTACACGATCATGGCGCGGGCCCACTTGCACAGGCCCAGGGCGGCGGTGGACACGTTGGCGACCTTCTCCGGCGTGAAGTTGGGGTCGTCGATGTACGTCTTCTTCATCTTGTTCACCACCTTCACCGGGATGTTGTCCTTGTCGTACTTGCGCAGGCGGTCCAGGAACTTCATGTCGCCCAGCATGCGCTTGGCGGGCGGCCAGTAGTCCTCCACCTTCTTCACGCCGCCCTCCGGGTCCTTCACCCGGTCCGGCTTGATCTCCAGCATCACGCACACCGCCGCCATGACCAGCCGCACGCCCGCCGGAGGGTTCGACATGCTCTTCACGTTGGTGATGTCCGCGGGCTTCAGCGTGTTCAGCGCCTGCAGCGCCTCCTCCAACGCCGGCAGCGCCTCCGCCAGGTCGTCCTCGCACTCCTTCTTGCTGGCCGCCACCTTCTCCGCCTCCGCGTTGGCGATGTCGGCCTCCTTCTTCACCACCGCCCGCGTCTGCTCCACGCCCGGCAGCTTCTCCTGGATGCGCACCATCAGCGCGTCCGTCTCCTTCTGGCTCTGCTTCAGCACCGGCTGCAGCTCCTCCAGCTCCTTCTGCATGATGTTCACCTGCTGCGTCGCGAACGCCAGCTTCTCCAGGCCGCCCAGGTACCGGTTGCGCGCGCCCTCGACCGCCGCACGCTTCTGCCCCAGGCTCTTGTTGAACTGCGTGAGGAGCTCCAGGTACGACGTCGGCGTCACGTACGTCTGGCGGCGGTACTCGGTCAAGAAGTCCTGCGCCAGGGTGCGGGCGGAGAAGTGGAAGTGCATGCACAGCCCCACCAGCCCCGACGTCAGCTCGTCGTCCAGCTTGAGGGAGGAGATGGACTTGCGGGCCACCGCCGTCAGCGCGTCCGACGGCCACGCCGTGAACCAGTCGATGGTGCAGCAGTTGATGAGGGACGGGAACTTCCGCAGGCGGTCGCGGAACGCGTCGCCGATGGGCGACAGGCAGATGGACAGGTGCAGGTTCTGCCGCGAGCGGTCCAAGAAAAACGCAAACAGGTCGTTCACCGACGCGTCCTTGCCCAGCCCCGCGGCCTTGGCCAGCGGCGCGATCTTGTCCAGCAGCTCCGCCTTTTCGTCCGCGGCGTACAGGTTCGGCACCGCGCCGGAGTTGAGGATATTGCTCAGGTCCTCCACCATGCCCTCCCACTTGATCTGCGTGTCGGAGAACAGGAACACCACGGGGCGGTCGCTGGTGCCGGCCATGCCGATGATGCGCTTCAGGTCGTCGCGCCACTCCATCTCGCCGTACGTCTTGCTCAGCTCGATGCCGGTGAGGGCGCACTCGCTCATGAACGCCGCCAGGCGCGTGGAGCACTGCCGCCCCGAGCCGCCGACGCCCACCAGCAGGCAGTGGCCGCGGGGCATCTTGAGGACGCGGGAGATGCGGGACACGTGCTCCACAAAGAACAGGAACATGACCAGGTCCATCTGCGTCTTGTGCTGCATGTTGTAGTCCACCAGGTACTCGTTCAGCACCGCCACCACGTTCGGCAGCTCCGGCAGCTCCTTGTACAGCCGCGTGGAGGCGTTGGGGTCGATGTAGTCCGCGAAGAACATCCCGCGCACGTCCTCGTCGGACACCACGCCGGTGCCGTCGGCGTTGAGGTGCGCCAGCAGCTCGTTGAAGTCCTGCCCAAAGTGCTTCTTCGTCATGTCGCGGGCGCGCTCCAGGAACCAGTGCCGGTCCTCCTGCGTCACCAGGCGGTCGAAGAACACGCGCAGCGCCTCGTGCAGCCACAGCCGCACCATCTGCGGCTTGTCCATCACCGTGTCCGGCGTGGACAGCAGCACGCCCTCCACCACGCGGCTGAAGTCGCGCAGGTTGAAGGTGTAGTGGCTCTTGGTGGGGGTGGGTCGCAGCCCCGCGACGGCGGTGTTGAACACGTCCAGCGTCGCCGCCACCAGGGACTTGCTCATGCTGCCCACCTCGTGGCCAAAGTCGTGGGTGGACAGGAACCAGTCGACGATGGAGCCGAAGATGCGCTGCAGCGTCGCGTTGTCGGACTCGGGGAAGCACACCAGCGCGAACTTGGCCATGAGGCGCGGCGTGACCAGGTTTCGACCGCCGCCCGGCGGGCCCATGGCCGCCACCAACAGCGTGTCCTCCATCCGCCGGAACTCCAGCTCCGTGAGGTCGTACCACCCGCCGTTGTCCACCAGCTGGCGCAGGAGCTCGATGGGCGGCTGCGCGCCGTAAAACTCCAGCTCCGGCAGGTTCAGGTCGTCCACGAACACCACCGCGGTTTGGCCCAGGCGCGGGCCGTACACGCCCTTGCGCCGGCGGTCCAGCCGCTGGTCCACCTGGCTCTGCGTGCGCATGGCGGAGGTGCGGGCGGAGAAGCCGATGCCGATGGCCTTGTACACGTCCTGGTCCAGGGTCTTGAACAGCAGGCGGTTCATGTACACGCTCTTGCCCGTGCCGGTGGGGCCGCACACGCACGTCGTGATGCGGAAGTCCACCAGCGTGCGCACGATGTAGTCAAACTGCGCCGACGCGACGGTGGGCACGATGATGCTGCTGTACGCGGCGCCGCGCGGAATGTCCGCGTCCGGCAGCAGGTCCGTCCACAGCCGCCACCGCGGCTCCTTGGGGCTGTACACGTAGTCGTGCAGGCAGCCCGCCGTGGGCAGCGCCAGCTTCACGGCGCGGCCCTCGGCCTTGCCCAGGTCCCACTTGCGCAGCTTGATGAAGGGCAGCAGGTCGTGGGTGCGCACAAAGTCGGCGCCGCCGGAGGCCAGGCCCCGCAAAAAGTCGGAAAAGATGGCGCGGCCCGGGCCGTCGGTGGAGCCGCCGATGCTCCACACCAGGGCGAAGACGAAGAGGCACTCGACGTCGCCGGTGGTGGGCTCGGCGCGGCCCACGAAGGAGGCCTTGCCCACCGGGAAGCCGTCGGCGCCGGTGGACAGCAGGCGGCCCATCATGGCCTGGAACACCTTGCACAGGGAGTTGACGAGGAAGTGGTCCATGGTGGGGGAGTACTCCTTCAGGCGCTTGCGCACCACCGTCAGCAGCGGGTCCACCATCCACTCGAACAGGTCGTCGAGCTGCGCCCGCATCTCGGCGTCGATGGTGAACGGCCGCGGGTCCGGCACGTCCTTCTCGCCCGCCGCCTCCTCCGCGGACTTCTTCGGCGCCTTGGACGGCCGCGCCGGGCGGAAGGCGTAGTCCGGGTTGTCCTCCATGTGCACGTCCAGCCACGACTGCACCATGGGCCGCCAGCCGCAGGTGTGGGGCTCCATGAAGATCATGCCGCAGCGCGACACGGTGGCGGGCGACGCCACCGCCAGGTCCATGGTCTCGAACACCATGTTCATGTTGTTGCCCATGGCCACAATCTCGCCGGACATGAGGCACAGCTTCTTGTTGTCGTCCAGCACCGTGTTCATGTTCTCGATCCAGATGGCGTCCACGGGGCCGTCGAACAGCACCCAGATGCGCTCGCCCTTGCCGCCCACCTTGCCCGTCGCGCACTGGCGGAACTTGTGCGCCAGCACGCCGTCCGTCCACTCGTGCGTCACGTCGTCGAAGCAGCCGTACAGCTGCCCCATGGTGATGGACTTGGGGTTCATGCGCACGTGGTTGATGGGCGCCCACGTCGGGTCCTCCGGCAGCTTCTCGTGCATCATGGCGATGGCCTGCTGCAGGTTGTGGATCGCGCACGTCTTGCCGCCGAACGGGAAGCCCACAACCATGAAGCCGTGGCGCACGATCATCATCTCGTAGATCTGCAGCACCTTCTCCAGGAACAGCGGGTCCGGCTGCAGGTTGGTGGCGAAGCACGCCGCCTTCATGCAGTTCACCAGCTGCGAGCGGTCCGGCGGCTGGCGCTGCACGCCCGGGAACAGGTCCTGCACGATGCCGTTGAACAGCGGCACGTCGTGGGACAAAAACTTGGGGAGGTTGGCGTCCACGACGGCTTGCAGCACCAGCACGTCCTCCGGCAGCGCCTGCAGCGTCTCGTCGCGCTTCAGGTTGCCGGCGGCGCGCAGCACCGTCATCACGGCGCGCATGCCGTAGTCGTAGTGGTCCTGGCTGGACAGCTGCTCGGAGCACAGCTTGTAGGTGGCCACGATCTTGCGGGCCATGCTGCGGGCGCCCATGTACCCGAAGGAGTACAGGATGATCTCCGCGATGAGGGCGTAGTCCGGCACCATCATGGCCACCGTGCGGAACAGGGCCTTGAGGTTGTCCGGCAGCTCGGCGCGGCCGGCGTACCCGGGGTTCATGGTGATGAACACGTTGGCGGTGCGGTCGATCTTGATGGTGGAGCCCTCGAACACAAACGTCTCGTTGGTGCTCAGCTTCGCGCGCTGGATGGTCAGGATCTGCTGCGCCACCACGCTCAGCACCTCCAGCTGGATGCGGTTGAACTCGTCGAAGCACGCCCACGCGCCCGACGCCGCCAGGCCCTTGAAGAACTTGGCCATCGCCAGGTAGTCCAGGCCGTCGGAGCAGTTGAACACCACGCACATCATGCCCGCGGCCTTCGCCAGGTCCTTCACCGTCTCCGTCTTGCCGGTGCCGGCGGGGCCCTCGGGCGCGCCGCCCAGGTTCAGGTGAATGGCGCCCATGAGGGTGCGGTAGCAGCGGTCCGTGAGCGGCGTGATGACCAGGCGCCCCGAGTTCCCCAGGTACTCGCCCGAGTAGAAGGTCTGGGCGTTGATCATCTTGAGGGTGAGCGACCCTGGCACGCCCGTCAGCGCCGACTTGCCGTCGTCCTTCCAGTAGTACCGCAGCTGCGCCACCCAGTCAAAGTGCGTCTTCAGGTCCACGCCGTTGTTCTTCATGTTCAGCGTCACGTCGCGGGCGTGCACGTCCAACACCACCAGCGCCCCCAGCGTCACCCGCTCCTTCTTTTGCAGCTTGCCGCGCACCAGCATGATGATGTCATTCAGCTGCCCCACCAGCTTCTCGTGCACCACCGCCAGCCCCGCGTTGCCGCTCTCCGCCAGGTTGCCTTCGATCTGCTGCGTCCAGTACACCTGGGACACGCCCAGCACCGCCTGGCCCGGCCACTCACGCGCCCAGTCCACCCGCTCCGACGTCGGGTACGCCCGCGTGCAGTCGTCCATGAACCGCGCCACGGTGCGGCGCATGGTGGCCTCCACCTCCACCAGCCACACCTCCACGCAGCCGTTGGCGTCGGCGGGGTTGATGTAGCTGCCGTCCGGCTTGGGCGACAGCTCCACCATCTCGCCGTCGGAGGAGAACATCTTCAGGATCTCGCCCGCCTCGCCAAACTCCAGCTTGGCGATGCCCTCGAAGCACTTCTTGAGGTGCGGCTGCACGCGCTGCGGGTCCTTGGTCTCCGACAGGATCTCCAGCAGCTCGTCGTTGGAGAGGAAGAAGAAGCGGGGGAAGTACAGCCGCTTGGTCTCCAGGTACGCGTTCAGCCCCTTCTGGATCTCGTCCAGCAGCTTGTGCGCGTCCTGCATCTTGGCCAGCAGCCCCTCCTGCCGCATGGCCTTCACCGCCTTCGGGTTCTGCTTCGCGCCGCTGATGGCGCCGCGCCACGTGCTGTCCACGATCTGGAACTTCTTGCCCTCCGCCGGCATCTGCTTCATGATGTCCGCCGACCCGAAGATGGGCTCCAGGTACAGCCACGTCGCCTGCACCTTGAGCCACACGTCCAGCACCGCCTGGATCTCCTGCAGCGCGTCCACCCACGCCTTGATGTCGCCGATGAGCGGCTTGGCGTAGCGGGACGCCATCATCGTCTGCGCCTTCACGATGTGGTCGTCCAGCAGCGCCTGCACCTCGTCCACCGACGTGCCCGTGAGGATGCTGGTGCCCGTGTCCTTCCACGTCTTGAGCTCCAACTCCACCGGCGCCCACTCGCCGCGCATGCGCTCCAGTGCCTTCTCCAGGCTGTACTCCTTGCTGGCGTTGACGCACACCTCCTCGATGGCCTCCACCTTCTTGTTCAGCTTCAGCTCGATCATGTCGTTCAGGCTGCTGGCGTCGTTGTGGGGCAGCGAGTACCCCACCGCGCCCTCCATCTGCTCCCAGTGCCGCTCCTTGATGCCCGGGTTGGCCAGCAGCACCAGGAGCGGGTGGTCCTGGCGCAGGAACTTCATGCACTCGTCGCGCACCTGCTGCGCCACGCGCCGCGGCTCGCCCGTCGTGTCCGGGTCCAGCCGCTTGCACATCTTGATCATGGACACCTTCACCGTGTCCGCGTCGCGCTCCGCCTTCTCCGGGTCCGCCGTCTTCAACGGCGCCTCGTACCAGGCGCGGTGGAACGCCAGGTACTCGCCGACGGTGGTCCACAGCTGCTCGAACGGCTCCAGGGCCTTCATCACCACCTCGATCTGCGCCGCGTGGTCCGTTTCCTCCTGCTCCAGCAGCCGCTGCTGCTCGTTGATGCGCGCCACCTCCTCGCGGCCCTCCTCCAGGTTGCTCCGCAGCGCGCCGATGCGCTTGATGAGGTCGGCAACGCGGTTGGGCGTCAGGCCGGCCTCCTTGTGCAGGTTCTCCACGCCCAGGCGCCAGGACTTGATCTCCTTCTCGAACAGCCCCGTGCGCCACTCCAGCTTCTGCACCATCTTGTCCTTCTCGATGTTGAGCACCGAGGCGCACTGCTCCTGGTCCTCCTGGATGCGCCCCGGCCACTGGAAGGTGGCCTTGAACAGCACCGCGTCCTCCTTGCTCAGCGGCTGGTGGTGCTGGTACAGGAACAGGCAGTGGTCCTTCACGCCGTCCTTGCCGTGGAACCGCGCCTCCATCTCCTTCAGCTCCACCGTCACGTCGCCCCAGAACTGGTTCAGCTGCACCAGGTCCTCCGACGTCTCCGGGCGCCGCTGCAGGATGGCGGAGATCTGCTGGTACCGCGCGTTCAGCGCCGCGCACGTGGCCACCAGGTCCGCCAGCACCTTGCCGATGATCATCGACGCCAGCGCCTGCGCCTGCTTGCGGATGTCGGCCTTGAACACCACCGTGTGCACCGCCACCATGGAAAACACCTCCAGGTCGCCACACGTCGCGTCCACCGCGTCCTTCACCGCGTTGTAGTTCGCGATCATCTCGGCGTACTCCGCCAGGGTGTGCTCCTCCCCCACCGCGCGCTTCACCTTCACCAGCTCCGCCTCCGAGAACAGGTACGCAAACTGGTCAAAGCGGTGCACCAGCGCCTCGGGGCCCACGCGGTTCGCCGCCACCACCTCCGCCACACGCGCCCGCGCCGCCTCGATCGTCTCGTCGTCCTCCGTGACCGACGACAGGACGGAGGTGGGCGTCATGGCGGGGGCGTCGCCCGGCTTGGACGACCCCGACACCGCGATGGCCTGCTCCACGCGCGCAAACGACGAGCAGGACCGCACCAGCGTGCCCACCGTCCCCATCAGCCGCTCCTCCAGCTCCTCGAACCCCGGTGCAAACCCAAACGACACGCGCTCCGCCTGCGTCACGGCCGCCGCCGCCGCCGCCGCCGCCTCCGCCGCCACCTTCTCCGCCGCCTCGGCCGCCTCCTCGGCGCGCACCGTGCGGGAACGCAGCGAGTTCGGGTCCGCCTCGACGCCCTTGCCCTCCTCGTCCTCGCCGCCGGCGCCGGCGCCGGCGCCACCGTCCTGTGAGTCGGCGTCCTCCGCCTCCTGCTCCTTGAGCTCCGCCCGCAGGCTGTCCGCCGCCGCGCGGGCTTCGTGAGCCGCGTCCGCCGCGGCCTGGGCACGCTCGGTGAGCACCGGGTCGGCCACCAAGGCGCCGGGCTCGCGTTCGACGCGCAGGGCCAGCATGAAGGCGGGCACGCAGTCGGACTCGGGGCGGCTGCGCTCCGCGTCCGCGTCCGCGTACAGGTTGAGGAACCGCATGAAGTCCGCGACGCTGGCGTACACGACGTCCCGCAGCCGGATGCTCATGAGCACCGCCGCCGCACGGAACACGCCGTGCAGCAACTCGGTCATGTCGTCGCCACCGGCCTCGCCGCCGGCGCCGCCAAAGGACGCGCCGGCGGTGTGGGGGCGGGTGCCAGAAAGGGACCCCGCACCCGCTGCGCCGGCGCCGCTCCCGTGACCCTGCGTCGCCGACTTCACCGGCGGCGGTTGGTAGGTGCTGCCGAGGCGCGTGAGGGACTTGAAGAAGCGGTGGAAGTCGTTGTCCGCGGGATCGGGGGCGCGCACGCCCTGGCGACTGGTGGCCAGGTCGCTGGCGTCGCGCTGCTTCTTTTGCGGCTCCTCCAGCTCGATGACAAAGTTGGCGATCACCTCCGCCGCGTCCTTGTGCCACTGCGAGCGCAGCACGCCAATGGCGCGCTCGCACTGCTGGTCCACCTGCGCCGCGAAGTCGTCGGGCGACAGCGGCAGCATGGCACGAAACGGCAGCGCGTTCACGGTGGTCAGCCGCAGGTCGTCGTACGACTCGCCGTCCGCGCCCCACCACAGCTGCCACAGGCGTGCCAGGCACGGCTCCGTGGTGTGCAGCTGCCGCGCGATGGCCTGGCCGGCAAAGGCCACGTCGTCGTGGTGGATGCCAAGGGACTCGGCTGAGGCGAGGGGTGGGGCGACGTAGCGGATGCGGTCCACCATGTCCAGCACCAGGCCCTGGTGGTGGCGAATGTCCGTGGAGCGCAGGTCGTAGTCCACCATCGCGGTCTTCACGGCGCGGACGTAGTCGTCCTGCATCTCGTCCAGCATGGCGCCCACCATTTGACCACGGGTGAGGCCCTGTGGCCCCACGGGTTGGGGTGGTGCGGTCGGGTCATCAGGTTCTGCACACAGGCGCGGGGGGGGGCACAGGAATCAAGAGGTGAGATACCCGAGGTGAGATACCCGTCACACAGCGGGTCACACAGACAATCTGTATGTACCGTCACCACCACCACAACAACAACAACAACAACAACAACGGCGCAGCGGCTGGCGACAATAACACACCGAGCGCAAGGCGGTACAAAATGTTGTCTTCCCACTCCCGGTTCAACTCCGCAATGTGCTCATCCGGTGCCACCGTGGTCACCGCCGCCCAGTACCGCCCACGCTCCTGCGACAGGCGCGTCGTGCGCGTGCGGGGCGTCATCGCCACCGTGGTGTCGCCTGTGTCCTCGCTGTCATCCTCCGGCCTCGGCTGCCACACAAACTTGGCGCCGGGGCGCGGGCGCGCAGGCGACACCGGCAGCGTGCGCACCGCCGCGGGAAACGACGTGGTGCTGGAGCGGAAGGTGCCATCCAGCGACGGCATGGACGCGGAGCCGGAAAGTCGGGCGGTGGCAGAGGCGCCGGCACCCGCTGATGACGCTGCGGGGCTGCCGCCGGCAAGGCGTAAGGTGACTGTGGAGCTGGACTTGCCCATGCCACCGGCGCCGGCGGCGCCACTGATGCCGCCGCTGCCGCCGCTGCCGCCGCTGCCACGACCACCTGGCACCCGCGGTGACACGGCGCCGGTGGGCTTGGCACGGCCTGCCAGTGTCTGTTGGAGGGTCTTCATCGTGAGGCCCTGTGCCGTGGGTGTGTAGTTGCGCGCGATGCGATCGCTGGGCGTGTAGTACGTGTTGTCGCTCACTTTGCTGAAGGTGCGTCGCATGAGGTCCTTGATGCTGCTCACGTGTCGCTGCGCCAACGGCGACGGGTACGTGTGCAGCGGCGACGACATCTTTGGCATGCGCTGGCGGCGCAGCGGCGTCTTACGCGGCTTGACCGGCGTCAGGGACTTGCCTGACGGCGATCGAACCGCGCGGGGTGGCGACATCAGTGCCTCGGCCGCGGTTTGTGGGCGAGGCGGCAGCGCTGGAGCGGAACTCCCAAACCCACCGGAGGAGGTGGGGCGCCATGTGAACCCCACTTTGGGGACAGGGGAACGAGGACCGCCTTCCATGGGCGCAAGGTTGCGGCCACGGGGCTTCCTACGTGTACGGTCCGGGGTGCTAGCCTGCGGAGGTGAGTGCAGGCACGGGACGCACACAAACAAAACACAACCACACCACCCGTGCATGAGGAAACCTGGACAGCACAGCAGAAGCGCCCCTCGGCAACATGAGGCGTACCATAGTGTTCGATCAGGTCACGTGGGGCCCACGCTGCTTCGTTTGACGCCACCACCCCCGGACAACAGCAAAGCGCGTGAGCAAACAACCACACACCACCACCATGCAGCAGCGGCAGCGCAACCTCCCCATAGACTAGCACTCACCAGGGCGCTCAGGGGTAACGAAACGCAGTCACAAACTACCACACGTTTGCATGCCCGCAGGTGGGGTCTTGCAAAGTCACGTGTCTCGATCACGGCGATGCGCGCACAGTTGCGTGCGTCAGCAGCCGCTGGTTCAAGGCTCCCTGCAATACAAACCACACCGCAGGCCAACACCAGGGAAGCACACAGAACCCGAGGAGCAAGGGTGAGAATGCATGCACACAACTGCTACACATGGGGGGCGCCACCGACCGCACCTCGGCCTGGAACCGTGTGGGTCAGTGCAATGAGCTGCGTGAACGGACTCGGCGCGAATCAGATGAAAAGCCCGCAGCCTTGAGCCGTTGCACCCTGCTGGATCGACTGTGCGATGTTGACATGACATACACACATGAATGTGCGTGTATTTGTCATGGTGGTTATGGGTTCTGAAAATATATTGTCTCCCGCCGCTCTCGTGCCAGCGACCGTCGTCCAAGTCGCACCGAGCGACCGTCACGAGCATGTCGAAGTCTCGGCCGGTGTCGGTGGACTGGGAGCATGCCATCACTGCTTCACAACCAGCTGTGAGACATGGCACAGGGGATGCCTTTGGTGACAGTGTGGACGCTGGATTTTTCGACTCCGCTGGGGCGGGTGCAGGTGCGGGTGCTGGCGCTGGTGCTGGTGCTGGTGCTGGCGCCGGTGCTGGTACCTCAGGCTCCTTTCCAGCTGTCCCACTGAACCAAAGCGGCGCTACGACTGATGATGTCGGCGCTATGGGGTCGCCCATGAGGCTCGAAGGCGCCATGGGGGCAGGACACCACCGTGGGAGCAGTGTGGGCACGCCGACATCCAAGGCAGTGGGCATGTGCGTCGGACGTATTCTTTGTTTTTTCTTTGTTTTCTGGCGTATCGCTTTCCATGAACGTCGTCTCATGCATCGCCGTTCGAATTGCTTGTCGTTCCACAGAGGCGCGGCCAGGCGGACGGTGCCATCGATGTTTTTCGACGAAGGGGTGGAGAGGGAAGACGGGCGCAAGTACAATCCCAAGGTGATGAACTTCATCCGTGACGACTGGATATTGAGGAGGATGGAACTCAGGTAGAGCCGATAGCAAGTGGCTGTGTGTGTGTGTGTGTGTGTGTGTGTGCGTGTGTCTCTCTGTGTGTGTCGGTGTCGGTGGTGCTCACAGGGTGGGTGTTGGCACCGTGCCAGGCAATCTGAGTTCACACAGTTCCGCGACCTGCGCTTATTTTGTGGAACGTGGAACGTGAATGGCAAAGCGCCCACCGAGGACATCTCGTCTTGGCTGTGTGCCATGAAAGATAAGACAGGACAACTTCCTGATTTGATGGCTGTTGGGTTCGTTTCTCCCTCCTGTGTCGCGGTGGGGCATTTGCCTGGTGCCGCGGTGTTGACTGACCCGTGTCAATACGCCCGCAGATTTCAAGAGATTGTGGACCTGAATGCCGCGAATGTTGTGGTGGGTGCGGCAACTGAGAAGCGCGCCGCAAAGTGGGAGGCCACCATTGTGGCAACGCTTGCCAAGCACAGCGCAAGCGATGGCATGACGGTGGTATGTGTGCTGTGCTGGCCGCCAAGCTAGCCACTCGACTTACCAGCGCCTGTGCCCCTCTGTCCAGTTGCTCACACGCAGTCTAGTCGGCGTGTTGTTGGTGGTGTTGGCGAAGAAGCAACACCTGCGTCACATTTCAGAAGTCCAAGGCTGCACGGCGGGCGTTGGTGTGCTGGGAATGATGGTACGTGGCGTGCTTGTCGCAGCACAGCCTCGGTTGTCGTGCTCACCGCTCTTCTGGCGTGCAGGGCAACAAAGGCGCCGCATGTGTGCGCATGCGATACGATGACAGGTGCGGTGCCGTTGCGATGCCCCATGCTATGTTGTGTGTGGCGCCGATAACCTGTTCTTGAACACACAGCACTATCTGCTTCGTGTGTGCTCACATGGCTGCCAAGCGAGCGCATGTCACGCAACGCAACGCCGACTATGCCAGCATTCTGCAAAAAGTCACGTTCACTGACGTGCCTTCTTCGGATAGGTCTGCAGCAACATCCACAAGTGGCCTAGTTTCGGAAGATGGGACGTTTGGCATTCTTCAGCACGACTTTGTATTCTGGCTTGGAGATCTGAACTACCGAATTGTGGAAGGCATTAGCATTGAGCAAGTGCACACACGTGTCGAAGCAGACGATTTGGAGTTCTTGCGTGATCGCGATCAGGTCTGCCGTTTACTTCGGATGTGGCGGCGCTGCTTGACATCCGGCATCCTCACTTCCTTCGTCGTGTGGGTTCCTGCAGTTGAATGTGGAGAGGGCTGCTGGTCGCGTGTTCCAAGGCTTCAACGAGGCCACATTGGCGTTCTTGCCGACATACAAGTACCAAGTCGGAACGAACGTGTGCGTTGCATCTTTGCAACCAACTCCAACGCAGTGCGCGCAGACATCTTGGTTCTCACCGTGCGGGTATCTTATTTGTCTTTTTCTTTCTCTCCAGGTACGAACGACGCCCGGAAAAGAAGCAGAGGGCTCCTGCCTGGTGTGATCGGGTGTTGTGGAGATGCAACACCGGCGATGAGGAGCATGTGAAGCACCTTGCCTACAATCGAAGCGAAGAGGTACGCCCCGTTGGCTGTGCTTGTGCGTTGTGACGTCAACTGTTGCTTCCTTGTCATCAATGTCCCTCCGTTCTGCACTGTGTAGAAAATATCGGACCACAAGCCAGTGCGCTGTTTGTTTGATGTCAGTGTCAAGACTGTGGTGCAACACCAACGCGAAAAGGTGCGCATGCGTGGCCGTGACAATGGTGCCCGAATGTGGCACTGGCATGACGGTGTGTGTTTTGGAACGTCGCCAGGTCCTTCGAGAGATCATGCGCAAACTGGACAAAATGGAAAACGAGAGCATTCCACGTGCGTCTCTGGACCGCACTGTGGTTCACTTCCCAGCGGTGAAGTACAAGCAACGCTCCACACAGACGATTACCATCACCAACACTGGGGAAGTCGTTTCCCAGTGGCGGTTCGCGCCCAAGCTGGAAGAAAAGTTTGTCAGCAAAGGGTGGCTCATCATTGAGCCCTTGTTTGGCATGGTACTACCTGGAGAAAGCGCCGACATATCCCTCCACTGCTACGTGGAGGAGGATGTAGGGCGGGACGTCGCCCATGCTCGTGACGTGTTGCAGGACATTGTGATCCTGCGACTGGAGAACGGTGCCGACTTCTTCATCACTGTCACAGGGTCATACCTTCCCTCGTGTTTCTGTTTAACGGCGCAAGAGTTGGTCCAGGTGCGTTCCGTGTTTCGTTGAGCACCAACCGAGCCCAGTGCTCAACACGTGTTGTGCGCGCAGTCTGTGGACAGCATCCGCGGCTGTCCCATCGCCAAGGAAAGGGTGATCGCAGGTGCCAACTCGTCATATGCAAAGCATGCGGCCATGAGCCAAGAGCCGCCTCCGCTGAAAGTTCCCAAGGAGTTGTGGCGACTGGTGGATTTCATCTTTAAAAGGTGTGGTGCGGTCGTGCCAGCCGTGTGTGTGCCTGTTTGTCGGTGCGCCAACCTCCTCACTTCACTTCGTGCGGTGTGTCTGCAGAGGGATGGATTCTCCTGGCGTGTGTGTCAGTGGAGGCATGCCGGTGGGTAGCAGTTGTCAGTGCGCTTGCATGGCGTTGTGCTGTTTGTGGCTGGTCCTCATATGTGCTGCCTGTGCCGTGCCTTGTGGGTCTGGTCGGTGCAGGAGGAAATGATGGGGGTGCGTGAGGCCCTCGACACTGGTGAAGCGTTTGACGACAGCATCAGGTGTGCCCTTGTTCTCCGCCACTCCAGGGGGTATTGTTCCTTTGTCTCACCTCCCTGCGTCGTTTCTTCTTCAGTGTCCTGTCGGTTGGGGCCACGCTGATCGAGCTCTTGCGGTCGTTCGACGATGCCGTTGTACCAGCGGCGCTGTTTCCTCACGCTGAGTTCTTCAACGTTCCCGTCGCTGTCTGGTATGTGTGGGAGCCACTCACACGGGTTCCGTGCTCGACGCTCAATCATTTCTGCCATGGCTGTTTTGTCCTTGACCAGGTGTCGCAACCTGCTGCAGCAGATGGAAGCCACATCCTATCACACGTTCACATACATCATGTGCTTTGCGCGCGAGCTCCTCTCCCACTCCTCGCACAATGGTTTGACCTTGGACCTCGTTGGTGCGTCGCGATTTTCCTCACTTGGCGATGCGAGTGTGTGGATGTGTGTGGACGTGTGTGTGCCTCAGCCTCACGCTCTCACGACGTGGTCGCAGCCGATACGTTCGGCAAGGCCTTGATGCGCACCCCGTTGCCAGAGGACATGGATGCCGTCGCCACCACAGCAGCGACAATGACCACGTCCACCGCTCTGCGACATGCAGGAGGTCCCGTATCGCCGTCTACCACCTTGGCCGAGGCGCTGATGACCCCTGCCCAGCTCGATGCGATGCGCACCGTCATGAGGTTCTTCTTGACGGTGGAGACAACAGCTGATCCACGAGCACCCCCTGCTGCTGCCACCGGGTTTCATAGCCACGTTGCCGATACGCCCACATCCGCGCTGCACGAGTAGTGGTTGTGCGCGGGCCTCAGCTGTTCGGTGGTTTAGGTGCGGTCGTGATCCTTAGATCTGATGTGACAGTGCTGGTGTGGTGTCAGTGTGTCAGTGCGTCAGTGTGTGTCAGATCGGTTGCAAAAACAGCATTTTTTCACTGCTGGCGCCGCAACTCAGGCAAAGGAAATCCCGTCATCGCCACTTGCAGGTTGCAGGTTGCCATGGGACCCATACCCACTCCCAACGCGTGACTCAATCCCTCCGCCAGTGCCGTGGACGCGGCTGCATTGGTCGGCGAAGGAAGCCAATGGTCGCCACATCCCGCCCGCAGTCCCCACGGGCTTTGCCACTCGTCGGCCATCCGCCGTCATCCACCAAACCCAGCACCAACAAGAGCGGGGAGTGCCATGGACAGCGAGACAGAACACACGAGCGCCCTTCCACACGCTGGGTTTGGGTGCCTCGCACACGATCAGTGTGGTTGCTGTGTTGCTACGTGTTCTTCAAGTCCATGAAGCCGAGTGAGCAGTACTTGACTCCCTACCTGGTGTCTGTGAAGCACTTCACGGAGCAAGCCGCAGACGACGACATCTATCCTGTGTGGACGTACGCAGCAATGATCATGGCGCTCCTTGCTTTTTTATTCACGGATTCCATTGGCTATCGTGTAAGTGCTGTGTCGACGGGGTGCCGAGCTGTGTGCACCTGTTGCGAGTGTGTGTTGATCCGCCTCCTGACTGACGGACGGCTGACTGACTGACTTACGTTTGGGTGCGGGTGCGTTGCCTTCAGACGGTGGTGCGATGTGAAGCGATTGCGTACTTGGCCACGCGAGTCTTGCTGTTGTGGGGCACCTCCCTGTTGTCAATGCAAGCGACTCAAGCCTTTTACGCTGTGGCAACCTCCACAGAAATTGGATACCTGTCATATGTGTGCGTGCCACGCACGCCTCCCAATGGGTCGGCCACTGTGCATTGTGTTCACACCCATGCTTGTGTCGTGCCCCCCTCGCAGATTTTGTATTTCATCAATTGCAGATTATCAGCGCGTGGCGTCAGCGACACGCGTGGCGATCCTCACGGCAGAACTCCTGGCTTCGATCACGGCGCAGCTGTCGGTGGCAGCGAACCATGAGTCTGCCCTCGTTCCCCTCAACTACGTGTCGTTTGCAAGCGTCGTGCTTGCGTGCCTGTGCTCCGCTGCGTTGCCTTCCCCTGTGCCCAAGCTCGACCCCGCGCCGCGCCCTACCCTCACCAACGAGTACCAGGCCATGCCGTCCCCACCCGCCCCCCGGAAGCAGGTCCCCGTGCTGTCCA
>Ga0213833_1001157_pt1 | contig 19907 bp, 25 predicted proteins | sample SWATP21_FD_160575 | JGI IMG/M metagenome (GOLD analysis project Ga0213833, IMG submission 160575) | Coastal seawater microbial communities from Marineland, Florida, United States - SWA TP2 #1 | ecosystem: Environmental > Aquatic > Marine > Coastal | place: USA: Florida | collected 2016-08-14
CGAAGGACCTGGCGCAGCAGTGCCAGCCTGACGCGTTCCCAAACCCGCCGGACGGGACGCACTTTCGGCCTCCAGTGATGCACGTGGTGGCCCGCTTGCTCGTGAACTTGCTGCAATCTGAGCTTGGGCCGGAAACGTAGCAAGCGAGGCAGGCGAATTGTATTGACCTCAGAGGGCTTGGGACCGAATGAGGGTGGGGAAGCAAGCTGCATGTGTTGTTTGCTGTCACTTGAGTTGTATGCCTGATGTCCCTTTGACTTCATCAAATGGAAGTGCCACTTCTTGGTGTCCAAAACGCCCTCTCCGCACCCGCCCACATGCGCACACACGCGCACGCACGCACGCACGCGCGCACACACGCAGAGGAAAACCACGTAGCACAACGAAACACCACCACCAAGTGTGCACGTACAGCCACTCGTCACCCCCAATTCAGTCTCGCAGCCATGACTCCATCTGTTTTGGCGCACCCTCCAAGCCGACAGGGCACCGGTCCAGCGTCTGCTTCTAGTCCACAAATCAATCAAACTCAACAATGTTCAAGTACTGCAAGTCGGTTCGTCAACTCACATCAGCCTGGTGTCATCAGGTGCCCATCCACCGGGCACGTCAAATCTGCGTCCAAAGACTGCGCTTGCGGGGGTACAAACGGGCATGATGCAGTGTGTGGTACGCACGCACGCTTAAACCCTCATTGCCTAAACTGATAGGGTAGGGCTTGCGTTCCTTGTTCTTTGTCGCCACGATGCATCGCACGCTGTCGCACAAAGTGATGAAGCAGCGGCAGTCATCGCTGCAGCTTGCTGGAGAAAGCTCCAAATCGTCCACGCTGCTGCCCCAATCCCCACATGTCGTGCGTTGTGACCCGCCTCCGTGGAAGGAGTTCCTCAAGTCGCGACACGAGAGCGCCACACCCCGCGGCTCCACAAAGGGGTTTCGCCGTGTTGTGTCTCGCGTGTCGTTGGTGGCGCTAGCCGCCGCCAACTTTGCACGAAAGGGCGCCGCGAAGGACGCTGCGGTGAAAGAAGATCTGCCCACGCAAGCACACGATGGCGTGGAGGAGGGGGAGGAGGATGGAAAGGTTGGCACAGGAAGCGACATTGGCAAGTCGGGCGGGCAAGGTGGTGCTGTGGAGGAGCCTGTGGCTGCTGCTCCAACAAAGTCCCGTCCAGCATCTGGTGGTGCAGGTGACGATGAGCAGCCACTCTTGTCCAGAGCGAGCTCCATCTCCTTCGAGGAGTGGGTGCGTGTTGTGGTGTTTATGTTTGCTTTCTTCCTGGCCCGGTGGCTGGTGGTGCGCTCAGAGAGTCTCACATAAACGCTGTCGTGGTGTGGTGACTTGTTGTTTGCTGGCGCATTGTGTGATGCTACAGAGGCGGGGAGTGAAGCGAAATCCTGGCGCGAGCGACGCTACCGCGCCTTCCTCGCCCGTAGGGCCGAGCAAGGACGCCCCATACCGGTTTGCGACGCCACGCGAAGCGGCCGTGGAGCGTGATCGCATCAACCGACGCAATACAACGGGTCGCGTTGGTTTCCTTGTGGGCGGCGGCGAGGATCATGTGGAGAATGAAGTGTTGGACGAGCACTTGGCACGTCGAAAGTCGTACCGGTGTCGTTCACGCACAAAGCCGAGGTCTGCCATGGGCGTGGGGTCTGCGCCGGTTGGATCGTCTGTCGTGCGCCTGAGTTCGAGCGAGGACGACTCCGGCAGTGACGCATCAGCTAGTACAGCGACTGTCACGGCGTCGTCTGGCACCGACACTGACGAAGCCGAGCACTCCATGCGGTCTGCGTTTGGTCGGCCGCTTGATGATGATGCAGGCTCCCGTGCCCTTGACTCCACGTTGGGTAGCGACGTGCCAGGTGTGCGAGCCACTGACCGCACGGACACATCTTTTGGGGAGGACACAACTCGCGAGATTGTGGATGTGACGGAGCTGTTCACGGACGACGACGCGGCAATAGCAGCCGCCGTGAACATTTCCCCTCCTGCGGGCGCCACCGATGGTGATGGCCAGGGATCCAATCATGACGATGGTGTTGCGGTGGGGAACGGTGCTCAGGCTCATGCAGCAGCGCATGCAGCAACCGAAACCGAGTCTCCTCGTCACATTTCCAAACACGGGTCTTTCCACGACGGGGACAACCTACAGGTGCAACATCAACAACGGCAACAGCACGGATTGGAACAACAGCGCGGCGTGCAGAAGCCATCACGCCGGCACTGGCCGCGCCCGCACCCGAAACCGTACCGTGACAGCCACAATGCAGACGAGAAGTGGAAGTGGAACCCCCCTCCGGAAGATGAAAAGGAGGCCGCGATCAAGCAGGGGATGCTAGAAGCGGAAGAACAGATGAAACAGGGACATATGGATGCGGAGGACGGAGATGGAGCCCACGGGGTTGCTGCTGGTTCGGCAGAGAGGGAACGTGGCCGCATTCCAGACCTCGGGCCAGCGGTGGCATCAGACCTGCAGGTGCGTGAGGAGCCTTGCCTTTCTGTGTGCCGCGTGGATGTGGTGCATGCGGTTTCCGCGCGCAGCAGCGTACTTGTATGTGCGCGAGAGGTGCCGTAGAAACCCCTGTCATGAACCTGTTCTAACCCCTCCTTGGGGTGTTCGCTCACTGGTTGGAACAGAAAATCGCCGCGAAGCACTCAGACAGCTACAAGCTCAAGATCGATCTCGGCGACGGGTTCGTGGTCACTATCGCGGACTACTTGGCAGCCAATGGCCTGATGGACGAGGTGCTGGGAAACGTGGAAGAGGCAAAACGTCGCCGTGCGAAGGCTCTTCGACGTGTCGACGAAAGCAAGTACTACATCGTTCCACCCCACCTGCTTGCCAGCAAAGGCAGTCGTCGCAAACTCCGCCGCCCCGGGACTGCGCCCCTGCGTTCGGCTTCAAGGGCCCACGCGATTGGCACGCACTACCACTCACGCCCGGACCGACAGTTGCTTCGTGGTGGCACTCCCCAGTCCACCTCCAGCGCCCGTCTGGCACTTGGCATGACGGCCGAGGTGAAACAGCAATCGCACCACCAGCACCCCACTCGAGGCGCCCGCACCCCCTCAGCTGCGGATTCCCGCCGCCGCCGCCGCCGCCGCCGTGCAACGACGGCCGTCGCTCGTCGCCGTCGCCCACGCACAGCCCCACGCAAATCCCTCCCCCAACAGTCTGGTGCAGGTCGCGCGTCCGGCATGGCTGGTGGCGGTCCGGGGGGTGGTGATGGCGCTGCAGGCCGCCAGAAACGCGTGTCATCGGTCGCCAAGCAGGGCTGGTGCAGCCCCCCGCAGGTGAACCCCTCGCTGCAGCATGCCCCCACCTCCTCTGCCTCCCTGCGTCACGCGGTGGATGAAGCGGTGTCGCACACGGCGGAAGGTGCGGCGGTGCGGCGTGCGCAGTACCATCACAAGCGCGCCGCGCTCCGGTCGTCCCGCAAGTTTCAACTCCTGAGCCAGCGAAAGCAGCAGCTTCTGTTGCGCCGCCTGGAGCAGGAAGCCAGGGACGCGGGCGTGGACCTGTCTGAGGAAGCGGCGACGCGTCATGGTCGTCGCAGGCACCAGCGTGGCAGGCACAAGGTCAAGGCACCACCACGGCGATCCAACGCATCCGATGGCAGTGCCGCGGGAGGCGCCCCTGCTGCCCTCCCGGCGCGGCTCCCGCGCCCCACCGCCCTCACACCTACCTCACTAGCAGGACGCATGCTGCGACAGATTGCTGGGAACCGTGCAGACGAGCGGCATGGCGCCGCGCGTGAGCTGCTGCAGCTCTTCGACGACCCGCGTGAAGCCGTGGCCTTCGCGCAGAACGAAGGACTCGCGGCGCGGCGCAGCCGCGAGCGTGTGGCTGCCGATGCAAACCCCCGCGTGTCACGACCGCCACGGAGACCGACAGTAGCTGTTGAGGGGGGGCACACTCCTGCGGCGCTTTCGCCAGTGCCACAGCTTCCTCGACACCTGGCTGCCACAGCCACTCGGCGGTCGTCCTCCAAAGCGCACCAGTCACGGCAGCAGGGGTCGCCTGCTCAGGCAGCAGTGGCCACGGGGCAACAGCAAGCCCAAGGACAGCACCACATGGTTCTCTCTTTACTTCACCAGGGCGAACACGGAAGTGTGGGTGCCACGACTCGCAGCATGCTGGCTCAGCACGCAGCGACGGGGCCGTCGCAGCCGATGGACGACGATGGCGGTATTCTTCCGCAGTGGAGTCAATCTTCCATCGGCTCGAATGCTGTGTCCCCGCGACGCAGGCGGAAGGTTGGGTCAGCCTCATCGATGGGGCGTCGTCGCAAACGGCGCACGAGCAAGAAGAAGCGGGTGGTTCCCAGATGATCGATGTCTTTGTATGTTCGTTCGGCTTGCGGTTGTGGATGGGTGCATTGCAGATCGAAGTGGGCGAGGTCTAGTGTTCCTGCTATCTATTGGCGTGTTGTGGTTCTGTGGCATAGTTTGTCTCTTGTTGTCTATTTCGTTGGCGTTGCTGGTGTACCGTGGAAGCCACGGCGAATAGGAGTTTGCGAGTGTGTAGTGAACGACAGGATTTTAGTGACGTAGCACGCCTTTTGTGACAAAAGTCAGCTGAATCGCCATTGGCGATGCGATCACACCCTGACCACCCTTCATCACTCCCACATGGCTCGTCAGTACCTTTCCCTTGCGTGCGTGGCATTCGTTGCTTGTGTTGTGGTTGCTGTGGCAAGCCCGTCCCCGCCGCAGTTCCCCCTGGCCTACTCTGCTACGCTCGAGGTGACCAGCAGCAATGGCGAGTCCGGCTCACTCACGGCGTACTGGCAGCGTAGCAGCGCCCTGAACGGTACGCTATGCCCCCCGCCCCCTCTGCCTGTTGCGCTCGTGTGTGGCAGAGTATTATGTGTGCACAGTGCCTGCGAATGCAGTGGAGGGGGAGACCGCTGCGTTGGTGGGTGTTGTAGCTCACGTGGATCCACGTGGCTGGTATCTTGGGTTCACTGTCCGTCGTTCAGGCACTGCGTACGTGAGCTCGCAGGGAACAACCATCTGGAACTTCGGTAATGGCAACAACGGGAACGTCTACACCATCCAAGGTGGACGTTGTCAGTGCTACTGCCCCATCATGGCTCAGCTCCAGTGCAATCTGGAGGTGTGTAGCGGCTCGCCAGTGCCATTGTTGGCTTCACTTGCTCACATGTTGTTGTGTGTTTGCAGGACTCCTTGTGCACGTACGACTACAAGCACAGCGCCAAGTACGTTGTGGCTAATATCGGTTTGCAATTGAGGTGTTGCGTGTGCCGTAGCTCACGTCCGACCGCAGGTACTCAGGCTCTGGCACTGTGAACGGTGAGCAAGTCAACGTGTTCAAGTGGAACGAGGATCTCTTCGGCATCCCCATGAACGAGTTGACACTGTACGGTTGCGTCGTTGTGGTGGTGTGTGGCCGCTTGCTGCTGCGTGCAGTGAGGTGGTGCTTATTGACAAGTTTCTCGTGTGGGTCGGTCGCCATGACGCACATCGCAGCTCGGTGGACGCCTCCACCTCCGCCCCAGTGAAGCAGGTGCGTGTTGTCACTCCCTTTGGCAAGTACGAGGGCACAGAGAACACGACGTGGACGAACTTCCAGATCGGCAACCCTCCAGCCTCCGTGTGGCAGGTGCCCGACGAGAAGTACTGCCAACAGTGCGGCAACGGCGCCTGCCAGAACGATGTCAAGGCTGCCGAGCTCTTCTACGGCTGGCGCGTCGCGAAGCAGGACGAGTAGACTGACTGTCCATCAACAGTGTGTTTGGTCCTCTTGCGCTGCTTGCAGTCAGCGCAGTTGAGTCGCACACAACACTCTACGATTCCTGTCAATGATTCTCATTGTTCCTTTGATGCGCAAACGAAAACGACGACACCACTATGACCCACTCGACGACATAGCGTGACACACACTGAAAAGAACGACACTCAACTCCCTTCATCTGGCACCACGACTGTAGCCACGTCCACGACCAAGGGCGGCGCCGCTGCCATTCGCGGTTGGGGTTGCACCACCAGTGACGGGTGTGGCGGTGGTGGGAGCCTGGCGACGAGAACGGCGTGTTCGTTGAAGGATGGCGTTGAGGGTTGTGACGGAGAGCTCGTGTTCCTCCACCAAAGATGTTTCCAGCGCAGACGTCCGGCGAGCCAAAGCCTCAAGCTGGCCCGTCAGTCGCTTGTAGTCGATGCGTCGGTTCACCTGCGCCCGCCACACCACCATCACCGGCACCACGATGCCGTCAGCACAGGGCGACATGCCGGGCCATGGCCCACGCAAAGCGTGACAGCACGCGAACCACGCGAACCACGCGAACCACGCGAACCACGCGAACCACGCGCCACACAGACCACCTCACATCATCACCACAGCTTGTAAGGACCACACAGCCACGCACCTCCGCAGCCGTGATGGCGCGTTCTTGGGCAGCCAACACGTCGTCGCGCACGGCGGCTCCCACCAATCGCATGTGACGCTCGGCGGCGGAGACTCCAGCTTCAACAGCCGTGGCGACCTGCGCTTCAGACGCTCTTGAACTGTCCAGAGTGAGAGCACCCGCGCCGACAGCACCCGGGCCTTGCGAAAGCGAGCCAGCTTGGTCTCCGGCCATTTGCCTTGCATCGTCTGTGTGAAGCCGCCGCATTGAGGCGGGCGAATGGCGGAGGACAAAATGCCCACACACACACACACACACACACACACACACCCTCCCACAACGTACCTAACACGCGCACGAATCTCTCTAGCATGTCCAGTCGCGTGTCGACTTCTTGTTGCCATTCCTGAGTGTGAAGAGCGCGAAAACACACACACACACACACACACACAAAACCACAAGCAAACACAACACGACGACAACAGGTCGCCCCTGTCACAACACCATGCACGACAGTGTGCTGCGGGCTGAGACCACCAAACCATCAAATCAAATGCACACGCACTCGGATCTCGTCCTGGACTTCTTGACGCGCGGCAGCCCGCGCAGCCTCAACAGCACGGGCGACAATGGCGTCGACGTCGATGCCGTCGGCGGGCCTGGGAGCACTCCGGCCCCTCGCAGTGAGCTGCTCTGTGAGCCGCGCCTTTTCCCGCCGCTCCGCCTCCAATTGAGCCCGCAGTCTGGCCAACTCGGCGTCGGCACGCCCTGGGGGCAGTGGAACCAACTCGGCGTCGGCACGCCCTGGGGGCAGTGGAACCACGGCGCTACTACGAGGCGAGACAACGCGCTCGGCACGCGCCCCCTCGCCCTCACCATCACCCTCGCCCTTGCCTTCACCCCGCCCCACACGCGCGCCGCGGGGGAGTGCCGCTGTACCTGCTGTGCCTGGTGCAGCCGCGGAACCAACACCTTCGCGCTGTGGCGATATTGGTAGAGGCCCAACCTGGCCGGCACCACCGTCCTCCTCCTCGCTTGCTGAAGCATCGGAGAGCGCGGCAGCTCCAACAGCCTCGGCGGCAGCAACGCCAGCAGCAGCAGCAGCAGCAGCAGCAGCAGCAGCAGCAGCAGCAGCAAGGGCATCGCGAATGGCCTGAACGCCAGCGCCGCCGATCATGGCGTGCTTCAGCTCCAGGTTTTGCAGTCGAAGTTCCGGAAGTGCGCCCGTGGCTGGGTCGTACTCCAGCCCAAGCAGCACCGCCTGGCTGCTTTCGACGTCGTGCGCGAGTGGGCAGCCGCGGATGGCAACCGCGATGGCGAAGGCGCCTTCCGTCCCAATGGGGTTGTCTGCAAGGGAGAGGTCTTCCAGCATCACACCACGTGTGCGTAAACAGCGCGCAAGTGCTATGGCCCCACGAGCCTTGATGTCATTGCTGCCCAGCTGCAGAATCCGGAGTCCAGGCACATTGCCTCCGTCTGCTGACTTGCTGTGACCACACAACCACGACCACGACCACGACCACAACCAAAACCAAAACCACAACCACAACCACAACCACACCTGGTGAGACGAAAGCCATGGTGCCATAGCAGTGCTAGTATGCAGTACGGACGTCGCTGTCACGGCCACATGTCCGACTTGCATGATGCTAGTGGCCAAATGCACCACCGCCTCATCGCCGATGTAGCAGCCGTTGGCAGAGAGACGGACCAACGATGGGCATGCCGCTACCACGTTTGCTAAACCCTTTCCCACTGACCAACATCAATCGAAAGGGGCATGCATGAAGACCGCCGCAACATGGGTGAGATCTCTCGCATGGATGAACATCCGAACCGAAGCCAAGCGAGCCGCAAGCACGAGTGTGACGCACCGGTTGGGGAGAGCAGGTTGCCATCGATGCTCAGCGATTGCAACACCTGGTTCGCAGCAAGGTGTGGCACAGCCAAGTGGAAGTGTTGCCCCGTGATGGAGGTGTTGCTGTTCAAGAAAACGGTGAGCCGAAGCCACACGCGCGCCGCCACACACACAACACATTCGACACCCATACCTGATGTTGACGTCCAGCACCGGATTGTCACGTCCGCGCTTGGCCATCGCTTCGAGCAAGGCAACAACGCCAGCAATTTGCAAGTTGTTGTACTGCAGTTGGAGGGCTTGTACGATGTTGGTAGCGCCCACAGCTGCGGCACGTTTGACGTGGTGTCACCAGCGGTGCTAGCGAACCGCACACAGCGCACAAGAACTCACACAGTGCAGATGCTAGACCCAAAGAGCCTGTCTCTGTCAGTTTGTTGTGGGCCAGGTTGAGCTCCTGGTGGGTGGGTGTGTGAACAGTGGGACGCAAGCTGTGAGGGCAACGAAACGAACGTGCGCCACAAGCAGCCGTACCGTAATGGTCCGATTGTGCCGCAACGCTTCCCACACTGGTTCCATATCTGCATCAGCCTGCATACCACAGAAGAATACGATGCAATGATGATATTTTAACTCCAGAGGAGACCAAAAGCCGGCACCAGCTTCGTGCTGGCGGCCGGAAGCACGTGACAGCGTGCCCAAACACAAACACACAAGGTGGACGTACCAAGCGTCTGCTCGAAAGGTCACAGAGCACCAAGCCATCCTGTGCGGATAGCGCCTTGCAAAAATCTTCGTTGGGAGCAATTCCACACAACTTGCAGTTTTGAATGTACGCCGCGGCGGCGGCGATGGCACCTGGTACAGCCATGATGGGCGGGCACCCAGCACACAGAGACAGCTGTGCAGCAGCAGACGGAAATTGTCATTTTTGACATCGAAAAGTCACACTGTCAAGTTGTTGCGCGCCTCATCCCAGCCTGCACGCGTCCTTCTCCCCACATGTGTGTGCGATGAATGTGGTCGAGGACCAGGGTGATGTGACACTGACACGCAACGTAGTTCGTCGCTCTCGTCGCCGCCGTCGATCCAGGTTTGTCGACAGACGCGCGGCGTGTGAACAGCAGCTGCAGCAGCTTCGCGCGCGCATGGCCAAGCTCGATGCCATTCGCGCGTCATTAGCGGAAGCGGTTCTGCTGCTGCAGGTTTGTGTGTTTGTGTGTGTGTGTGTGTGTGTGTGTGTGTGTGATGACGTGCACTGCGCTGGGGTGGCGTGCCTGTTGCGCTTGGCTTACCGAAGTGTGTAATTGGTGTCGCTCACTACACATGCAGGCACAGGACTACGTACTGACCCATCCAGAGTCCGAGCTCGTCCACCTGAATCCAACGTCCACTCCTTCTGTCCCCACTCCGGCGCCACCTCTTTCTGTGCCTCATGATGTGTCTGATAGGGATGTTGTTGGCGGTGAAAAGCCACAGCAAGCACCACATGCGCCACCACCCCAGCCAGAGATAAGCTTGGATGTCGCTTCCCGCTTGCGTGAGCTGCTCCGAAGCGACTTGCAGTGAGAGACCCGGCGCAACTAGCTGTCGCCGTTGACGGGTTGAGTGGTTGCGTGCACGTGTCCATGCCTCTTTTTTGTTTTGTTTTTGTTTGCTCTCCTTGTGTTCGGGCTCCCTACGTCCAAGGAGTGGTTTGGGGGCACGTGCATACATAGTCAATACAGCTTACGACGGCGGCAAAGCGTGTACAGCCTGCTGAGGTCTCGAATGCCTTTGGTAGCGGAGTGAACAATACGTTATGTGATGCCTTTGATGTTGCCAGCCCAGCAAGCACGCTTGCAAGCCCACACACGCCCCTGCACAACCCGGACGTGTGGACACCAATCAAGACCGCGCTGAGCCAACACCCGAGCCACTGTACTTTCTCCGACTGCCTGACTTGGCAACAACCGAGGAAGGAAACAGACCAGGCCCAAAAGACACCCCCCTCTTCAGTCTCTTGCTCTCTTCAACAAAGCTTTCATCTGCATTGTATGAGCCTGGGCCTGCATACGTTGTGCTGAGGTAGCGCTCACAGCGAAACGCGTGTGCCCGAACACAGACAGGCCCACGGGTCAATCAAACCAGCAGAAGACTCGACTGCGATGCGGAGCGGTAACGTACGGCTTGGGATTGGGGAGCTTGACGCCAAAAGGAACGCCTCGGCCTTGCAACTTGTTGCTTTCCGCAAAACTCGGAACACGGCAGTTCCCTCCCGGAGCTGAACGACCACGCACACGGAGAGCACGTCAGGTGGTCTGCGCAAGTCACAGCTGCACAGCCATCACATCATCACTACACCCACCGGGTGGCATCGGATAGCCGATGTTTTGCAGTATAGTCCTGGGAGACTTCAGCTTGTGGCCAAACGGAACACCCTTCCCTTCCACATCCGCATCGTGAGCAAAGCTTGGGACACGGCAGTTGCCACCAGGAGCTAAACACGCGTTGGCACAACACCCACAGCACATGTTGTTGTTGAGAATGGAATGCAATGCAACCACACGAAACGGAATCACACACGCCCACACACACGCGCGTACCAGGAGGCAATGGGTAGCCAATGTTGAGGAGGATGGTCCTGGGGCTCTTGAGTTTGTGTCCAAACTCCACCCCTTTGCTTCGTCCCTCCCAGGCAAACGACGGCACCCTGGTCAGCCCGCCAGGCGCAGGAGTTGTGCTTGGACCCACGCCAATGGCGGCGTCGATATCTTCGCGGCTCGGAAGCAACATGCCCATGCTAGGTCCCTTCTGCCGCCGTATTGATGCCTCAAACTCTCCCTCAATGCGGTACTGGCCAGGTCCAACCTCAGACTTAGGCCCCACATTGTACACCCCGTGTCGGAGGTCTGGTTCTACGTGAGGACGTTCTCTGGGCAAGTGCGAGGGGGTCAATGTGTGAGGACACCAGGAACGGAACGGGGCGAGAGCACCCCGCCCTGCGTGCTGCCTTGCATGCAGCTACAACCACCGCCAACGCCAGGTGGCACACCCCGCCGCACACCACACGTACCCGAAAAGAACACCCGCCCTTCGCTCTCGGGCTTGGGCCCACTGGTCTGGCACAACATACGTGCCCGGCCCCGGCGTGGTGGGGCGACCAAGTGCCTCATCCATCTCTGCTCGGCTTTTGAGTCGGTGCCCGAACTTCACGCCCTTGCCGCGGCGTTTCGCGTCTTCGGCAAACGACGGCACGCGGCAGTTGCCACCCGGCGCGGGTGGGATGGGGAACCCACAGGCGATGGCGATTTCCAGCGGCGTTTTCAGTTTGTGTCCGAACGAGGCGCCGCGGTTCTGTTGGCGGCTGTCACGGACGAAGGATGGCACCTTGGTCTGCCCACCAGGAGCCGGGGCTTCTGGGAAGCCAATGGCTCGAAGGATGGAGCGTGGGCTGGGCAGTCGTTGGCCGAACTTCACACCCTGGCGCAGTGAGAGTTGTGCAGCTTGGTTACACACGCTCGTCCACGCAACAGAATCGGGGCGACAAACCAAGCGAAACCAGAGAAGACAACACGGATGGAAGGGGGGGGGGGGAGGATTTTGGCCTGCACGCAAGTCTTCTCACCTTGGACTGCTGCTTGTTGTCACGAGCAAACGACGGGACACGTGTGGTCCCGCCTGGCGCTGGGGACACAGGGTAGCCGAGATCTGTTGCGATCTGGCGCCTGTCCTTCAAACGCTTGCCCATGGAGAAGGATGGGGTGGCGCTGGAGTCTCCTCGGACGTTGTACGCGGGCCCAGGTCCAACCGTGGGCTTTGTGGGCAGTTGAGCAGCAGACCTGGCGCGCGACACTGATGGTACTGGAGCCGAGTGGTGCCTGTGGGTTGCAGTGCAAACCTGGTATTGAAGAAGAGGACATGGAATGGGGCGTCGCGCGACAACACGGACGTACGTAGACAGCACTCGAATGGCACGAGACACGTCTCCGTAGTGGTTGGGGCCGGGCACGTCGTCGGTTGACGGCTTATTCGGTAAGCGCGCGCCCATGGTGTATGCGGGGGAGCTGGTGTGTACAAACGATCGAGTGGGCTCTGCTACCGCTTGCTTGGCCGCTGTTTGGTACGCACATGCCGGTGACCAGGACGAGGCAACGGTTTTCGCGTACAGTGCCGGATCCGTGATGCGGTTCCTGGCACGTGCAACGCCCGCTTTCATGGCCTGCCCAGCACCGAACAAGCACACCTCACCCCCGCAACGTACTTCTTGCACCGTTTGTTTCGATACTTCATTCTCATCTTGTTGTACAGGTCCACATCGATCTCGTGGGTCAACTTCTTTGGGGCGGCGGCAGCCAGTTGTCGTGCTCGTCTCTCACGCTGCTGTTCTCTCCAAGCCTCTTCCCGCGACAAGCGATTGTCGTGCGTTGGTTGTCTTCGCTTTCCAGCGTCACCCCCACCCAGGATAGCAGCCGTTGCGAAGTGAGTGAGAGGCGGCGGTTGCTTCCCCGCTCGGAGATTTTGGCGCTCTGTGGCACGCTTGGTGCTGAGTTCGCGGGCTTTTCTTCGCGCTCGAGCCAAGTCCAGTGCAAGGTGCAGCGCCACGGAGTGATGGCACGCTGTGCATCGCTGTGAGCCATGCGAAGAGTGTACAGTGGCCCGGCTGTCACTGCTTGCCGTGTTGAGGCCACCACTGGCGACGGACTTCTCTTGCGACGAGCGAAGGCGGGACTCGAGCCCGGACGCTGACGTGGAGAACGCGTTGTGCGTTGCTGCCTGGTACTCTCGACAGTTGCATGACTCGCACGCTCCCCGCATGCGCCCGCTTTTGTCGCGCATGGTTGCGGTCAGCAAGGGCACACCAAACAGACCGACCTGGTGCCCAGAATCCACGGGCAGGAGTCGAGGAGTACGTCAGGAGTGGGGACTATCAGTTGACAAGGCAAAGCGTTTCGGAGTGGCGCAAAAGGCCTAATTTTAGTGACACCGTTCCCCTTCCGCGGGCAACACGTCTCACTCGATGTGTGGCATGGTGAGGGTCATCAAGCGGCCACGTGTTGGTGTCATCACCATGATGAACATCCGCGTAGTTTTGGGCTGCGTTCTTGTGTGGTCATTGGTCCTGGTACATGCAGCCAGCTCGGATGACGCTTTCAGCGAGGAGCGTGTTGCCGTCGATGTGAAGTGTGACTTCTCTGGGCAAGGCCTACAGTCTCTCCCGGATCTACGCGATTCCGAGCATTGCACGGAGCTATGTATGTGTGTGGTGTGGTAGTGGGGTCGGTGGAGGGCCTCTCACCGGAGTGCTTGTGATCGTGGCCAACAGATTTGGACCACAATCAACTTTCGCACGTCCCACCGCACGCGTTCAAGCACATTACACACTTGCGGTGGTTGTGGTGCGTAGCAAGTGCTGCGGCACAGCACCCTGAAGTCCATAGCATCATCAACAACATGCTGTGATGTGATGTTCAGGCTGAATGACAACAAGTTGACAGCTGTGCGCCGTGACATGTTCGCTGGAGTGAAAGAGTTGCAAATTCTTCGGTTCACCAGGCAAGCCTTGACCTTGTGCTTGCTGGGCGTGGGGATTGGGTCTTACTTGGCTCTGGTTGCACCGACTACACAGAAACGCGATCCACACTGTTGAAGCAGACGCTTTTGATGACCTGCCGAATCTCCACAAGTTGGACCTCGCTGACAACCAGGTGGCACAGCTGTCTTCCACCCTGTTCTTGCAGCTCCAGCGCCTCTCGATGCTGTGCGTGCGTGCCTAGTGAGGAACACAGGCCAGCAGTGTCGTTGACTCCACTCCTACTCTGGAAACTGCTGAATGCCGATGTGGTGTGGCATTGTGGTTGTGGTTGTGGTGGTGTGGTACAGGGACTTGTCACGGAACAGGCTCACTGACGCCGCCTGGGCGGCAGTGCGCACCGCTCGGCTCGTTGAGGTCCTTGGCTTAGCTGGCAACGCGTTGGAGACAGTTCCATCACTGGGTGGTTATCTTCCGCACCTGAAGGAATTGTGCGTCGGGAAGTGAGTACAACCCTGGGTTTTTGAGTCACTCACATGCTGTTGTTGTTGAAACGAAACAGGCGTGCGTGATGCACGGATCCCAGGCGCTTTGTCGCGGATGAAACGCGCTTGGTCTGCCACTCACTTCCTGTCTCTGATGTCTGCAGGGCTTGACCACAACACAATCAGTGCTCTTGGCGAGAAGTCGTTCTCTAGACTGCACCGACTTCGCACGCTACGCCTTGATCACAACGCATTAACGCAACTGTCTTCGGCTGTGCTGTTCTCCCTTTCAGGGCTGGAGTCAATGTGCGTGCGCGCGTTGGTTGTGTGGTATCGATGATGATACTTACTCGTTCCGTTGGTTGTCCCTTGGGTGCGAGTTACAGAACACTGTCTGAAGGCAACCCTTGGCAGCGACGCTGTGCCGATCCGTCCACCTTTCATGGGGAGGCGTTTTGTTGCAAGATGAAGCCGGAGTTGACTGTTGCTCCGTTCATCGCGTTGCATCTACAGTTATCAGTCACGATAGGACTGTTTGTTACCGTGGTGTTGTTCTACGTTGCCGTTGGCACTTTGCTTGGAGGGTGTGTTGCTGCAACATGGGTTGCACAGAAGTGTTGTGGGAGATTCCGGCGTCGGCTTCGCACAGAGTAACGTGGAACTGGTTTCACTAAAGTTTTCGGACTAAGGGTGTTGACGATAGGGGTGTTGTTCACAATCCATCCTAGCACGTGCACCCGGCAACTTCGCATGCTGGTTACGGTCCAACCGCAGCACAGCTCATGCACCAAACGTACAGCGCCCGCACTCGATGTGGGGCACCCACCCAATGGCTACCGCACGGATTTCCGTCGACTTGATCCAACAGACCTGCGCCGTGCGCTTCGAGAAGCGCTCCGCGGTGAGCTTCTTGGTGTGTGTGTGGATGGCGGTGGTGAGGCCGGCGCCACACCACCCGCCTTGCTGGTGCCTGAGCTGTTGGCCTTGCTTGAGGCCTTGCTTTCCTCAGAAGGCTTGGAAGAAGAAGAAGAAGAAGAAGAAGAAGCTCCGGTTTTGTCGTGCGCGATGTGTCCGTCTTGATCGACGAGTGCCGTCGCAGTGACAGCGCCAGAAGCGGTTGCTCGGGACAGTGCTCGCACCGCCAAAAACGGCTGCTCGTGATTGGGCACGTTGCGGAAGCTCTCACTGTAAAAGGCCGCAGACAGCTGCGCGGTTGCTTGCTGTCCTTCGTTCAGGATGGCTGCCGCAACGCGGGCACTTGCATCCACCACCATGAGCTGGAGAAACGCACCAACACATTGTGTGAGGCAGTAGAAAAAACGGTACGGACCACTGCACTGTCGCTCCTTCACAAACGCAACGACCTCCAAGAAAGCACACGTGCCGACGTACCCCAACATCATACTCTTCCAGAGCGTTACGCGCAAGCTGAGGGAGTTCCTTCGCCATTTTTTCTCCGGGAACACCACTATTGTCGTCATTCTTCACTTCTGGCAAGGTATCTGCTGCAGCAGTGTGTCTTTTCAGTGCGTCGCTCCACGCATCCTGCTCCGCGGATAAGCTGCGACATTCACACAAACCACCCGCCCCCAGTATCCCAGCATGAGTATCCTCGTATGCACGAAAGCAACACTGGTACATGTGCATGCAATGAAACACGCACCGTTCCAACGTTGCAAGTAAATCCTTCTCGCGCTGTCGCAGATGCTCGTTTCGAGGATTAGGTTGTCGAACGACGCGCGCTGCTGGCACCTTCTTGCCAACAAGCGAGACAAAATAGTTTTCAAGCTTGCCGTCGAATACTGTGGCCACCTTCTTCACTGCAACACAAATCATACAATGAGCCAGGAGACAAAAGAGGTGCCGCTCGTGCATGCACGTACACGCCCTCGCCACATAAGGCTTGCTATTCGAACCAGCAAAGTCAACCTCTGCCTGCACCACATTCCTGACCAAGCGTTGCAATGCAGCGTCGCCAGTGTACTTCACGGAAGGCATGCGGATGGTGGCCCGCTCCACGCCGGGTTTCGGCTTCGCACGTGTCCGTGGCCGCTTCACATGTTCAGCGCTGGGTGTGGAGCCAGCCACGTCCGACTTGGGGCGTTTTCTTCCGCGTGTGGAGGGTTTTTCTTTCGTGGGAGAGTTTGCGCGTTGTGACTTGGTCTGGGAGACCGCCTTTGCCTTGGTCGCAGCAGCATCTTGGCCACGGTCCTTCTTCTTGAACTTGAAGCCAGCGGCTCTGCAGTGTCACCGTAAGCAACCTGGAAGGTGAGAGAACGTGCCCCAGACATAATGAAGCACAGGGAGAATAACAGAACCGACATACCGGCGAGAACGGCGCGCCATGGAATCCTCAGCCCTGCGCAAAGAGGGTGATCCAGTTGCCCATCAATTTGCGTGTCACACACGAACGTTGATGCAACTTGGGTTGAGACAGAAATTCGCGCCAGGCACCGGAATGACACAGAACTTAGTGACACTTCCCCACAAAATATACAAATAACAAGTCATTGCTACTTATGCTAAAGCTAACCGCATCAGTTGAGATCCAGTCTCACAGTGAGACTCTCACTGCCAGACTCTCACAAAAGCGTGGCGCCATGCTTCGCAGGTGCATTTCGACTTCTTTCGCCACACTTTTGTTGGTATGGGCAATTTCCACTGTTGTATGGATGCTGTTTATGCCAAGTACAGTGCGGCCTGCCTCAGAGGTGGGCAGTAGCGTGCCCAGTAGCAACAGCCTGCTCCACATATTTGGGGACTGGGCCAGCGTCACGGCTCGACATCCCACCCCACTTCACACCTCAACCACTGTACTTATGGGTCGTGCGTCCTCCTGTTTCCACCCTCAAGCAACTGAGCGGGATGGGGCATGGCCCTTTGGCCTCAAGGAACCGGAAGCTCTCTCTCGCAACGACGACCTTGCGTTCGTGACCAGCGCCGCGCATGTTGCAAGGCGCATGCAGCAGCTATGGTACCGGTCAACACAGCCGCATCGGTTGCGTGAGGTGCGACGTCGGCACGTAAACAGCGATATTGAAGCGATGACGTGGTTGCTTACGTTTGACAGTGGAGTCCAGGCAGTGTGGGAAAGCGGCATCATGCGGGAAGTTGTTGGTACGCAAGCTCCCTCATTGAAGGACAGTGCTTGGTACCAGCCTTGTCATCGCCAGGCATCGGCGTTGTGTTGGTTGATCCATCGCGATGATGTGGCCGACGTCTCAGCGCACGTGGTTGGTTTGTTTGCCGGCGAGACGCGGTTGTCGTCCCAGCTTGTCTATTTTCTGCACCCGTCTTGGTTGACATCAGAGCTCCAGTCGCTTGGGGTGATGATTGGAGGAACGCTCACGGTACTCAACCCACGAGCGTCTGTCGCCAACCTTCGGCATCCACCGTTACAACCAGGGCGTGCACCTGACGGTGCCTGGCCAGCGCAGGCTGTGCTCGACTTGCGTGCGCTTGACTTTTTCATGAACTGCCACGGGCGCGATGAGTGGGCCAGTGTATCTGTGGGCGGGCAAGAGGAGACTGGCATGGGGCACCCTGACACGCCACACCGCCAACGCGTTCAGCCCATGTTCCATGGCTTTGCAAGTGCACTGGCTCCCACCCTGGACACTTCTGCTGCTGCGAAGGAGACGTGGCACGCACTTGTGTCTTCGTGTCGCCAACTCCACCGTGGCTTGGGGCAGTGGTTGAGCCGCGTCACGGTTGACAGACCGTGTGGGCTGGAAAGCATTCCAGGACTGGTGTTGATGGCTCTGAACGCGCGAGATGCGAACAGCGACACCCACTCTGCGCCTACGGCGTTTGTGGGCACAGGGGGATCGTTGAACCCAGCTCACACCACTGGGATCCAGTCAGACGGGCATATCGGGCGTGTCAGCGACTCCAGCAGTGCAGTGCATCTTCTTCAGCACGCCACCTCCAATGGTGCACCACAGTGCGTCACACTGGGAGTGTCATGCTCTGCAACGGTGCCCGGTGTTGAGGACTGGGCGATTTGGCCCTCGCCACACTCCTTAGGATGGAGCGTCCTGGAGTTGCGCGCGAAGCTCTTGCTGCGTCTGTATGATGAGGGTGCAGGCAGTGATTAGGATGGAGCGTCCTGCAGTTGCACGTGCAGCTTTTGCTGCGTCTATATGATGGGGGTGCATGCAATGACTAGGATGGAGCGTCCTGCAGTTGCGCGTGAAGCTATGTATAGATAGATACTGGGGGTTGCACGTGTCGGTGACCCACATTTTGGGTAATTCCAAGTTTGATGCCAGGCAGTGTCACAAACCAGCGCTGGGCAGCAGTGTGCGCTCACTCGATCTGCACGTGCGTTGCGTCCATGCGCCAAAGTTGACGCCATGAGGCCGGAGACCGCGCCCCAGGCGGCACAGCGTGATGATGTACTCGAGCAGTGGTCCTCAGAGATATCACGCATGGAGCGCTCACCCTCTCCCGCACAACCAGTGACCAGGGCCATTGGAAAATGTGGATCATGTGTCGGCCGCGCGTTCCCATACCTGCTTGCCCGGTTTCCGTTGATGAGCTTGGTGGTGATCCTGGCGGGTTCTGTATACGTGGCTTCTCTTGTTGTGTACCCGGAAGCCAAGCCGGTTCAGATCAGTGTGGGTACGAGCTTGTGCTTTGCGGCAACCTAGCATGCTTGCCTGTTTGCCTGTTTGCCTGTTTGCCTGCTTGCCTGCTCCTGCCTGCTTGCTTGAGTTCACTGGTTGTCTGCCTTCCTGCCTGCTAGACTTTGCTGAGTTTGAGGTCGAAGGCCATACCACCACCCGCAACGCCAACATCGCGTCCTCACTGGAGCTGGACACGGACACCGTCAAAGGGAACACGTCCACTGCGAGACGCTTGCAGTCATCCAGGGCGTCCTTGGGGAATGCGCGGCAGCTTGTTGCAGACCCCGAGCGGAGCATCAAGCTGTACGAACTTGCTGTGTACTATGCTTCTACGAACGGCGAGAACGTTCTGACACCGGAAAGCCTCATCAAGGTACAAAACCACCGCCGCGTCTGTTGCTCTTGTGAGGCTGTATGCTGTTGCTTCTAAACCTGTCTGTGCCGCAGATCCACACCATTGAGCAAGACCTTATGGCGGCACCATTCTATACCAGTCGATGCCAGCTTGGGTCGGACGGGCGGTGCATGCTCCCTGATTCTGTGCTGAACATCCTGTTCCCAGAACAGGTGCGTCTTGCGCACTCTCCTGTGTTGGACGAGTGTGAGCGTGCTGTGCGTGTGCGTTCTTGGCATACTCAAGCCCTTCACCTACTTATGTGCTTGCTGTGCAGAGGGATGGCACCATGGTGTTGAATGGAAAGGGAAACGAGCCCGTCAACATTCGCGCGGGCTTGCTACGCATGGCCCACACGGAAATGATAGGCTTCTTCGACAAGTCGTTTAGTGCTTCCAACCTGCGCTCCACTGCCCTCCTGAGTCTCCACGCCTTTGGGGCCCCGTACGCTGGGTACTCCATGTGGTACGAGAAACCTGACGAGCAGGAAGAAAAGTACGTGGGCATCCTTGAGGACCTGCGTGCGTTTTCCGACGCCCACAACACCGGTGACATCCAAATGGTGTACTACTCTCATGAGCTTCTCGTTGCCGAGGTAGGTGGCCACATGTGTGTATGTATGCATGTGTGTGTGTGTGTGTGTGTGTGTGTGTGTGTGTGA
>Ga0213833_1001161_pt1 | contig 19894 bp, 24 predicted proteins | sample SWATP21_FD_160575 | JGI IMG/M metagenome (GOLD analysis project Ga0213833, IMG submission 160575) | Coastal seawater microbial communities from Marineland, Florida, United States - SWA TP2 #1 | ecosystem: Environmental > Aquatic > Marine > Coastal | place: USA: Florida | collected 2016-08-14
CACACACACACCCTCACACACACACACACACACACACACACACACACACACACACACACACACACACACACACACACGTCTCACCGGGATCGCTTTCCGTCCGCCACACGTGTGCGACAGTGTACACACAGCAGCGGCTTCTCCGCCGTCCAAACGGTTGGGTCCTCCTGCTGCAGCGTGTGCACCCGCGCGATCAAACCCGGACTGGGGCGGAAGAGGAGATCCATGGCCACTCGCACGGACATGCGAATCGAGCGCACGGCGGCAATGCGCGCCTTTACATCGCGGCCCGTGACCTGTTCCAACGCAGGGAAGAGCTTGTGCAACACGAGGTTGGTGTGCACGACTGTGAGCTGCGGGCCGCTGCCTGTGATGAGTTTCTTGTACCTGTGGGGCAGCAGGAGGTGAGATGGACTGGAATGGGCGCGCAAGAGCAACGGTGCGACCACATGACCACAGACGCACAGTGACACTGTCTTGGGTCGCTTTCCGCGGAGCTTGAACACCTTCTTTTGCACGTTCTTGAGCACACCGGCTTGCCGCCACGCCTTGACATCCCAATGCACTTGGTTCTCCAAGTACCTGGGATGTGTTCGCGCCCACACGTAAACCCACACACAGTGTCACCGTGCACGAATGGTGGCGCAAGGAGCCAACGCGCTCAGCACTCTGGGACAGCTCTCGGGCACGTACACTGTGCTGATGTCGACGGGCTTGACAGAACGCACCAAGAACGCCCGATTCGACATCACCGCCGTCCAAAACGCAAACAGCATGCCCTATGTGCGCAAAGACAACCATGCGCCACCGACCCCCCCACATCACGCCCGCCCACCCACGCGTGAGTGACCACAAGAAACGCGCTTGACAGGCACCGCCCGACGACGACAACGACACACCTTCAACCGGTCCGCATGACCCCCACAAACTTGAGAGCACTCCCACTGCACTCCCGTGAAGGGGACCTTCCCGTCAAACATGTCCTGTTGCAGCTGCAACCAGTCCTGCATGAGCTTCTCTGCGGCTGGTGGAAGCGGCGCAGGGCATCGGCCCGTCACAGCAAACCGAAGCTGTGGGAACGTGAGCCGGCCGTGCAGCCGCGGCACCACCATCGCGGCCGTGTCCACATCCGGAAAGCAAGACTCGGGCGACAGCCACGGCTTCCAGCCACTGCTTCCATCCACAGCAGGGCCCCGTGGGTCCAACGACGGGGGCGCTGTGTCGACGGGGTTGGCTGCCGCAGACGTGTTGGTCGCAGGACGTGAGGCAGATGCAGCGCCGGCAGCAGGGGGAGCATCGGCCGTGCCAGCGTCCGCTGCATCCTCCACGCCTGACGCTGTAGCATTTGGTGCACTAGCAACACCCACAACACCCACGGCATCACTGGCCGCGCCATCTGCAGCAGCTGGGGCAACAGGTCCATCCAAACGCCGCCTGCCGCGCAGCTGTTGCACGTCGCGAAGCTCAAGTCGGCCCCCACCCGCTCCAGCACCCCCGTGTTGCCGGGACTGGAACAGCACAAAGCACCCGGCCACGAACAGCATCACTAGTGCAACGCCCGCAAAGACCCTCCGGGCCATGCTCATCGTTCAGCCCAACCCGTGGGTGGCCTCACACAGCACGCAGCGCGTGTACAGGCTAGAGCTGACACGCTGATCCGTGCTGAAGTTACAGTGCACGCGCAGTTGAGCAGTGCTGTTGTGCACAGCACAGTTGTGTTGCTGGCATGCCGCCATCCGTCCTGTGGCCGTTGTGATGTCGACTCTGAGTGACCGTGATGGGTTGCAGTCGCCGTTGCTGGATGCGCCACGTGTTCGGGTTCGTGTTGGAGGCACCGAGATGGTATCGCCGACAGTGTCGCGTGAGTCGCGCACCGCACCACTGGCACCACACAAGAGCCCCACTGGCCCAGCCCCTGTTTCCGTGGTACGCCCACAACACCTCTTCTCGACGACGTGACACCTCGCATGCATGTATGATGTTTGTTTTACCTGTCGTGTTGTCCCTCACCTCGTGGCTGCACTGGCACCCAGCTGGGATGCAACACCGTCACGTTTCTTGTCGCTGTCAGTATTCTCCTGGCCATGCAGGTCTTGTTTGTTGTCGACTTGTTCACCTCGCCAACGCCCTGTGGAGTGGCTTGGTCGTGTGCCACCGGGTACCATCGGGCATGGTTGCCGCCAGGTCCACGATGGAACACCTTCTGTGTGCCAGAAGTGGTATGCCCGGACAACACCACTGCGTATGGTGGCACCTGTGTCCCGTTTCGAAAGTGTGGCACGCAGGTTGATATTCACCACGCGATTCCTTCCCCACGGGTTGCTATCATGAACGAAAGCTGTGCAAGTTCGCGCTTCGTGTGCCTGTCGCAGTTGAATCGAACAGCGTCGGAGTGCGTGCTGTACAACGAATGCTACACGCCCAACTCCTTCAAACCGCTGGTGGGTTGGTCTGGTGACGCATGCATCACCATGGGAGTGAGCTGCTGGTCGCTGTACGATACACGAAACCACGTACGTTTGGATGTGGCGCCACCCCGGATCTCGTGGTGTTTGTCGCGGCAGCAGCAGTCTGTGCGGACTGACCCCTCATGAGTGCCTGTCCCCTCGTACGGCACGCGCCACACTGCACTACACTGCACCGCACCGCACGAGCAGATGGTGGCCGTCATCATCACGGCGGCAGTGCTGCCTGTGCTGGTTCTCCTCGTGAACTTTGCATACGTGAGGCGGCACGACGAACACCGTCGCGCGTGGAAAGCCACTGTGCCTCGGCACCGCCACTGGTGGCTCGGCACCGTGCACTACTTGTGCACCATGCCGTCGTATGAGCTGTTTCAGTTCTTCGTCACCCTGGTGGCCTGCGCCAGTTTCGTGATGTACAGTCTGGACATCGAGGTGAAGAAGGCCTTTGACCCGGTGGTGGGAAAACACATCATCTTCTACCAGTACACCTGGTCCGAGGAGCAGACGCTGGACTGGGCCGTCCTGGAAACATTCCTCTGCGCGAGTTTCACGGTCGACTACTTCCTGCGCCTTGTGTGTGTCACACCAGGGCACGTTCCCAAGTTTGTGCTGGGGTTCTACGGCATCGTGGACCTGGCTGCCATTGTTTGCATCGAGATTCCGTTGGTGTTCGACATCAGCTCTGATCTGCAGGTGCGCGGTGTGTGTGAACTGTGTGGGCTGTGTGGGTTGTGTGGGTTGTGTGGATGCAGCCACTGGACACCTTCCGACCGTCACATTCCATCGTGTGCGATGTGTTGCTGGGGCTCGTGACGGCACAGACATGGCTCCCGTACAATTTTTTCCTCATAGTTGGGCCGCTTCGGTTTCTCCGGCTGCGGCGTGCCATCCAATCACTAGATGGAGCGCGCCGTGGGGGGCACATCAAGTTGGGACCCTGTACGTGCAGCCCAGCGCGCAGGTGTGGGGAAATGGTGTCCACACCACACCAACACGGGACGGCTCTCTCACCAAAGCTGTGCCGTGGGCCGTTTCCTTTGTTCCCGCATGCGCGTCAGTCTCATTATCTGCCCGAGCTGCTGCGTTGACGGCGTTGGTATTCGACATTGCGCTGTGCGTTCGTTCACGCCTTGCTCTGTGCCCTACTCGCACACCACACGAAGCATTTGTCGTTCACCACACACTGTGCGGGTTTGGCGTGTGACGGAGTGCGCCGAACAGATATGTTTTCATCTCTGCTAGCATTGTAATGGTCCGTCTACTGCCTCCACGACGCCTTTTCAGACCCACTGCATGTGTCCCTCATGAATGGCGGTGCCCATGTGGGCATGTGTATGTGTATGTGTGTGTGCGTGTTTGCCAGGTGTTTGAGTTTCCGTGCGAGGTGCTGCAAGCCCCGGCCACGTGTGTGCCATCGTTCCAGGAGTTTTACTTGGTTGTGTATTGGGTGGTGTGCACCATCTCCACCGTCGGATACGGAGACATGTGCGTGTGACACCAAGGCTGTGAGCTGCTGCGTCGCTTGGTTTCGGCTGTGTCACAGTGTGTTCTTCTTCCTGCTCCATGGTGTTTGTGGTGAGAGGCAGGTATCCTGCAACTCCAGAAGGTCGCATGGTGGTAACAGTGTTGATTGTCGTCATGCTCGTGCAAGTGCCAGTCCAGTTCTCGAAGCTGTCCGAGTTTTTCGACTCTGGTGAGACGCAAGGATGGTGTTTCGAGTCGCGCGGAACTCCGGGCTCACCCCGTATGCTGTTGCAACAGATTCGCGAATCGATGACATTCTGTGAGCTTGCATAGCGGGATAGCAGCGTCTCCTTGCGGTGACGTCACTGTTGTCGTGTTGTGCTGCGCTGATGTGTGTGCAGACAAGCCGTGAACGAAATGCGGAAAGAACGCACAAGTGTCGCGCAGCTTGACGCGCGCGTCACGGGTGGTGATAGCAGCGAAGAACAGCGCCTCGAGTGGGCCACTCAAGCCGTGCGTCCCTTGTGCACCGTCACACTCATCTGTTTGATTGCACCTGGTGAACGTAACGCCGTGCTGTGCTTGGCTGTGCGTAGGTGGTTGCTCATACGCCGAGTCCACTGCTGAGGCGCCTGTGTCACACCGCTGGGATTGACTACGAAGACCCGGACCAAGCGGCCGCCGCCCTGATGCGTAAGCTGCTTGCCCCGCCTGCAACGGTGGTAGCTCAGAGGTAATCACTTGCCAAACCAGTTCATGATATTCCTTCTTAGCTTTCCCAGGGTTCTGCACCCGACACCAACACATCCAACACTACTCGTTGCCCGCCACGATCTGGAAGGGTCTGCGCAACACGCTACATCAACCCTCTAGGAACGACGCTTCAAGTACATGAACGCTGCGACGCCAACAACGGCAACGAAGCCGGCGTGGATCCAGAAGTTCGTGGTCTGATAAAATGGAGCCGCTGGGCCGCAAGTGCAAGCATCGCCGCACGTGCACGCATCGCCGCACTTGCAGGAGGACTTCCCGCAGGCCTTAGCGGGTGCGCAAGTGCAGCTGTCGCCGCACGTGCACGCGTCGCCGCAATCGCCGGCACAGGTGCACTTCGCGCAGGTGCAGTTGTCACCGCACGTGCACGCGTCACCGCCGTTCCCACCGCAGGCACACTTCACACAGGTGCAGTTGTCACCGCATGTGCACGCATCACCACCGTTGCCACCGCAGGCGCACTTGGAGTCAGACATTGTTGGGATTGAAGCTGGAGAGGGGTGCGGAGGGAGGAGGGAAAGCAAAAGAGGGACGTGGCAAAACGCACAACGCTGCCTGTTGGGCGCAAGAGGGCAAACGCGCGACTGTACCGAAACTACCATTTTGTGTTTCAAAACTACCATGTCATGTCATCTTGTCATTCTGCTGTTCGCGGAACGGAATTTGGGGTTGTGGCTTGGGTTGCTTGTGGGTTAGTGGGTTGGTCAAGTGCCCGCCCATCCCATCTGAAACGCTTCGGGGGAAGCTTTCGTTTTGTTTAGGGTGATCCCTGGGAGGAACTGCTTCGCTGCGGCGACAGTTCGAATTTGTTGTGCTCTGGTAAAGGCACCAGAGCTCGCGGAACTCACAGGGTCTGCGGACCGGAAGGCGCGGGGGCAAGCAGTCAGAGACAAGCGCTCTGTGTTTGCTGGAAGTACTTATTGAGCTCGAGGTCGCCACAACAGCACGCCAAGGAGTAATTTGTATAACTCCGCGAGGCGTGTTTGGACGTACCACGAGCGCGTTGCAGTGTCAACGCTTGGACGGTGTTGTGTCTTCTTTGGAAGTGTCGGCACCTGATTTACTTGAGAGAACGAGGCCCTGTGCGCGAGACAACTGACAGGGACGCTTACACTTGACACATACGGACGAGTTACCCCCGGAACAATTCTCTGTGGATCGTGTGAGCGCTCCAGCCAGCCTCGCAACAGCCTTGTGTCTTTACATTCTTCGTTGTTACCATCCCGTCTCATCGAACCATGGCAACCCACGCACCCACCGCTGTGGGTGTGACGAGCGGCGCGACTCCACGCCACATCGTGCTGCCTGATGCCGAGTACACCCAGTACACGCATCGCGGCAGCAAGTTTGACATGCGTGTGCCGCGCCGCGGGGTGCCGTGGGAGGGCGGTTGGATCGAGTACCTGTCCGGTGACATGTATGACAGCGAGTGCCGCTGTGGTGTCATCCGGCGGGCCGTGTTCTTTAGCGACGACGGGCGCCGTGGTCCCGTCGTCGCACTGAAAATCCTTGACCGCAAGCGCGTCGCGAAGGCGCTTGACTCGTGGGAGTCGGAGGTGGCCATGATGGCCAAGCTCCAGCCGCGGGGCCTGTTGTCACGCCGCGCGTGCCCGCAGATGCCGCGCTGGGACCGCCGCGCCGTGCCGGGTGAGCCAAACGTGTACATCGCCACGGAGTGGGCCGCCGGCGGGACGCTCCAGGCGTGGGCAGCCAGGCACGTGCGCGACCTGCGCGCACGCAACATGTTCTCCGTGTGGTTTGAGCGCGTGCTGCCGCGCCTCGCGACGCAGCTGCTGGAGGGCCTCGCCCACATGCACCGGTGCGGTCGCGGCGTGGTGCACCTGGACTTGGACCCCGTGAACATCGTGATGACGTCGCCGGACCTGGAGACGGCGGAGCTGATGTTCATTGACTTTGGCAGTGCGCGGGAGGTGGACGCAGCGGGGCGCGTGGGCGACGACGGCATCAAGTGGAAGTTCAGCTTCTGTGCGCCGGAGATCCACCGGTTCTGGGCGCACCAGATCGACTCCTTTGACGGGCGCGCCGCGGACGTGTTCTCGGCCGCCGCCATCCTGTGGTGGCTGGTCGCCCTGCCGCCGGCGTGCCTGTTTGACGACATGCAGTCGTCCCACATCGTGGACGTGCAAAAGCACTGGCTGTCCAACCTCATGCGCCACGCCGAGGGCCTGCACGATGAACAGGCACGCGAGCGTGTCCACCGTGCCATGGCCCAGGCGCAGGCGGAGGCCGCTGCCGCACTCCACGAAGCGACGGCGGTGCGCGCCGCGCTCGACGCGGCACGTGCGCATGCGCATGCGCATGCGCATGCGCCGACGCCGGCCTCCACGGCTCCCACCCCTGCCGCTCGCGTGGCAGTGTTGGAGGCGCAATTGCGCGCCGCCGAGGAGCGTGTGCGCACCACGCAGCTGTGCTGCGCGGAGCTGCGCGAGGGGCGTCGCGTCGTGCTGCCGTTCCAGACGGGCGAGTGCCTGTGCTGCCGCTGGGGCTTCAAGATCCCGCCGCAGTGGTGCTCCCTCCTGGTGTACGTCCTGTTCCGCGACCGCACCCCCGCGCATGTGGCCTTGGCGCATCTGCAGCGCGATGTGCACCGCCGCCACCTGCCCGCGCCTCCGGCTGCTGCTGCTGCAGCGGCGGCGGCAAAAGCCGCTGCCACGACCACCACTGCGGCTGTCCCCTCGCCGTCGCGTGCCTCGCACGCGTCAGAGGGGGACCTGCCTCGAGGCGTCGCGGAATCGGTGCTGCAGTCGTCCTCTGGACTGGCCGCACGGGCGGCGCACCAGGAGGCGTCGCAGGTGGGCGGAGGCGCTGTCACGTCGGCTCGACAGACGACGGTGGTGGCTGCCGCCAGCGGCGTGTGGTCGAAGCGGAGCGGGGAGTTGCAGCAAGCGCCGACACCAACGCCGACGCCGATGCGTTCGTCAACTGCGACACCGCCCGCGGCTGTTGTCGCCGTGCCGCCGCCGGTGCCGCTGCTGCCGCAACGGTCGTACATGAGCCTGGGCGTCAGCCTGAACGATCTTTCCACAGGCTCGCTGCTGACCGGCTACTTCGCCTCGCCCCCGCCCGCCCACGGCGGTGCCGGAACCGAAAGCGCGTCGTCGGAAGGCTCCCTGCTCGGGCTGTCACCCACCGCGGCAGACGCCTTTGCGGTCTCCGCCTCCGGCGCAGGAGCTGGTGCAGGCCCAGGCGTCGCTGCGGGCGCAGGCACGGGCGCTGGCGCTGGCGCTGGCGCTGGCGTTGGAGCGCAAGGCACGGCCTACGCCCAGGATCGCCAGGGCCACGGCCAGGGTCAGTTGAAGCAAGGCGGCGCCAGCGTGACGGGCGCGAAGCGCCTTGCGCCCAGCCGCTCTGACTCCCCTTCCAACGCCGGTGCCAAGCTCAGTCCCGCACGTGTGCGTCGCCGCACGCGGTACAGCGTTCGTCGGCCGGCGCGGGCCGTGCGCCAGTCGTCGAAGACATCCACCGCGTCATTGTCCTCGCTCATGTCCTTTGAGCGCGGCACCGGCGGCGCCAGTGATGCTGTGCGCCATGCGCCCCTGCATCACCACGCTGCGGCCGGCAGTAGTGGTGGTGGTGCGGCGCGCTCGTCGGCTGCAGCAGGTGCTGGGCGTTCCGGGCCCATGGCGAGCGCGACCGATGGTGCTGACGCACATGGGACGCACCCTCTGGACTCGCTGTTGTCCATGTCGTCGGGTGGCAGTGCCTCTGGCGGTTCGGTGAAGAGCACCTCGAGTGTGTTCTCAAGCTGGACCGTGGATGGCACGCCTGACGATGCGGCTGGCACGCCGTCTGCCGCCGTCCCGCAGCCGCCACACGTTGCGCGGCTCGTGTCGGATGCCAGCATGATGCCCGACGCCGCGTGAGTGGCAAGGTAAGAAGAACCCCGTGACGATGATACGAGGCCAAGCATGATTCCCCCCTCCAGGTGTTTCCCCCCACGCATCTGGTCGGGCAGTTGTAGTCGGTGTGTTGGCCGCTTTCTCAATTTGATTTTTTCTTTTTTTTTTTGGGATGATGATGTCGCTGGTGAAGAGAAAAGAAACATGGATGTCGTTGATGAAACTATGTGCATGCATGCTCAAATTCCTCCACGTGTGCAGGACCTGCACAGTGGCAGTGTGGATGTGCTGTCACAGTGCGGTGGCGTGAATGGACTCGCGAACCGTTGGGTGCTACACGTGTACATTTTTTTCGCACACACTGACGCGCTACAACCCAACAGCAGCACCACAGTAAAGGGCACCGTGGCGGGGAGGAGGAAACAGCGACAGGGCACGGCAAACACGGACGGGGAGAGAAGACAAAACAAAACCAACGAAACAGTCATGCGGCACACCACAAACGACAGCAACGCAAAGGCAACTGGAGTGAGCATGACCAACGCAAACGAGGCACGCAACGCCGCAACGAAGCAACAGGTCGGCAACGGTGCAAGACGGAGGGACGAAAGGAGTGGAGCAGGCGAGGGTACTATGCGACCGTGCGCGCAGCAGTGATGGGGGCAAGCATGCCGGGGCTCAACGACGTGGTAGTGGGTGCCACCGACACGAGTGCAGCGGCGGTCGACACACCGGGCACAGACACCGCTGCAGATCCCATCGCAAGCATGGCAGGGGCGGGAGCTGCCGTGGGGTGCAGATCCAGGTGAGAGAAGGGCGCCGTGACGACGGCACTGGCTTCCGTTGGCAGCGGCGGGAGGGGCGGCATGGGCACAGTGGTGGTGCCGGTGGGCAACTCCAGCGGCAGGTGCTTGTCTTGCTGCTTGGGGTTTATGGACGCGTGGATGGTGCCCTGGGCAGTATGGGCAGCGTGGGCCGGGGTGTCATCGTCTCTGACGTCATCCACGTGATACGGCTTGAAGCACTGCACACACAGGTACACCAGCTCGTCCAGCGAGGCGTGCGCCCCGGTGCACTCCGCGCAGTACCAAATCGACCGGCGCTTGCACTTGGTCCTCGCGCAGCGACGTGTGTACCCACGTGGCAACGGCGCGCGCCGTGGCCAGTGGCGCTCTTCCGCACCACGCTGTGGGGCACGTGATCGACGCTTGGAGCCCTTTCCGTGCTCGGAACCGACGGCGCCGGCGCCGGCGCTGCGCCGCCGCTTGCGTGACCCGGGGTGCTGCATCTCCGGGCAGTTCTCCGGCGCATGCGACGTGTCTGAGCGGCAGTACGGGCACGGTCGCTGCCGTGCGTGAGCCTGCTGCATTGTGGTGGCGTCGAGCGCGGTGGGCAGCGCCACGACGGCTGGGTTGCTGTGGGAAGACGGCACCACCGCAGCGGCGGCACCGGCGGCGCCGGGATCCGTGGACGAGGCGGCAGTGGTGTGGGTCGTCACCAGCCCGGGAGCGGTGGTGGAGGTGGTGCTGATGAGTGAGGGCGCCACATACGCGCCCGACACCATGATGTTGGAAATGGGGACATGACGCACGTGGGCTGAGCGCGGCGGGTTCGGCTGCGTGGGTGGCAGGGCAGCCATCGTGGCAGGGTATACGGTGGGCGTGACAGGGATAAGCGCCACACGTGCCAAGGCACGCGGGTACAAGCCGTGCACGGTGCTGGGGCCGCCAGTACGTGCGCAATGTGGGTGTGGGGGCGCGCACAGCGTGTGACGATGTGCGCTGCGATGCGAGGGAATTCAGCTTCCACGGCGACACACGGAAGTTGACTGTTGGCCTTGGTTGAGATGAAACTCGTGTTGTGTAGCGTTTTTCACTAGTGAGTGTCATGATTGTCAAACATAGCAACTCCGTTCGTTGACACACAATGGCGTGTGTGCAGCCACAATTGCGGCACCCGCTGTACACTCTCGTTGATTGGTGTGGTGGCTGCTTGTTGGCCCCCTGCTGCACGCTTGTCATGGGTTCCCGAACAGCTGTTGTTGCTCTTTGCGTTGCGCTGCTGGCGCTCGGTGCGCATGCCACCAGCGCTGCGCGCCCAGCGGCGTCCTCGTGGGTGTCACTGGGCCGTGCCGCAAGCGACGACCTGGTGGAGTTCTTCGTGGGGTTGCGCATGGACGCGGAGGCCCTGGACCGGGTGTACCACGAGGTTACGGACTTTGGATCGGCACAGCGTGGGCAGTACCTGAGCGTGGACGAGTTGCGCCGCACAGTCGCGCCCTCTTCGGCGGCTGTGGACGCCGTGTCCGAGTACCTCAGCACGGCCGTGAAGGCGGTGCACGTGTGGCACTCCCTGGGCGGCGACGTCCTGCGCGTGGTCGCCCCTGTGGCGGCCATTGAAACCGCGTTTGGTCTGCGCATGGAGCGCTGGCAGCACCTGGTCTCGGGCCGCGTGACGCTGCGCAGCGCGCGCGCGTACACCATCCCCGCGCAGCTTGCTGCACACGTGGATGTTGTGGTGGGCCTCACGGAGTTCTTCGAGTCCCACGCGGAGGAGCGCGGTGTGAAACTCATGATGGAGCGTCGCCGACGCACCGAGGCTGCAGCCGCAGGCACCGGCACCGACCTCAACATGCCGTACATCGCCGCGATCAACGGTAACAGCACCACCGCCCAGCTTGAGTTCTCGGTGCGTTGTCCGCCATCACGACACTGCACTGCTGGGAAACGGCGCGTTCAGTGCATGCGTGGCGCGTCATGGTGGTGATAACATTGTGTGTGTGTGGTTGGATTGGGGTGGTGCTGCATGTGCGACGCCCACGACACACACAGGTGTACTGCAAGAACGGCATGCCGACCGACAGCGCCAGCAACCCTTGCTCCGACATCGCAGGACAGCCAACGGTAACGGGCTTCCACCTCGTATCTGTGCCCGTGGGCGACATGCCAGGCAACTACACGTTTGACGTGGCCTCCACCGGGTGCCACACCTCCGGAGTGCGCTCGTCTGTGGCGTGTGACGTCACTGTGGTCGTCCCTGCCTTCACCCCCACGGTGTTCACCCTCACGACGCTGTACTCGGATGGGACCTCCAGCAAGGCGTACACCCACCCCACTGCGTTCCGTCCCCGCCCTCCCACAACTCCTGAGTCCCTGGCTTCGTTGTACTCGTACGTAGTGGTCCGCACGTGCAAGCTGCTGTTGCTGCAACGACCGCGCGTGGTGAGCGCATGTGCGCCGCGCTTTTTTTGCGCTGCTGCGGGTGTGTTCATTTTCGTGCTGCGCGTGTTCGGGGCCCAGTCTCCTCCTTACCCCTCCTCGCCTCGTGTTTGTTGGTCGTCCACGAAACGAACAGCATCCCCGGTGACTTCCGTGTGGCCAGCAACAAGAGCAACTGCCAGGCGGTCGTTTCATTCGAGCAGCAGTACTTCAGCGAGTCTGATCTGCACTCGTACTGGAAGATGTTCGACGTGCCGCCCAGCCCACCGACGGTGCTGGGCCCGAACAACGTCAGCATGCCCGGAGGCGAGGCCACCTTGGACATCCAAATGATCACTGGCATGGGCCAGAACATCAACACCACCTTCTGGTCGTTCCCCGTGGGCGACTACATCATGAACTGGGCTTGGGCCGTCGGCAACGTCACGCGCGCGCCGTTCACCACGAGCATTTCGTACGGCGACACGGAAACCGGCTACGAGTTCAAGACGGGATACGGCATCGCCTACATCCGCCGCATGAACCTGGAGCTGCAGAAGATGGCCGTGCGCGGTTACACCGTGTTTGCGGGAGCAGGTGATGCGGGCTGGACCAACGTCGGCGAGATGGGCAACGACCTGTCCAATCCCGACCCTACCTGCGGCATCATGCGCGCGTTTTTCCCCAGCGAGTCGCCCTACGTGACCTCCATGAGCGCCTCCTTCGTGTTCTCTCCCACTGGCAGCTCGAGTGACTTGCAGGAGGCCACCATCTCTGTGCGCGGTGGTCGGTCTTGGACCACGGGCGGCGGTTTCTCCAACCTCACCGGCGTCCAGTCATGGCAGGCACCGTTCGTGGCCAAGTACCTGGAGCAGAGCGCTGACACGCTGCCCCCGGCGTCCATGTTCAACGCCTCTGGCCGCGGCTACCCGGACCTTGTTGCCGTTGGCGACAACAACATCTGCATCTGGTACGGCGCCGTGTTCCCTCTGGGCGGCACCAGCGCCTCTGGGCCCATCATGGCCGGCATCGCTTCGCTGCTGAACGATGCTCTGTTGAACAAGGGTCTGCCGACCTTGGGCCACTTCAACCCAACCTTGTGCGTCCTCTCGTCGGGTGTTGTTGCTGCGCTGTTGGTTGTGTTGCTGTGGGCTGGCGGCTAACATCGCTCGTCTCTCCCTCTCCCAGGTACCGATGGGCCAGCCTCAACAGTGGCCACGACACGTTCAACGATGTAACAGTCGGACAAAACAACGACGGTGACATCCAGCCAGTCGACTCTACTTTCCCCATCTTCTGCGAGAATGGCTTCCATGCCGCCCCTGGATGGGATGCTGCGACGGGCCTTGGCTCTCCTGTGTTTGCCGAGTGGGTGGAGCTTGCTCTGAGCCAGAAGTAGTCAGCAGGCCGTGTGCTGCTGATACATGCGTGCATCGTTACGGTAGCTGACGCGTCTTCGATTGATGGACTACGTGTGCTGCTGGTGCGATGCTGCTGTGCGGGTTGCAACGTCACAAGCACTGCTTCTCGTGATCCCCGGATCTGCAATTGTCATGCCAGTTTCACACACCCGCGAGAGACAACGACACACAGAGGCGCGTGCCGTGGCCATGGCTGGTGTCATGGCTGGTGTCGCCGTTGCAGAGAGCAAGGCCGGCCATCTCGGCTCCGTCGCCGGATTGAAGGTTGTCCCAGAGGTGACAGGTGGGCGCAAGTCGAAGCCCATTCGTCTTGACAGATGGTTGAAGTCAGCCCAAATGGGCGTCCTGCTGCTTGTCAGTGGAACCTGAGGGTTCTTTGAGTGCGTTGCCCTAACAACCCTTGTTCATGCACCAGCTATACGTGATGCAGGTGACTCACTCACCAACTTGTGTTCCAGGAACTACGCTGCTGCTGTCGATTGGATGGCGGTGGCGTGGCCGGGTCAGCTTCGTGTCGCGGTGTGCGTGGACTCTCCAAACGAGTGGGACAACGACGTGAGTGACGTTGCTGATGAGACGCGGCACAGTGACCAAAGAAGTGCCCTGATTTGATATATGTGTGCCGATATGTGTGGCGTGATGTTAGGTGGTGATCGAGTTTGCTCGAAGAAAGTTCCCAACCGCGCGGTGCCCCTTCTTTACGCGCCGCACAGCCAACGCCAAGCTGTTTGGCGTCGTGGATGCGGCTGTGGCGGCCTCTGGGTCAAGGAAATGGTGAGGGGGGGAGGGAGCATGAGTCCATGACGTGTTCTTGGTGTTGTTGTGTATGGTTGACGGCGGTGCGTCGGTGTGGCAGGGGCTTGTGTAAGGTGTTTCTAGATTCACGTGGAAGTGTTGTTGAAGTTCGGCCTTCGAAGGAAAGGCTGCTTGTCGTGCAACAGCACTTGGCTAGCATCCTGGGCCCTCCAGCTGTGCCAAGTGTGGCGACCGCGACCGCCGAAAGTTGTCCTCAGCAGGAACCCCAAGCAGGCGATGCCGAGACTGCTTGCACAGAGAGAAGGTAGTGTTGATGTTGGTGCTGTAGACTCTACTCATGACCCATCTCCGCCAGAAACGTGCTGCGGCACGGAGCAGAGAGGCGACAAGAGGGGCAGCAACGCAACGCAAAAACCACCCGCAACAATGACATTCCAACATGCTCCACGTGGGGTCTGCACCACTAGTCGTTCTTCTTCACGTTGTTCTTGCGCATGAAGGCATGCGCGGCGGACGAGTGGCGAACACTTTGCACGATGGCAATGGCAGGAATGACCATCCAGATTCCATTCATGAAGATGAAGTAGAACCAGTAGTATAACGGGTCGCCATAGGGACCATGATCCTCCTGGCGGAGTGGGGAGCGCGTGAGGTGCACCACCAACCACACCACACTCCGAACACAAGCACAAGCAAGCACCGCGCACCTTGGACAGGTACTCGATCGCAAAGTACAAGTAGCAGCCGTACCACTGTCCCAGGGAGACAAGTGCTTGGACGGGGAAGCGCCACGAGGCGCGAGTGGCAATCGCGTACGCCACAAGCAGGCACACGGGCCCCTCCACGAAGCCCGTGAAGCTCTCCATGCTCACGACGAAGGGGTCTGAGCCCACGTACCGCGAGTCGGCAATGCTGTACTCTTTCCCTGTTGGTGTTCAGTAGGTGTGTCATTCGTCGAGCGCGGGTGGGAAAGGTGTGTGGAGAGGTCAGTTGACGTACACAGCTGTCCGAGAAAAGACATGTCAGACTGCAGGGTGAGGTTGTTGTAGCCGAAGTACCCCTCCAGGATCAGGTGGATCAAGCCACTGCACACAAACCAAATAAACAATCCGCCATCGGCCTTGTTCAGCTTGAACTTGTCTGGGCAGGGCGCGGCACAAAAACTCCATGTGAGACGGTCGCCGACGTGTTCACACCACCAGGCCACGTACAAACCAACACAAGGCAAACGACCATGATCAGCGCCACAACGCCAAAGAATGGTCCCAGAATATCCATGACGGTCATTGTGTTGGGAACATAGTTCGGAAGCTCAAGCGAGGCTGGAAGGTACGGATGGGACGCCATCATGACAAAGCAAGGGTTTGTGACCACAGCGTGTGAGCACACTGTCAGGGAGTCACTGAGCACTCCCCGAAAGGCGCATAAGTTTATGTCATTTCTTATGGTTGGTGCTGCTGCTGCCCTACGCCTCTGCTTCCTCCTCCCCCTCGCCCTCGCCCTCGCCCTCGCTTTCGGCAGCTTCCGAGGCGGCAACGGACTCGCGAGCCGCGTCCAACACAGAGCTCAAGGAGTCTTGGTCTGCAATGGCCGCGTAGGCGTCGCTGCCCAAGATGACGCTCAGGCGATCCACCTGCAGCCGCGCACACGTGGAGTGAGTGACGCACGCTACGCACACAACGCGCGGGAATACACACACACACCATGTGCCGCACACGCACCTGTTCTGTACTTGTCGCCAACGGAGAACCAGCTGCCACGATCTTCGTCACGTAGTGTGGCTTCGGGGTGACACCACCAGCCCTGTGCCAAATACGAAGCGACACCATACCATGCGTAAATGTATTGTTCGCGGCACACGACGGGAGCCCCCACAGCCCGCCAAAACATGCAACGAACAGGGCGGTTTCGAAAACATCAAGAGCTCCGTCCAAATCCTGTGCATCCACAAACGCCTTCACAAACGCGCCGGCTGCGCGGTGGTGCATGTCCAGCCCTGCGGCCCCAAGTGCTTCCTGGCACTCCTTCACCTTCTCGCCGTCACCCGCCAGCCCATAGTGCACAGCAAGTCGGGCGAAGCTGCCTGGCTGCGGGAAAAGGCGGTACTTCAAAGACTCAGCCAACACCGGGAGCACACGGTCTTCGCAGCCCGCGCGCTGCGCCGCCTTGATCAGCTTTGCCGTGGTAGCGGGGACGAAGCGAACCAGGCGGGTCCGGCAGAGCGCCAAACCATCCAACGCGTACTGAAAGTCACGCTCAGATTCCACACGATCCAGCTGCAACACGTACAGCGAAGCCGGCGCATCAGACAACAGCACGCACGCAGAAACAGTGAGCCACCACCCGCTTCCACACAACCACATAACGCGCGCAGGTGGGCGTACAAGCTTGTGGAGCTCGTTGGCACGCGTTGTACGACCATTCGCGCACAGATGGACAAGGTTGCTGTACACTTGCGCCGGTGTCTGCTCCCGCAGCATGTAACCCTTCACAAACGGCGACTCACGAGGCTGTGCATTTGAGGCAGGCGACGCTGAAGAAAACGTCCGCCAAGCTACTGACGAAGGCGTCACGTTCCCAGCACCTCTGTGGGCGAGCCTTCTCGCAACACCAAGTCGAGCTGCAAGTGCCATTGTAGACGTCTACAAGGGCGGCAACCACAACACTGTCAGTGTGGAACAACCTGCACAACAACAATTCGGCAATCTGCAGGCCACTCTGGACCGCATGCCGTCGCCTAGTCTTCACCACGGATGTTTGATCTTATTTGCTTGTGATTTCCTCTTGCCCTAGCTGTTACTGCCCCCTGCTGTTTCTGCCCTTTGGCAGAGAACGAGGGTGGGGAAGAATGGACCCAGGTGGATTCGGTGCCTCCGAGCTTCCGCAGTGCCACCGCCCAACTCGGGAGTGTATCGAGACCATGGCCACGCTCCCGCCAAACCCCCCTCTCCCTCCCAGCATGAATGCAGCGGCTGGAGCTGGAGCTGGAGCCGGAGCTGGGGCCGGTGCCGGTGCCGGTGCTGGCGCTGGAGCGGGAACCGGAGCCGGAACCACCAGCAAAGGCAGTGGCCTCGACGCCACCGCTGTGAAGCTGCGTATCGGGAACTTGCGTGAATTGGAGGCGCCCGAACCTGATGTTCAGCTGAAGGAGGTGTGTTGTGGTTGTGAAGCCGTGTGCTCGATGTGTGCAGTGATGCAGCGCGATGGTTATGCTTGTTTTGTGATTGCCTGCAGTTCGGCCTCACTACACTTGGCTACATCGTCGAGTCTGTCGGTGACGCCATTCGTGAGGACCCCGAGGGCATGTCAGCTGCCATGGCGGAGGTAACAATAATGTGGGCCGGGAGTGGGTTGGTGGTGCGTGACATGGATGCGCCCGTGTGCTGCTCGTCCACAGATCGCCGATGTCATGGATGATTTGCAGTGTGAGGACTTGTTCTCCGACTGGGCACCACCACGCCGCGGATATGAGGAACTCGTGGATATCCCTGCTGACCATGCGACCGCAGATTGCGTCGACAGCCAGCACCCACCTGCGAACGCCCTCACAACGGAGTCCACCTACTTCTGCGCGGAACCACCAACAAAAGCCAGCCGGTGGCACGCGAATCTTGGGTCAGAGTTGGTTGAAGTGACGTCAGTCACGATCAAATGGGTCGAGGAAGGTGGCAAGTTTTATTTGCCCGAGAAGTTCGAGGTCCAAATCAGTGCTGCGCTTCAGCCTGGCACGCAAGCTTCTGATTGGGTGAGCGTCTACTCTTTCACAGCACCCCTCAAAGTGGCGAAGGACGCACTGGTGCACCGAGTCGCATTGGATGGCGTGCCCTTGCGACACGTTCGAGTGGTGAGCACGGGTTACTGCGCAGGCAACCCTGGGAGCCATCGCCTGGCTGGAGTTCACGTCCGCCGCAAGGACTCCGCCATCCACCGCTCCATGCAAGCTACACTGAAGGATTTGACGGCACTGTTCACCTCTGAAGCTGCCTTGGCCACGCCAAGTGTCGCACCACATGCCCTCCGCGGTCTCATGGGCCTCATGCATGCCTCTGGATCCCTGGCCGTGCTACTGCGACTCGTGCACGCCATGCTGCGGTGGTCTGGTGACACCGTCTCACAAGCGGCCACGAACGCGGCCAAGAAGCTCATGCATACGCTCGGCCCATACGTCGATGAGAGCATTGAGAACGTGCTGTCTGATTCTGTGGAATCCATGAACCAGAGACAAGCTGGTGCGTTGGTAGCTGCTGGCTGCTTCGTCTCTTTGAGTGCCTTTTCTTTTTCGCCAGCTTGTGACCTTTTGCGCGCATGTGCAGCCACATTTGATGCATCCACCATGTCCAGTGGCATGTCGTTGTCTGATGGTGACATGGTTGTGCGCTCGGGATCTGGTTCTTCAAATCGGGTTGTGTATGTGAACCAAGGCTTCTCGTCGGTACGTGATCTGTGGGCCTTGATCTTCGTTGAAATGGTTCTCAGTGAGCGTGCCGTCAGGGCAAAGCATCTTGGACGTTTTTGGTTGTAAGCGACCGACATGGTGACGAGTGCTTGTGCTATGGCATGGGAACGAAGCCGATTAGCAGCACCTCGTACAGCAGCTCTTCGAACCTGTGGACAGTTCGGTCCTACAGCGGCGCTGTGAATAACGGTGGCCGCTCCGGCACCTCCACCACCAAAATCCACCAAGGCGATCGCGTGCGATTCGAGTTGGACTATGAAGCCCACACTGTCAACCTCTTTGTCAATGACGATGACAAGGGGGTGGTGTTCAATTCACTGCCCTCGGACAAGGAGTTCTTCCCCTGTGTAGCGTCGTACGGCTCTGACCGGTAGGTGTTCTCAAGCACCGTACCCCTCTCGGTACCCCTGCCCCTTTTTTATCGTGTGCACTGTGCGCGCTATCCTGCTGCCTAGGTCGGCACGCCTTGTTAGTGTGTGTGGTGAAGCAACGTTCGCCGAGGGCTCCATGATCCTGGCTGACATGGACGAGGAAGACTCCGTGGGCACGTGGTCCAAGGACGGCTGCTTCGTGGACGGAAACAAGTTCCAAGTCGGCGGCGTGCCTGGCGGACGAATGAGCCTCTCCCTGTCCCCGGACCTCCGAGGGCCGTCCCACGTCCGCTATGACCTGCACGGCGAGCCGTCCGAGTGCCTTGTGGGCCACGTGGCTGTCGCGGACGGCTCCAGCGCCTCGGCTTTGCCGGTCGTGCTCGAGGTGCTGGTGGATGAGGTGTTGAAATGGACCAGTGAGCCCATGCAAGTGGCTGGCTCCAAGCGTTTCTTCCGTGTCTTCATGGAGAACAACGCGTCCCTCGAGTTGCGCGCGCGCATCGCGGATGGCCACACGCTTCCCGCAAACGCTGACGCGGAGTACGTTGCCGTTGAGCTGGTGGAAGTGGCCTTGCTTATGTTGAACACCCCATGCTCACTGTGTAATTGTCTTTGTTTTTTGGTGTTGTGTGTGGTGCTACTCTGTCGCTTGCTCACCCACCCACCAGCGCCTCCATCGCTCGACTTGTTGTGCTGCTTCCCCGGGTGATGCCGCCCCGAGACTGGTCGTGGATCCCAACCGGCAAGCACAACACACACTTCGACCTCAACGATGGTGCTCTGCGATCCCCTTTGCAGCTCGCGGACGCCTTTCTGACTGTTGCGTCCAACTTGGGCTCCATTTCCATGAAGAGTGCGGATGCCGAGGCCTCCACTCCACCACGCCTCGAGGTGCCGTTTTGCAGCCAGGTTGATGGCTACATGTTCGACACAATGTCCAACATCTTGGCCGCGCTTGTGGCACGCCTCAAGAGTGCATCTGACAGCGACAAGCCGGCAGCGGAGGCTGTGTTGTGCCGCGTTCTCCAGCTGCTCCGTCTAAACCTGCAAAGCCTTCGTGATTCGGGCGTGGCACCAGCCGCTGTCGACATCTCCCTGTACGTGTGTGTGGGGGGGGCGGGGGCGGGCATGGG
>Ga0213833_1001162_pt1 | contig 19892 bp, 16 predicted proteins | sample SWATP21_FD_160575 | JGI IMG/M metagenome (GOLD analysis project Ga0213833, IMG submission 160575) | Coastal seawater microbial communities from Marineland, Florida, United States - SWA TP2 #1 | ecosystem: Environmental > Aquatic > Marine > Coastal | place: USA: Florida | collected 2016-08-14
AAGGTGGTTATCAGATATCTATTGCATCCAACCAATCTTATGTGACAAAAGGAGGATCGAAGGAATTCAGCTATAGATTTTTTGTTGGTCCGAAGGAGTTACAGATGATAGAGGATTATGAGCTACAATACAACATTCCGCTATTTGACAGGGCAGTAGACTTTGGGATGCTCTATTTTATTACAAAGCCGATGTTCTTGCTACTGACATATATCAATAGTATTGTATGTAATTTTGGATTTGCGATATTGATTCTTACGGTGATTATCAAGATGCTTCTATATCCATTGACCTATAAGTCTTTTGTTAATATGGCTCGTATTAAAGATCTGCAGCCTGAAGTAACAGCCATTAGAGAAAGGTATAAGGATGATGCGATGCAAGCTCAGAGGGCTATTGCGCAGCTATATAAGAGTAAGAATGTGAGCTTATTGAGCGGGTTTCTACCACTGCTTCTGCAGATGCCTGTATTTTTCTCTCTATATAAGGTGCTTTATGTGACGATAGAGATGCGTCAAGCGCCTTTCATATGGTGGTGGCAAGATTTATCTGCTCCTGATTCGAATTATATACTTAATCTGTTTGGTTTATTACCGTGGGAGCTACCAAAATTCTTGATGATAGGGTTATTGCCAATTTTAATGGGGTTGAGTATGTATGTGCAGCAGATGTTGAATCCGCAACCAGTTGATCAGTCGCAGATGAATGTTATGCGGTATTTCCCAGTGTTTCTTGTATTCATTTTTGCTTCTTTTCCTTCAGGGTTGGTCTTGTATTGGTTTTGGAGTAATGTGCTATCTATTGTGCAGCAATGGTTCATTCAAAGATCTGTTCGGCGTAGCAGCTAGTGGCGCAAATGAGATAGTATGTAGGTAAAAACGAATATAGGTGCAAGTATGGGAGATTTAAGTATAGGTTACTGGTTGTGTTTTATATTAGTTGTCATATTGCTAGTGCTGTTTGAGGCATCCTTGTTGACAGAATCTACTAGCGGTAGCAAAACGAATCTGTTTAAGCGAGGGCTGGTGAATGCTGCACTTTTTTTCGTGTTCAGTTTGCTATTTGCAGTATTCTTGTATCGTAAATTTGGTGAGAGTGTGGCATTGGATTTTGTCACTGGGTATTTTCTAGAGTTAACTCTGAGTGTAGATAATATATTCGTATTTATAGTGATTTTCAGCTATATGCGCACATCTATTAAGCAGCAGCAGAGGATATTGATGTATGGTATATATAGTGCTGTTGTGCTGCGTTTTTGTATGATTATTTTCGGTACGCAGTTAATTGAGAGGATGCACAGTATGTTCTATCTATTTGGTGCTTTGTTGATTTATAGTTCTTACAAGATGTTATCTACGCATCAGATTGAAGATCAAGGTGAGGATGGTAATGATGTTGGTATCGAGGACCGACGCCTGGTCACATTCTTATCCCGGTATGTGCCTATACATAGCGATCGTAGCTCGAGTCAATTTTTTCTTAAAGAGAATGGCAAGGTGTTTGTAACATCGTCATTTGTAACATTGTTACTTATTGAGAAGGCTGATATTATGTTTGCACTAGATTCTGTGCCAGCAATACTAGCAATTACCTTGGATCCTTATGTCATATTTACTTCGAATATTTGTGCAATTATGGGGTTGCGGTCCATGTACTTTATTATTTCTGGACTATTGAAAAGAATGCATTATCTACATTATGGGTTAGCGTGTTTATTGTTATTTATAGGTATAAAATTAATATTATCGGCTCTACATATTAATATTTCAACTATTTATTCTCTCATTGCTGTTATTCTCATGCTAGTTATTGTGGCAATACTATCTTTATATAGGGCATATATCACAAGATATAGGTAGGCTTTTGGGGTGTTACTATGCTATAGTAAGCTATATTAACAAAATGTAATGAGATGAATCTTGTATATAGTTTATGAGTACAAATAGTATAGGTAACTATAATTCCGCTGGTTCATATGTGTGGAGTTTACCGGAGCATGATGTTCGTCAGATTGAATATTTGATGCAGCGTCTTGATGTTAGCGAGATTATCGCTAGGCTATTAATCAATAGGGGTGTATCTGAGATAGAGGATGCACATAGTTATCTGGACACAAAATTAAGTAAGATTATGCCTAATCCTTATTTGTTGAAAGATATGGATAAGGCTGTAGATAGGATTATTAGCGCACTTGAGAAGAAGGAGAAGATTACTGTGTTTGCTGATTATGACGTAGATGGTGCAACCTCAGCATCATTATTGCGTAGATTTTTCAGAATGCTTAATGTTGAAGTTGATGTTTACATTCCTCATCGGATTAATGAAGGGTATGGCCCCAATATAGAGGCGTTCAAGAAGATTAAGGATGGTGGCAGTACGCTTGTTATCACGGTGGATTGTGGTATAGTTGCATTTGAATCTATGGATTTTGCACAGAGCTACGGTTTGGATGTAATTATAGTAGATCACCATGTTTCAACTGATGCACTACCAGTAGCAAAGGCAATTATTAATCCGAATAGATTAGATGATGATTTTCCATTTAAATCTATTGCAGCTGTTACTGTTGCATTCTTTGTAGTGACGGCTGTGCGGATGAGGTTGAGGGAGACAGGTTGGTTAGAGGCGAATGGTGTGAATGATTTTGAACTTATCCACTTACTTGATCTTGTTGCTTTAGGTACTGTATGTGATGTGATGCCACTAGTGGGTGTGAATAGAGCATTGGTGCGACTTGGATTAGATGTGATGCGGCAGAGGACGAACAATGGACTTGCAACGCTTGCTGATGCATTGAAAATTGAGAATAAAATTAGTAGCCATCACTTGGGTTATGTATTTGGGCCGCGTCTTAATGCTGGTGGAAGGATAGGTAGAGGTGAGTTGGGAGTAGAGTTGCTTTCATCTGATGACTCGGTTCGGAATCAGAGTATTGTGAATGAGCTGGAGAAATTAAACAACGAGAGAAAGGCGATAGAAGCGATAGCTTTTGATAAGGCTGTGCAGTATGTTTGTGAGAATGAGTTAGAGAAAGATAATTTCATTATTGTTATAGGTGATCACCTGCACATGGGTGTACTGGGTATATTAGCGAGTAGATTGAAGGATAAGTATTGCAAGCCTGTGATAGTGTTATCCAAGATTGATCATGGTCGGTACAAGGGGTCTGCTCGTTCGATAGAGGGGGTAGATATTGGTAGTGCAATAGTTGATGCGAAGAATCTTGGGTTCCTATTGGAGGGAGGAGGGCATAAGATGGCTGGGGGTGTTGTGGTGTCTGAGAGTAAATTAGATGGATTCAAAGAATTCCTGAATGATAAGTTTAGTGAGGACGTTTTGAGTGGTGGGCTATTTAAAAAAGCTCGAACTTTAAATATTGATGCAGTGTTAAGCTTTGATTCGATCAATCATTCTTTGATGAAGTCCTTGGAGGATCTTGCACCATTTGGTAATGGGAATGCCCAGCCATGTTTTTTGATACGCGACGTTGTTATAGTTACATCGACTGTTATTATAAACAAGCATATTATCGGATATATATCAGATAGGTATAATAGTGGAGATGGTGAGAGTAGGCGATCACGTACGATTAAGTTTGTGTTGTTTAATGGAGTGAATAGTGCTGTAGGGTCTGCGATATTAGGTAATAGGGGGAGCGTTGTTGCTTTAGTTTGTCATTTACAGGTAAATAGTATTTACAATGAGAATATAGAGCTTATAGTAACTGATATTTCCATTACTGAGTGATTTGCTGTGTTAATTAAGGGTTATTATATAAATAATGTATAATGCAAAATATTGAAACTGTTTCTATTATTGGTGGTGGCGCATGGGGAAGAGCTGTGGCGTCATTGTTGGCCTGCAAAGTCCGTACATTACAGATCATTGCATCTGATAGTAAGAGGCGCCATCAGGAGATGGTTAGTTTACTCAATAGGTATAGTAACATTACTTGTACCTCTAAGATTGATGTTGTTACCGTTAATAGTGATGTAATAGTAGTTGCTACTCCGGCGCAGGAGCTGGCAAATGTTATAGAGCAGGTGAATACATGTATTAATCAATGTGAACCTGGTTACTTCGTTAATAGAAAGATGTGCTTCGTTATTACATCGAAAGGTATTGACTGCAAGCGCAACCTTTTAATGAGTCAGGTGATTGAACAAGATCTAACTGATCAGATTGACTATGAGGTCGCGCTACTGGCAGGACCGAATTTTGCACATGAGGTATTTAATTCGTATCTATCTTTAGGAGATGTTGCAACCAAAGATTCTGAAGTAGGTGCAGCGCTAGTTAAGCTATTTTCTTCTGAAGCGTATATAGCAAGTTATACATCCGATATAGTGGGTGTGCAGCTGTGTTCTGCATTAAAGAATGTATACGCAATTATATTTGGTATCGCTGTGGGTTGTGGTATTGCCAAGAATACGCACTCAGCATTGATAGTGAGGGCATTGGGTGAGATGCAGCATATTTTGAGTGTTATGGGTGGCGATATAAGTACGGTGATGTCTCCATCAGGAATTGGTGATTTTATTCTTACAGTAAATAATAGTGAGTCACGCAATATGAGGTTTGGGCTGGCCATAGCGAAGGGAATGGATATACAGGATGAATTAGATAAGGCTACGGTTGAGGGCTACTACACAACGTTTTCCATTTATAAAATGTGTTTACAAAAGGGTATAGATATGCCTATTATCTCATTTTTATATGATATCTTATATAATAAGAAATACTCTAATATTGATGGTGCTGATCTGTTGTCATTGGTGTGTGGTGTGATTTAATTTAATATTATTGTTTTTTATTTAATTATGGGAAAAGATACTATGTTAAAGTATTATTTGCATGAGAATCCTGGTGTAGTCAGGAATTTGGCCCGCATTATGAGGTATGGCAGATTGGAGCACGCATCAAGGTTAGTGATATTGGCTGTCGATCATGGTATGGAGCATGGGCCACTCATCAGTTTCGCCTCTAATGATCAGAGGAATAGCTCTATATATGATCCTGTATATCATGCAGAGTTTGCATATAAAATGCAATTGAATGCCTATGCTGCGCCATTGGGAATGCTTGAGAGTTTTGTAGCTTCTGAAAAGTATCTGGACATGTGTGACTTACCAACAATATTAAAGATGAATAGTGGTAATTTATTGAATAACTCTTTGCGTGAACCAGATCAAGCTTTTACATCGTCTGTATCTGATGCATTAAAGTTAGGGTGTTCAGCGGTGGGTATTACCATATATCCTGGTGCTGTTGGGTTTAATGACTCATTATATGATGTGAAGGAAGTTATAAGAGAGGCAAAATGTCACGGCTTGCCTGTTGTGATATGGGCTTATCCTAGGAGTAATGACATGAAGAAAGTGGGCGAGACTGCTTTAGATGTCATAGCTTATGCTGGTCATATAGCTGCTATGATAGGAGGGAATATTATAAAGATTAAGATGCCTACCAGTGATATATTTATGAAGAAGGCTCAGGAAGAATATAAGAAGAACCCATTTCCTATATCTACCATAGCTGACAGAGTTGCTTATGTTAAAAGATCTGTGTTTGGTGGGCAGCGTATCATATTATTTTCTGGTGGGGAGTTAAAAGATGAAAGTGAGCTGTATGATGAAGTAAGAGCTATACATAGTGCTCAGGGTGATGGATCTATGATAGGTAGGAATGCATTTAAGTTACCAACAGAGGAGGAGGCGTGCTCCTTAATTCAGAACATCCAGGATATATATACTGGGAAATAACTAATTTATTAGAATTATTAGAATTTTATGTTTAGTCATATCAAGTGGAAGTGTCTTTCCATTATTTGTATTTCTTTCGTTGCGTTGTATTTAGTATCACCACTATTTATTACTGGTGATCAATATGGTGGAGTAGCGCGCTATTTACCTTCTAACAAGCTTAATCTTGGTTTAGATCTGCGGGGTGGTGCTTCTTTGTTATTAGAAGCTGACATGGAAGATTACTACAAGGAGTATGTTTATGATGTGGTGAATAGGTTAAAGAGTGAGTTGAAGCAGAAGAAAATGTCATATAGTGGTTTGAGATATAATATTAAAGATGAAAATAAGTCATTATCTTTATTTATACGCGGTGAGCAATCTAGTATTAGAAAGAGCGTTGCTAAGATATTAGAGGAAACTACTTCATCTAATGAGCATAAGGTTACAGTGAACAATTGTAGTAGTAGCGGTTGTAGAGTGGAGGTGTCATTCTTGAAAGATGCTATGGATAAGGGGTTTTATAATGTGATAGATCGCAGTATAGAGGTGATAAGGAAGCGTGTTGATGAGACGGGAGTACGTGAATTATCAATGCAGAGGCAGGGGAATAATAGAATATTGCTTCAGGTGCCTGGTGTAAGTAGTACCGATGATATTAAGCGGTTGATAGGTCAAACAGCGAAATTGTCTTTTCATTATGCTATGCCGGAGTTAGGTTATAACCGCAGCGTGAAAGTGCCGTATGGGACAAAGCTATTGCCTTTGCGTGATGGTGAAAGTCGTATATATGATGATGAGCGTGGTTTGAGTAAGGGTAGAAGAAGATTTGTGGCAGTAAAGTCGTTACCCGCGATGCATGGTGATATGTTGTTGGATGCTAGGGCATCTATGCAGGATGGGAAACATGTTGTGTCTTTCAAATTGACTAGTGCAGGTGCTAGGGTGTTTGCTAACATTACAAAGAGTAATGTCAATAAGGCTATAGCAATAGTTTTAGATAATGAGGTGCTATCTGTTCCTGTGGTGCGTGTGCCAATCTTGAATGGAATGGGCGTTATTACGGGAGATTTCACGGGAAAATCGGCGAATGAGTTGGCTGTGTTGCTTAGAGCAGGTGCGTTACCTACTAAGCTTAATGTAATTGAAGAGCGAGTTATTGGTGCAACTTTGGGGCAACAATCTATACAGTATGGAACATATGCGGTGATTGCTGCAGGTATAGCTGTGATGATCTTTATGGTGTTGTTTTATGGTGTATGGGGAGCTTTTGCGAATTATGCATTATTTGTGAATCTCATGATGATACTGGTGGTATTGAGTTTTATGGATGCCACACTCACGCTTCCTGGCATAGCTGGTATGGCATTAACACTTGGTATGGCAGTGGATGCAAATGTGTTAATTTGTGAGAAGATGAGGGAAGAATCGCATACAGGCCTTAGTGTATTAACAATTATACAGAAGGGGTATAAATCATCATTAACTACAATATTAGATTCGAACATCACAACCATTACTGCTGCTGTGATACTGTATATTTTCGGGCAGGGGTCTGTCAGAGGATTTGCTGTAACTTTGACGATTGGTATACTATGCTCTCTCTTTACTGCTATATTTCTAACAAGAATGTTAGGAGTGGTGTGGTATTATATTTGCAAACCTGATAAACTCGGTATATAATTAAAGTTGCGCCACACATCTTAGAGGAAAGCGTATTAGGTGCATCATACACTATATTTTATTAGGTACATTTTATGATTCGAAAGTTACTACTACTATTATCACCACCATCATTATTACTTTTATTCATATATGCTTTTATATTCTGTGGCTATTCTGCTATAGCAAGTAAGGTGCCGCATCAATGTATTAAGCAGCGGAGTGCATCAGGAGATGTGGATAAGCGACATGATGTTATTGCGATAGGGAATGCAGTGAGGGATCACATGTATCTTTTTGATTCCAATGAAGATGCCGAGAAGGCATTATTATACGCTGTAGCGCACAAGGATAATGCGCCGGATATATTATCTCGCACATCCAGTAAAGCTTGGGATGATGCTGGTGGGGTTGCTGCCAATACAGTTGCTGATATCGCATTATTAGGTGGGGATGCAACGTTTTTATACTCTACATCAAGCGATAAGGAAAGTAGCTTCTTCCAGAATCATATGCGTAAGATGCATGTGAACGCCATCCCACATTTCAGTAAGGATAGCTATATATGTGATATTGATATTGTTGTTAGGCGAGGTGGTAGCAGCGAAATAATAGTTAGAGATGGATGCAGTGATAAGATTGCTGATAGTGCTTTGAATTGGAATAATATAAAGAATTATAGGATGTTTGTAATCGAAGGCTACTTGCTCAGTGATGAGGGTTTCCAGCAGCAGATCATTCCGTTAGTGGAGAAAGTACGGCAGCATGAGGTGGAAGTAGTACTTCTTGCTGGCAACAGCGCATCTGTTACAAAGAATAAGGCTGCGTATCTTAAGTTACTGCCGCATGTGGATTATTTAGCTGGAAGTGAGGACGCTATACTTGCTTTAGATGATAGTCGTGATGAAGATCCCACAATAGAGGATGTAGCTATAAGTATGATGAAGGATGTGGGGGTACTGATAGCTATAAGGAGTAATAATACAGCATTGGTTGTAGAGAAGGCGGGGGCGGAGGATTTATGCGGATCTGCGTCTCATGATGCTTTCCATTGCATGAATCATCAGATAAATTTGATATATATAGCGCATTCTAGTATGTATGATTTGCTTGATGACACTGGATCGAGAGATGCCTTTGTTGCTGGATTTTTGTATGGTAGATTGAGGGGATTAAGTGTGACGGAGAGTAGTCATTTAGGTAATAAGTACAATACGTATATATCGAAGAGATTTGGTACTAAAGCACACGATAATCTTTATCAAGAAGTATGTTATAAGAAAAAGTGAGTAGGGGTTTTCTCTACTAATTTTTATATTTCTATTGATAATATTTGCGGAGTGGAGGTCTATAGTATTTCTTTTTGAGTGAGCTTCACTTTATGTAGATATATAGAGCCGTGTGTTTTGTTTTTGGAGTGGTAGCTAGATACTGCCTTGTTCCAATCGTTATATTGCTTATATAGTGTAGTTAAGAAGTAAGCGGAATATGCGATATTAGTGATGGGATCGATTAGTGCACTGATATTATCGAAGTGCATATTGTGATAGTGCCAATTGATTTGTGCGCATCCAACATCGATGTTAGTGGTGCCTGCATTAACTGTATTGTTGACGAATTTTTCGAAAGAGTGGTAATCATCAAAGTAGTATGGTTTGGATTGAATATTGGCGGACCATGGCCATGGTGCTGGATTTTTGCCCCTTCTAGATTCCACTATGATAATAGATTGGAGTAGTTTATCTGGAATATCATATTTCTTCTCGAAGAATATCGCTGCCTTCATACATATTGAGGACTCCTCTGCATTTACTGCAGGTGTGGAGGATAGGCATAGCATTATCATTAATAACTGTGCCATTATTCTCATGGCTGTATCCATAATCTTTTTGATACAATTATGGGGAATAAAATTATTGTGCTTTAGGGATGAAAGTACTAACATTTATTGAAGAAAATTATTTTTTACTTACTTAAAGTATTCCATAATGCTATTCAAATCACAACATATTATTGTTTTATTAGCTGTGATGTTAGTTAACTCCTTGATATTGGAGGTGACTTCATGTTATGCAGATAGGTATTCAGATGAAGAAGAATATGCAAGATGTACAGCTCTGTCTTATACGAATAAAGTACATAATGAGCCTAATATAAATTGTAATGCTGATGTTTTTCATAAACACGGTAAAGGAAAAAAGAAAGGTGCTGTTGCAGCGATATCTCTTTTAGATGGTAAACATTCCATTACGTATAAGAAGTGTTCAAATACTGACTGTAGTAATAATAGCACAGAAATCATAGATATTAGTAATAGTACAGTGATTGCTGATGCTGTTGTTGATGGAGATGGTGAATGTGGGAACAGTAATGAATTTAAGGAGCTTGCAGCCAGGAGTGTAGATCAGAATGCATCGTGTAGTAATGGTGATGATGGTAAGTGTAAAGCTCCTCATGACATTAATTGTTATGATTCTAGTATAAAATTCTCGAAATCAAGCAATCATGGGTTATTAGCATCAATTGTGGAAATAGAGAAAAAGGATTTAGTGGATTTTGTGCCAGAAAAGTATGCAGAGAGCATTATAGAGTATTATGGCATGTTGGGGGATGGGCCTGAAGGTGAGAGTAAGGAGGAGCTTGCTGAGTATAAGCTATTGTGTGCGTATTTACGGAATTTTGCTGACCGTAATATTGATAAACGTGAGAAGAGTCAGTGGGAGAAACTAGGTGGTGCTGCAATGACAGTTATGAGTATGATATACGATCCTAAGGGGACTTTGATGGCAATGACAGTAGGAATTGTATTTCGCGCTCGTAATGATAAAGATTACTATTTTGTAGGTTGTGTACCATATCATATACAGAAAGCTCCACCACCTTTTTATAAGATTATTGTGGAAAATTTCTTTGCTTATACTATTCCGGCCAAAGAAGAAAGTTCTTTTGAGTCTCCTACGATAGGTGTGCAGCTGAAGAGTGATGAAGTTTATTTAAAGGTAGACGATGTAGTGCAGAAGAATTTTTGTAGTGATAAGGATAATGGCTATATTGCTTGTGTGCATACGCATGATCCGGAGCATGTATGTGTATATGAAAATAAAGATAAAGATGAAGATAAAGAAATTTCGAAGAGTACATTTGAAGACATGATGTCTCAGAGTGATAGTATTGGTGGGTTATTAGACAAGTTAGTAGGATGCAGTAAGCGTCCTGGGATATTATCCAGTAAGCAGTATGAAATTAAGTTAGAGCCCACTATTGCATGTATTTCTTCTACAGCTCATGTTAATGATAGTGGTGAGAAAAAATTTAAAGAGAATAATTATAAAGTTCGATATGATTACGGGCAAGGTAGGTGTCCTAGTGGTTATAAGCCTTATGTTGCTGCATCTGTTGCTCTAGTTGATAAAGATGCAGGATCCACAGTAGAAAGTAGTTTATATAGTGTTTATCCGGATGATACAGATCAGCTTCAATCTGTAGAAAGTATTGCAGAGTACTATGAGCGTGATACTGTATCAAATGAAGGTACTAATAGATCTTATGTATTAGATAATGGGGTATTGGTATTGGGACGTGATGTGCAGAATGCAAAGCAATATAGTGATATTAAGGGTAATGAGTCGTTTCCAGTGGCAGTATCTATACAGAGCATTAATTTTACTCAGGGCTCTTATGTACATGTATATTCTGTAGCTGATCGATGTATATTTACTCCTGGATCTTGTGATAATGATAAGTGTGGAGATCCAGTTATGATGCCACCTACAGTAATAAATGATTTTCGTGATAGGAGGTACTGTTATAGACCGGGTGATGATGGCCTTACATATAATGATTTAGATGGGACTGATGAAAATGGTGAGCCAGTGATAGAAATGCGAGATCCTGATATGGTGGAGGGTGGATGGCCAGAGTATATGTGTCGATTCAGTGACGAAGTTGGTGCGAGTATTGTGTGTCCAGGTATATATAATGTGACTGGTAAAGAGAAGCTACCGCATAAGATTTGTTTGTATAGTACGGAAGGGTGGGATTTTATTGGTGATGGTGGTGATTCTGGTATTTTTGGTAGAGATGGATTTATATGTTCTTCTTTGCCAATGACATGTGGTAAATTGGATCAACCAGAGAGGTGGAATGGATTTGCTGTATGGCATGGGGATAATAAGAGTGTGAAGCAGAAATTTAATGATGCTAATATGAAAATCGAAAGATTTAGTGATCAGGTTAATTACGATGACTATTATATTTCTGGTGAGAAGTCGATTCTAGGGAAGTGTCAATCTGGTACTGAGCCTATAAATAGAGTGGATCTTTCTCAATTTAGTGGTTATGATGATGTTGCGAGTGCTGTAAAGGAAATGGTTAGAATTGCGTACAAATACCGTATACAGGTTACCAGTGATTATTTGCGGAATGGTTCTTATGCTACGGAGGATAGTGTGGGTGAGTTAGACTCTGCGAGTATTACAAGTAACGCAAGTACGATAAATGCTTATAGTAGCGAGATAGAGATATCGCCCGGTGTTCCTCCAGCTGCTGATTGTGGTGGGGGTGTGCTAACTAACTTCTCGAGCGATGCTTTGTGTGTGTATCCTGCGCCGGAAATAATAGAGGAGGAGGGTGAGAGCGGTGGTGATTAATGATATATACATCTATAAGTTATTGACCGTTACAATCGGAGGTGATACTATAGTAATATATACAATTTATAATATATTGAAAGTATGGAAAAATTCACGATACCATGTCGCAATAACGGAGTTGTATCTACTGTTGATGTATATCTTGGTAATTCAGCTGATGATAACAATCCTGTACAGCATCAGGCGCACTTCTTATCAGAGCAGCGTGGCATTGTAATACCGGAGGAGACGATGGAGACATTGCAGAAGCTGAAGGACATAGCAGCGAAGAATGGTGCATCATTTATTGAGCTTGTAAGATACGCTATTGCTGAGAGTAATAAGAATAACAAATAGAATGAGTTTGTTATTGTGGAAATATATTTTTTCAGATGTGGTGATGCTTGTGATGTAGCTACGCATTAATATTCTGTGTTTTTGTGTAGATTAGTGAAAATAATCATGATAATGTATATTTATACGCATTTTATCTTACTTTTGCGCATTTAATAGCGTATTTTTCCATGATTCGACATATTTTCTCTTTTATAGCTAATCATGCCACTGACTTTACTATAAATTCACAGCATTAGAGCTGGGTGTTCTGTGCAGTGACGCATACTCCGCTATCAATTCCTCCTTATTCTCCGTTGTTTTTTTATCGCACCTTTCTGTTTATTTGCTGTTTATGGGTGCCATCATTATTGATATATCTGATCCATCCATATTGTTCGCTTGTCTATTTCTACTCTTTATTACTACATGCCTCAACAAATTTAACGAACAGAGGATTGGCATTAAATGGGCTAGATGTGAATTCTGGGTGGAATTGCACTGCGATGAAGTGCTTATGCTGTGGTAATTCGCACACTTCTATGGTAGAAGGGTTCTTTTGCAAAGTAGCACTGAACATCATACCGTTTTGTTCGAAGAGTTTGGTATATTCTGAGTTAAACTCATATCTATGCCTATGTCTCTCTATTATATGGTCTTTCTCGCCATATATTTTGCTTATTAGTGTGTGTGGTTTAATTTGGCAGACCATGCCTCCGGTCCTCATATCCCCTCTTATATACTCGTTACCATTATCTGGGCCATCAATATCTTTGGATTTGTCTAGCAATGAAATTACTTCAACGAATTTTTCTTTCTGGTCACTATCATTGGACATGAATTCAGCTGAGTGTGCATTATGGATGTTTAACACATTTCTAGCGTATTCTACAATAGCAAGCTGCATTCCTAGGCATATGCCAAAGAAGGGAATGTTATTTTCTCTAGCGTATCGTATGGCGGACATTTTTCCATTAATACCTCGTGCTCCGAATCCTCCTGGGACTAGTACACCATTGACGTCATGTAGTATTTCGCTAATGTCAGTTTTCTTGCTTTCTATTTCCTCTGCATCTATCCATTGTAGATTGATTTTATAACCACATGATATTTCAACATGTTTGAATGCTTCTACTATTGACTTATATGCGTCGTAGAATGACGTATATTTTGTTATAATGGCAATATTTATAGAGTGTTGTATTGCGTTAATTTTGTCTTTTATTTCATACCATGCTGACATATCAATAGGATTTACATCGGCATCGGACATTTTGCAGCAGCGGAATAATGCGCTATCTAGTCCAGCATTGTGATATGCGAGTGGTACCAGATAGAGGTTTTCGCAATCCATCGCCTGTATGACGCAGTCTTTTTTTACATCGCAGAAGAGGGAGAGCTTGTTTATTCCTTCTTCTGGGATAAACTTTTCTGTTCTGCACACCAAGATATCGGGTTGTATGCCTAATGAGCGCAGTTCCTTCACAGAGTGTTGAGTGGGCTTTGTTTTTATTTCTTGTGCTGTGGCAAGGTATGGGATGAGAGTGAGGTGTACGTACAGTACATGATTATCGGGTTGATCAAGTTTCATTTGCCTGATAGCTTCGAAGAAGGGCAAGGCCTCTATATCTCCTACTGTACCGCCTACCTCACATAGTACGAAATCTGCCTGTTCTACATCATGAGTGATGAAATTTTTGATTAAGTCTATTATGTGAGGTACTATTTGTACAGTTTCACCAAGATAATCTCCATTACGCTCCTTTTTTATCAAAGTATCATATATTTTACCTGTGGTGATGCTATCATTGGAGTCTGTGCTTATTCCTGTGAAGCGTTCGTAACATCCTAAATCCAGATCTGTTTCTAATCCATCATGAGTGATGAATACTTCACCATGCTGATATGGATTCATTGTGCCGGAGTCTACATTTAAGTATGGATCCAGTTTTCTTGTTTTGATTGAGTAGCCTCTAGCTTTTAACATGGCGGCTATGGAAGCTGTGACGACGCCTTTGCCGAGAGAAGACGAAACACCGCCCGTAATGAATATAAATCTAGTGCTCATACAACCATATGCATATAGAAAGGTGGATAAATATGAAGCCTGCATTATAGTATGAAGCTATGCGTAAGTCAAATAGTCTAAGCGATCAATTTAATGTAGTGTATGACACAATCAATATGGATTATTTGCAGTTTTGCTTTGCTATATTACAATTTGGTGGGTGCGAGTGGTAATTTTTTCCTTGGTATATCTTTGGTATATTTTTTCTGATGCTTAGGTATAAATATTTTGAGTGAGGGGGAGTGAGAGTAAGTAATATTTTGGGGGGTATTTATAGAAAATTAGGGGGTATTTTGGGGGTGTTTTTGGATAATTTATGGGGTTTTTGTGGTGAAATTGCAAGCATCGGTGGTATTTTTGAGTGAAAAACGGGGTATTGCAATCATACAGTGTGTCTTTTTTGCTTATTTTGTGCGTTTTTTTGCACTTTTTTGATACTTTTTGTTATTTGTATTAATTTTGTGATTTATTGGGATTTATTTTGTTATTGTGTTGTCTCTTCGTTATAAGCGCGATTGTGGAGAATATGAGTATGACATATAGTAATTCTGTGGTGATGAATAGTATATCGCAGTAATTTTGTCTACAATCTGTCGGAAAGCACCGTATCAGCAGCATTCCACTAATGATGGCTAGTATGAATTGTGATGCTACATCGATTATGTAAGAGCACGGTATTAGCGCCATAAACAGCAAACCTACCCTCTCTATGTACTGTATTGGATTTATATAATATTTTGCATAATATAATACTATTATGGAGGATAAGAGTGTGACGCAGATGGAGGTATATAGGAGGATTCCGTTAGATACTGCTATGCTGCATGACCAAGGATGTTTGATTTGTTGGCTGTCATGCGTGACTTGTCTCTGTGTGTTGCTACTTATGTCTGAAATAGCGCTGTTATCTGTTATTGCGGCGTATATATTATGTATATGATAATAGAAGAAGATGCAAAAACAGAGAGAGTATAGCAGTATCTTTGTTATCCTGAATATAATCATACTTACTTCATGAGATCGCGATATTATCGACATTACCAGGTATTTCAAATTCAAAGATTTATGACAACAGCGGGATTATAGATTTCTTTATTTATACTGTCAATTGGTGATTTATGCATAGTATATCATGTGTCTTATATTGTGTCTTATATCGCTGTATTGGGGGTTTAATGAGTATTTACATATTTTTACCGAAATTTGTTCTTGCGCTTTTCTTCCTTTTTGATCTATTGTTGTTTGTGATTGTTATATCATTTATTTCTTTTGCGATTCCGGAGATATAATGGGCATTTGCGTCGATTCTATCTTAGAGAATTTAAATAATCTGAGTATTTAGTTTAGAATAATGTCAGAAAAGAAGAAAAGTATTTTTATTGCTGCTGGTGGCACAGGTGGGCATATCTTTCTTGCATCTGCTCTCGCCCAGAGGGTGATAAGATCGGGATATAAGGCTGTGTTGATTACAGATGAGAGAGGAGAGGCTTTTTTGGAGCAGAGGGATTGCAGCGTAGGTCAAGAGATAGGAGCTAGTAGTGACTGTATCGTGCATATAACGGGTGTTAAGGGTTTTAGTAGTAGCGTCGTAAGGAACATAATAGGGGTGTTTAAGCTATATTGGGCAGCACTAAAATCAATGGGCTATTGCATAAAGTATTCTCCTTGTGCAGTAGTGTCTTTAGGTGGTTATGCGGCTGCACCAGCCTTATTGGCTGCGTTATGTATGCGCAAGAAGATCATATTGCATGAGCAGAATGCCGTGATGGGCGTGGTGAACAGGTTTTTTGTTAGATTTGCGGATAAGGTGGTTACATCGTTTGAGCATACGCGCAGATTAGATAACAAATACTCACATAAGGTCGTGGCTATAGGGAACCCGGTGTGCGGCAGCAATGATGGTGATGACAGCGACGGTGGCGGCAGTGATGACAGTGGTGATGGCGGTAATAATGATGTTGCTGCTGCTGTTGATGAGATACGCCTTACAATTTTAGGAGGGAGTCAGGGGGCTAAGGTATTTACCCAGATCGCCCATATTATCGCATTAATGCCAGATGCAGTTCGTGTGAGATTGCGCGTGAAGCACCAGGTAAGATCAGAGGACATAAATGATGTGTGCAGTGTGTATGTTAGTGGTGGGATTAAGCATGACGTGCGGACATTTTTTGCCGATGGTATGGGAGTAATAAGGAACAGTGATATCATCATATCCAGAGCTGGTGCACTAACTATCGCAGAGATTCTGCACTATCAGAAGGTCGCTATTATCATTCCGATGAGTGCTTCTAAGGATAATCACCAATATTATAATGCGCGAGAAGCTAACAGTATTTCTAGGGCACTGACCTATATTGATGAGGCTGATATTTGTGTTAATGCTGGGGATAGCGGTAGTTTTATTGAGAAGTTAACTCATTTGTGTGAGGCGGAGAATCTCATAACAGCAGATAAATTTGCTAAGCAGACTAAGGTGAGAGATATAGATTATTTGGTACGGGAGATTCTTTCTGACTGCTGTGATTAGGTATATGCATGAATAGGGGAGCGCTGTTAGCGGCATTAGGTCTATATTTGTGCATATTGTTGATTTAGAGGGACTGCCTTAAAGTGTTAAGTATTTTTCATTGTGTGAGAGTAGTGGTTCTGCTACAATCATATTGTGTTGTGTTGCGTTATGCACACTGCATTTATTTCTACCTAATTATTGATTGCAGTTTTTCGTTGTTATACAAGTATTAAAAGGTGTTAAAAGCTGTTATGTTCTCGGTTTCCAGGTTATTTGCCTTTGACATTATTAGAGGGATGTATCTTACGTTAAAGCATATGTTCTTTAGGCCTGTGACGCTGAATTACCCATATGAGAGGAGTTTTGTGAGTGCTAGGTTTAGAGGAGAGCATATGCTTAGAAGGTATGATAGTGGTGAGGAGCGCTGCATTTCCTGTAAGCTATGCGAAGCGGTTTGTCCAGCGCAAGCAATTACCATTACTCCAGATGAGTGTGTTGAGGGCCAGGACGTCAGGCGTACATTGCAGTATGATATTGATATGACGAAATGCATATACTGTGGTTTGTGCCAAGAAGCATGCCCTGTTGATGCTATTGTCGAGGGGCCTAATAGCAATTTTGCTACATTCACTCATGATGAGCTTCTGTACAGTAAAGAGAAATTATTAGAGAATGGCAGGGCGTGGGAGAAATCTCTCAGATGATGATATCCACTATCTTTCAGGCTAGATCTATATTGTTCTTATTTAGTGAAGAGGTACATCGATATTGCTGCTGCATTCGATACGTTTAAGCTATCACATACGGCAGTATCTCCTTGCCAGAGCGGATCCATCTTAACTTTCACTAGGAGGTCGCAATGTTTTTTTACTAAGCGGGAGATTCCCTTGTTCTCGCATCCTAGTACTAGAGCGATATGATCATTTTTATACATAGAAGTTGCGTATTCAATATCTGGATTATCTGTTGCTCCGTCTAGTCCAATGATCCAGTATCCTGCAGTTTTTAGTTTATGGATAGCGTCTGAGATATTAGGTACATGCACAAAATTGACTAGATCGAACGTACCGGCTGCAGCCTTGATGATAGTTGAATTTTCTGTTGGTGCATTATGTTTGGCACATACGATATTTTTTATAGAGAATGCGGATGCAGTGCGTATGATGGCGCCAATATTCCCGCTATCTGTTATTTTGTCTAATATAATGATTCTATCGCCTGTATGTGGTGATTTATTATTCGCTTTATTGTCTGTGTTTTCTTTTAGCACATCAGCAAGACTAGGTTGCTTAATGCATTGTGTAAGTACGGCTATTCCTTGGTGATTTGATACGTTATTGTAATTTGTGGATTCGCCGATGATGTCGCTAATTTCTTTGTTATTGGCAGCTATGTGCAATTTTTCCTTTATCTTGTTGATTAAATTGGTATGTTGTTGTTGCTGTTGCTGCTGTCTTATAGTCTGTTCTAGTAGTGCAAAAGCACTCTCTGTAGCAAGTATTTTATTTATGTAGTGCCATGGTCTATGCAGTAATATGGACAGTGCTGCGTATCTACCGTAAGCCCAGTATGCCTTTGCTTTTACCATAACGCAACTACTCCACTGTAACAGATTTAGCCAAATTTCTTGGTCTATCTATGTCGTTACCCTTTAGCAATGCTACATGGTAAGCTAGCATTTGCAAAGGGATGGCATATGATAAAAAGCTGCTGTACGCGCTGTGACGCTCTGGTATTTCAATGGCAGCATGGCAATATTCGAGAGCTGGCTGTGTGCATTTTTTATCAGCAATTAGTATAATTTGACCCTTTCTTGCGTTAATTTCTCTTATATTTGATATAAGTTTTGAATAATGCTTATTGTGCTCAGCAAGCAGAATAACAGGTATATCCTGCTGTATTAACGCGATAGGTCCGTGCTTTAATTCACCTGTAGTTACTTCTTCTGTAGGGATATAGGACAATTCTTTCATTTTGAGTGCGCCTTCTGTTGCTAGCGGGTAAAGTGATTGTTTTGCTGTATAAAGCATATATTGGGCAGGATGGATATCTTGAGCAATTTGCTGTACCTTTTGTTCTATTGTTGTGATTTGGCTGTTAATTAGGTTCAAGTCTTGTTGTAATGCATGTATGAGAGCTGTTTTTGTTGATTCATTTTTCTGGTGTATTGCGAGAAGTAGTAGCACAAATACCTGTGATGTGAAGGCTTTTGTAGATGCGACGGATATCTCAGCGCCACTGTATGTTGGTAATAGGTGCTTGACGCTGCGTGCAACATGGCTTGTCTCTATATTCACAACCCCCAGCGTATCTACTGCATATTCGCGACATCTTTTTAGGGATGCGATAATATCTGCTGTTTCACCCGATTGTGATATAAAGATGTATAGATAATCTTTTGATAAAGGTTTGCTATCTAGATGGAATTCGGATGCAAGTTCGATGTATACTTCCGTTTCGATGAACTCTGGCAGTATGTGCTGCATGATTTGTGCTGCATAAAATGAACTGCCACAACCAATGATCTTCAGAGATTTAAATTTCTTGAGATTGATGCTATTTATTGCTTGGAATAGTGAGCTTTGGTTATCTTGATAGAGCGATAGAATGTTGTTTAGAATAGTTGGTTGTTCATATATTTCTTTTAGCATAAAGTGCTGGAAACCGCCTGTTGTAATGGCTTTTCTTTGAGGAATAGTTTCTATGTTAGGGTTTAGTGTATTTCTTTGGAAATCTGTAATTGCCAGTATTCCGCTGCTATCATCTGCGAAGATGATACTGTGATCTTCAAGGTATATTATTTGGTTAGTATATTCTGCAACTGCTAGCGGGTCTGAGGTATAGTAAATTGCGTCATGACCAACAGCTGCGATTAATGGGAGTCCCTTCTTTGCTGCTGCGATAATGTTCATGCCTTTGTGGAGTACAACTATTGCAAACATGCCCTC
>Ga0213833_1001163_pt1 | contig 19889 bp, 16 predicted proteins | sample SWATP21_FD_160575 | JGI IMG/M metagenome (GOLD analysis project Ga0213833, IMG submission 160575) | Coastal seawater microbial communities from Marineland, Florida, United States - SWA TP2 #1 | ecosystem: Environmental > Aquatic > Marine > Coastal | place: USA: Florida | collected 2016-08-14
ACATAAAGAGAGAGGGCCATATACTGCATTGGCTTGGACTCTACCTGATTGGCAAAGTGACTTGCCACCCAACCCACAACCATGAACAATCCAAGCACCAGAAGCCATGAAGTTCCCAACAGTGCTCTTGCGATGGGGCGAGCATATCCACTTTGGAACAGGAACATCTCGATGAGGGTAAACGCAAGGATCGCACCAAACAGGTGACCATAGGTTTTTGTGATGAAAGTAGCTCGTGCATTGGAGCTCAGGTGCTCTACCGGGGTATATGGCATCGCTTGATCTTGATATTGCATGTGAATTCACTCCTTATGTAAGTGGACTTTATCGGATATTTGTTTTTATCAAGAGTTAATACGTTGGTTTTTTGTTTTTGTTTGTCCTGAATAACATCGCTCAGGCCGAATCAATTCCCAAAGAAAGTACGACCTGTCTTGCTCTTGGTCAACTATTTATTCTTTAGCTGACGATGCAAGCCTTTTTTCTTTAAGGGAAATCAAGGTGTTCTCTGCTCTCTTTTGTTTGTGATGGGTAGGTAAGTGAAACGTTCATTTGTTTTTGCACGACATTGGTGCAACGGATGGAATCCTACCACATCCAAATGCAGTCTTTTTGGATTGTAATATAGTGAAGTAGGCAGACCTATTAGAGTTTAGGGTAAGTAGGAACGATGAAATTACGAGAAAGTCACATCGAGCAGATGGACGATAAGGTCTTTGATGTATTGGTTGTCGGAGGTGGCATTAATGGTGCGGTTTCATGTGCATCTTTGAGCACTAAGGGTGCATCTGTGGCTTTGGTGGATAAAGGAGATTTTGCAAGCTTGACCAGTCAGGAGTCTTCTAATCTGGTATGGGGTGGCATTAAGTACCTAGAAGGAATGGAGTTTGGGCTTGTTCGTAAGCTTTGTCATTCCCGAAATTTGCTCATTTCACATTATCCCTCCACAGTGAGAGAGATCCGCTTTTTTGTCACTTTGAAAAAGAACTTCCGCTTGGGACGGGTCTTTTTGTATTTGGGAACGCTGTTTTACTGGTTGATGGGAAGCTTTTTTACCAGGCCGCCCAGATTGCTTTCCAATCGGATCATCAACCGCGATGAAGGACAAGTACAAACCGAAGAATGTGCTGGAGGCGTTGAGTACTCAGACGCATATCTCCTTGATAATGATGCGCGATTTGTCTTTAATTTTATCAAGCGTGCCATCGCAAGCGGGGCCAAAGTCGCCAATTATGTGGAGTCTTTAGGTTCTACAAGAGGAAAAGACGGTATTTGGTCTACAGAAGTCAAAGATCTCCTTTCTGGACGGACTTTTACCATCCGTTCAAAAGCCTTGATCAATGCGTGTGGACCGTTAGCAGATCGGTACAATGAGATGTCCAATATCGCGACAGGACATCAGCATTTGTTTTCCAAAGGCATTCATCTTTTAGTCGAGAAGATTACCGATTCCAAACGTGTTTTGAGCTTTTTTGCTGATGACGGTCGATTGTTCTTTGTGATCCCAATGGGTTCCCGCTCTTGTCTCGGAACTACAGACACACGTGTGGATGAGCTTCCACCGTTTGTGACCGAAGAGGATCGTTCCTTTGTTCTCGACAATATCAACAAACGCTTGCGATTAAAGAAAAAGCTGACCCGTGATGATATTATCGCAGAGCGCTGTGGTGTGCGTCCTTTGGTTGTTGAACCCAATGGAAACAAGGATGTCAGTGAAGGTGATTGGTCTTCACTTTCGAGAAAGCATGCCCTTGAAATCGATAGGGCAAAGAAGCAGCTCTGTATTTTTGGTGGAAAACTCACAGATTGTATCAATGTGGGTGACGAAGTGGCTGATGCTATTGTGGATCTGGGTATTCCACTTCGATACAAAAACAAGAAGTGGTACGGTGAACCAAGTCGCCAAGAAAAAAAGAGATTTCTGAAAAAAGCCCAGTCTCTACAATTGGATTCCATGACCGATCCCTCTGCTTCTGAACCACTGAGTGAACGTTATTGGCGACGTTATGGTATGGATGCTTTTGAAATGCTTGATGAAATTGAAAAAGATGCTTCCAAAGCAGAGATCTTGCTCAAGGGAACCGAATACACCCGTTGTGAAATCGAATACATCGCACAGCGTGAGATGGTATCGAAATTGGAAGACTTTTTGAGACGTCGCTCCAAAATTGCTCTGCTGGTACGCCGAACGGAGATCGAAAATGCTCAAGGTCTTCAAGAAACGGGTCAAATGCTGTTTGGAGAGCAAAGCCAGGACAAGATCAACGAGTACTTTGCCTCTTAAATCCACTTTATCCCCACCCCCTCACTTTTCCTCTTTTTGCACATTTTTGTTCCAGAAATGAACTTGAACCGATCGGGGAATTGTTCTATATTCACTTGTGTTTAACAAAGTAAAAGTGTGGACATTATCTGTCCGGTTGAGAACAGGAGCAAAAGTCCCATATGGCGTATCGTTTGGATACCAAAGCAAGAATCCGCTTATTCATCCTCTTGGTCAATGAATTTAAAGCGGCTGTCCTATTTTTTATTTTATTCATCCTGGGCGGTGGGTACCTGTTGAATACCCATTACGGCGCAAAGTTGCCTTACACCGATGCGGTATTTGCAGCATTTGCAGCATCCTTTTTTGAAATTATCGTTAGCCCGCCTTTTCCCTGGTACATTCAGCTATTCTTTTATGTTGCCCCAGTCGCGGGTTTGTACGTAATCGCAGATACACTTTCTATGGCTGTGATTATGTTTTTTGGAAAACGTCGAAAATTACAAAGATGGTGGGAGATGGTGTCATCTACATATCAAGATCACGTTGTGGTTTGTGGTGTCGGTAAAGTTGGTTATCGGATCATTAATGAACTCCGAGCTATGGGACAACCTGTCGTGGGAATTAACAACGATGGGGAAAAGCCTTTTGTACAAGAATTATTAGAGGATAGTGTTCCTATTATTATTGGAAATATCCGTTTGAACTCGGTATTGGAGAAAGCCAATATCAAGGGAGCCAAAGCTGTCATTTGTGTGACCAATGACGATTTGACCAATATGGATTGTGCCTTTTCGGCTAGAGAACTCAAGCCTGATATCCGTGTTGTGATGCGATTGTTCGATGATACCATCGCAGAGAAAATGACCCAACAGTTTGATTTTCCTGCGCTCTCTACATCGCGAGCGTCTGCACCAGCTTTTGTTTCCGAAGCCCTTGGATTGGATATCTCACCTCCAAATCTGACTGTTTACGGTCATACTGCTCAAGTTCATACCTTGAACGTGACCGAAGAGATGAGTGGCAAAACCATCGGAGATCTCGAAGAGAGCAAGCACATCAAGATCCTGGGTTGCAAGACTTCTGATGGTGAAGAGATCTTCCCTTCTCCCAAACACAAAGTACAAAGTGGCCAACAGCTGATTGCCGTTGGTCTTCATCGTGGCTAACTTTCCTGGAAAGTCCGGAAAAAAAGCTGAGGGAAATTCTAAAACTAGGGGATCAGAGAAAGGGTTCTTTTGGCTTCTTTTCGAACCCGTGTACGTTTGTCTTTGGCGAATGGTTCGATGAGCATGCGATCTTGTTCTATCGCAAAATCGGAAAGTGTGGCCAACGCACCGATAAGCTGGTTGGTATTGAGACTTTCTTGAGTCAGTCTGTCCAGGGCTTGTTGGCGATAGTCCACAAAGCGTTTTGTCTTGCCCAGATAAGAGCGGGCTCGGAAACGAACTTTTGCGTGATGATCGAAAGCTGCTGTAAGGATTTTGTTCCAGGATTCCAACTTTCTATTCTTGATAAGCGCCGCAAGACGGAGGTTTTGAGATGGACTCTCTTCTAGAAAGGAGAGCATCCAATACACCACTTCCGTGGGGGTTTGGTGGCGATCCATGACCCTCTGTCCTGCCCACAACCGAATGATGGGTGATGGATCACAAAGCGCTTTTCTGAAAAGCCCCGCAAGTTCCTCATTCTCCATCTTTTTCTCGAGAAGCAAATGGTAAGTGTGCTGTCGGACTGTTTCATCTGAGTGTTCAATGCCTCTCTCTAAGGATTGTGGATAACTTTTCAGCCTTTCAATATACCTGTCCACTACCTGGATGTGGGATGAACGGATTAAGTTTTTGGCTTGCATCAGAAGCGGAAGCAATTCGAGTATTTCCTTTGGAGAAAGAAGTAAAATCCTCTCTGCCAATGCCTGTTCTGCTGCATATTGGTTTTGCCAGATGTAGTCGTTTAATCGCAAGAGCAAGAAAGCATTTGCGTGGAAGTCCAATTCTGTAGCGAGCGCTTTGGTGGCAGCTTCACGGATGTAACCATCCCTTGATGAACTTGCCAGACCCAATGCCAGGCTTCTGTTTGCCTTTAAGTCTGTGAGTAAAGCCAAATTAGACGGTGTCGTTTCTTGGAAGCTTAACTTGACGCGCTTGTGTGCGGTTGTTGAGCGAAATGCTCTTTCAAGACCTGCTAGAGAAAGTAGAGGAGCATGCTCAAGGATCTGTTTTGTGTCTGAGAGCGCTTTTTCATCTCCGCTGAAAATGCTTGGAGCAAGGGACAAGATGGCTTTTGCAACGCCCAATTGTGAGGTCAGTTGTTTAAGGGCTTTGGTGGGTTGTCGGACCAGCTCCATTTCTTTGACTCCTTTCTTTGGTCGCTCTCGAGGGTCTATAACATTGAAACGACTTTGCGAACCCACGGTTCGAACTAAGCCTACAAAATGATATTTCTGCACGATTCCCATCTGGAAGAGCGCATTTGTTAAGCATTCCTGCTAAAGATCGGGTACACTGGGCCGCACGAAGCTAAAATGGTGGGTATAAAGAACATATCATCATGGAGAATGTAGTATGAAATCAAAGAAGTTCGCGATAGTAGTGTTTGTGTGGAGCCTGATTGCTTCACTTATCTTTGGGTATCCCTTTGTCACTGATGTACTTGGAGAGTGGTTGACTCACGGGATGAATGTGGATTGGGCACTCAATTTGTATATGACTGCCTCAACTTTTACAGCTCTTGCCACTTGTATTTATTCTTTTCGGGTCATGAGACGAGATCCTGCAGAAAATGATAGCAAAACGACAATCGCATTGTCCATTTTGCTCACGCTTACGACACTTGCCTTATCTTTGTTCCTTATGATCGTCTACGTGGCATCTAAGTACTAAGTGAAAGCTTTTAGAGTAGATTGTATGCAGGAGAGTCCAGGGGCTGGAGTCAATAGGCGAGGTCTTGTCGTTGAGGCTTGAGATCAAAAAGCACTTTCAGGCATATTCAGACAGGTATCATCGAGACTTTCGAGCAATTGAGCTTGTTGCTTGATCTTAGGAAGTTCCCATCTGTAGAAGTACTTACAAGCTTGTAACTTACCTTCGTAGAAATTTCCCTCAGATTCAGAGCCACCGTGTTGTTTTTGAGCGGCTGCCCATGCTTGCTCAAGCCAGATCCAGGCTATGACAGTGTGCCCAAGCATATCCAGGTACACGCTGGCATTGGCCAAAAAGAGCTTGCTCTTGCCCTGAAGTGCGACTTGAGAGAGTGCCAAAGTGGTAGAGGTCACTGTTTCCACTGCTTTCTCAAGTGCTTCTGCATATTCTTGAATCGCTTCGTTGTTTTGTTCGGTGGCCCATTGCCTGGTGTTTGCGATGGTGCCGTGTACCTTTTGGAGCAATAAGCGAAAGGCGGCACCTTGTTTCATCATGGCTTTTCGACCGAGAAGATCGATGGCCTGAATACCATTTGCGCCTTCGTGAATGGGATTTAAGCGATTGTCCCGGTAAAAGCGCTCAACTGGATAATCCCTTGTGTAACCGTACCCACCCAGAACTTGAATGGCCAGATCATTGGCTTTCAGGCAGTATTCCGAAGGCCACGCTTTGGCGATAGGTGTGAGCAGATCCAGGAGTAGGCTGAGTTCCTTTTTCTCTTCAGATTCGGTGCTGGTGTGTATGGTGTCCACGAGTTTTGCACAGTAAAAGCCCAATGCCAAAGCACCCTCAGAGTAAGCTTTTTGGGCAAGTAGCATACGTCTGACATCGGCGTGTTGGATAATGGGCACTGGAGAACTTGTGGGATCGCGATCTTCTGGCGAACGACCTTGAGGACGATTGCGAGCATAATCCAAAGAGTGCAAAAAGCCTGTATACCCCAAGACAGAGGCTCCTAGACCCACTGCGATACGTGCTTCATTCATCATTTGGAACATGTAAAAGAGCCCTCGGTGGGCTTCTCCTACCAGAAAGCCTTTACACTGACCATTCTCACCGAAATTGAGAGCTGTGTTGATGGTGCCTCGATAACCCATTTTGTGATTGAGTCCAGCAAGAGAGACATCATTTTGTTCACCTAAACTAAGGTCTTCATTGACGTGTAACTTGGGAACGATGAACAAGGAAATGCCCTTGACACCGGCCGGGCCACCAGGAATTTTGGCGAGGACAAGGTGAATGATATTTTCGCTCAGATCGTGTTCACCACCTGAGATCCACATCTTGTTTCCGGAAATCAGGTAACTTCCATCGTCTTGTGGTTCCGCTTTTGTACGGATATCGCCCAAGGATGAACCCGCTTGAGGTTCGGATAGACACATGGTCCCAAAGAACCGACCTTCGATCATGGGTTGCATATAGCGAGCTTTTTGCTCTTCGTTACCGAAAGATTCGATCAATCGGGCTGCACCGACTGTAAGCAAAGGATAAGCTGCTGTGGAAACGTTGGCCGCGTAAAAGAGAGAGGCGCAAGCTTGAGACAGTGTGTAAGGAAGCTGCATCCCACCGGATTCTTCGCCAAAATGAATCCCCAAGAAACCCGCTTCGATATAAGCGTCTAAAGCTTCTTTGACCGCTGGAAGGATGTGGACCTTTTCTCCGTCAAATGTGGGTTCCTGCTCATCCACTTCCGCTGCATGAGGCGCGAATTTCTCTTCGGCGATCTTTTGTGCAGTGTCTAGAATGGAGTCAAAGATCTCGCGACTGTGCTCTGCAAAGAGAGGTTTGTCCAAGATGGATTCGATGTGAAGCCATTCGTAAAGCAAAAAATCGAGTTCTTTTCGACGGATGAGCAGGGACATAGGCAATCCTTATTCTTTTCCAAGTGCTTGGGCTTTCTCCACGGCATTACCGATGTAGGTCATTGGAGTTAGCTTTTGAAGTTCTTCCTTCGCCGCTTCCGGAATGGAGAGGGTCTTGAGGAAGTCGTGAATGACTTCTTTATCGATCTTTCTCCCACGCGTCAATGCTTTGAGCTTTTCATAGGGCTTCTCTACACCATATCTCCGCATCACGGTCTGAATGGGTTCTGCCAGGACTTCCCATGCATTGTTGAGATCCTCTTCCAATCGATGTCGGTTTAACTGCAGCTTTCCGATGCCCTTGAGTGTTGATTGGTAAGCGATGATGCTGTGAGCCAAACCCACACCGAGATTTCGGAGGACTGTGGAATCTGTGAGATCCCGTTGCCATCTGGAAATGGGGAGCTTTCGCGCCAGGTGTTCGAACAAAGCATTCGCGATACCGAGGTTTCCTTCGGAATTTTCAAAGTCGATGGGATTGACTTTGTGGGGCATGGTGGAGGAACCCACTTCTCCCTCGACAGTCTTTTGACCAAAGTAGCCCAAAGAGATGTAACCCCAGACATCTCGGTTGAAATCGATCAGGATGGTGTTGAACCTGGAAAGTGCATGGAACAGCTCTGCGATATAATCATGAGGTTCGATTTGGGTGGTGTAGGGATTGTAGGTTAAGCCCAAACTTTCGACCAATTCTTTGGAGATGGATTCCCAATCCAGCTCTGGATAAGCCGAAAGATGCGCATTGAAATTCCCGACAGCACCATTCTTTTTGCCCAAGAACTCGATCCGTTCGATCTGCTGGATCTGTCTCTGGAGACGCATGGCCACATTCGCCATCTCCTTGCCCATGGTGCTTGGAGATGCGGTTTGTCCGTGGGTCCTCGAAAGCATAGGCTCTTTGGCAAAGAGTTGAGCCAATTCTGCAATGGCCTGGTGCACTTCCTGGAGAAAGGGGAGAAGCACTTGTTGTTGAGACTGTTGTAGAATCAAACCGTGGGAAAGATTGTTGATATCTTCTGAAGTGCACGCAAAGTGTACAAATTCCGAACACCGACCAAGTGTTGCGTGCTCAGCAAATTGCTCTTTGATAAAGTACTCTACCGCTTTGACATCGTGATTGGTGGTGCGTTCGATCTCTTTGACCCGCTGAGCATGCTCTGGACCAAAATTGTCCAAAAGCACGTCCAGGAAACTTTGTTCATCCTCTGTAAATGCTTCCAGCTCTTGGATACCTGGATGTTTTGCCAACTGCTGCAACCACCTGATTTCCACCATCACCCTGAATCGAATCAGGCCATATTCACTGCAAATACTCCGTAGAGCCTTGGTTTTGTTTCCGTACCGTCCATCAATTGGGGAAATGGCTGTCAGTGTATTCAACTCCATGATCTTCACCTGTGTCTAGAGTGGGTTTTGCACTAGGATGAGTCAGGTCTTGGGAAGGGTGCATTTTTTAGTCCCTCACCCCATACGATCCACAAATTCAGACACTTCCCCTCTCCCTACGTCAGGGAGAGGTCTGTTATTATTAGACTTTTTGATGTTTTACTGAATGTGAGCAATCGAGTCCACTTTTGAGCTTCTATGCTCAAAAGTATACAAGAAGTAGGTCTAAGGTGTTGTAATTGAAGAACCTCTCCCAGACGTGGGGAGAGGTTAGGGTGTGCAAGAGTGGAATAAAGTGGGTGAGGGGGCTATTCGGTTATTATCTGAGGTATTTGATGTATTTCAGGAGAGAAGAAAGGCCGCCCACTTCGGGGAGGTTGAGCTTTTTGCTTTTGGAGGCGTCGAAATTCAGTGGAAGTTTGAATAGACCCATATCTAGAGCACCGTTGAGTTTGACGTCGAATTTTTTGTTGATGACAGAGCGGATGAGTGTGATGGCCTGGGTTCTTCCCAAAGTGATAGGGATGTTGAGGACCTGGCTTCCACCGACTTTGAGGGGAGCAGCTTTGGTTTGTGCTTTGAGGAGGCTGACACCACCCATGGACACATTGTACGCAAGGCCTTTTAGATTCACGGGGAATTTGCCTCTCTGCTTCAGGTTCAATTTAAGATTGAGTTGTGCACCCGAAGGGATTTGGACACTACCGATGAGAGGAATTTGTTTTGTGCTTTTCATGACTTTGACGTCTACTTGACCCATGCTGACTTCTGGGAGTCGAGGCAGTGGCGCTTCGCCTTTTTTGTCGAAGCTAAAGGGAACTTCGCCAATGGGTGTATCGACACCAAAAGTGGTTTTCAATTGGTACGGAAGGGTGTCTTTGCCCTGGAAGAAAGCCAACAAGGATTTGGCAAATTTGACGTACTCGATTTCGAATGGAAGGTATACAGGACTTTGTCCATTGGCTTTGAGTTCGGTTTTGTTGGTGTTAATGCCCTTCAGGAATTCTTTGCCATTGAGAGCCAGCATATAATTGATCTTGGAGAGTGTGACGCCAACGGAGTTGGGATTATTGAGCAAAAACTCAAAATTCATCTTGAGCCCTTTGAAACTCACATCTTTCAAGTGCATGGTTTTGTAACGCATTGTCGGCTTTTGGAATGCGGAGTTCAGCAGATTTTGGAGAAATTTACAGCCGGACATGGTGAGAAGGGAAAACATAAAGCCGCAGATCAACAATCCACGCGTCACTTTTTTTGTCATTTTCATAGCTCTTCCTTTGGATGACTTGAATGAGAAGTCATTTTCTATAGGTTGCGGAAAGTGTCTTTGAAATGGTTTTGTTGCCAGTTCTACCTGCGCCTCAATGACCACACACTCTTTTGATGTATCTGGATTGAGACATCCGCTTTCCTGGTCTTTGAACATCGTTCACTGTCATGACTCTAGCAACAAATATACCATGCTGGCTGATTTGGGAACAGTGTTTGATTTTTATCTTGATTCCACTTTTTTCTTCTCAAACACTTTTTTGATAAATGAATAAATCTCTGTTTTTAGACGATTCAATTTTCCAATTCTTTCAAAAAGAATCACTCTACGAGGGGCCGTGGGCGTCTTCATCTAAAAAATTGAATTGTATACTTTGCTTTACACTTGGTAAGTTCTCTATACACTTTTGTATCTGGATGTGGTAAGGAGGGTGAAGCCATCCCAGACACACAAAAAGAATGTGATAAGAGAATGCCAAAAAGCAGGTATTCTCCTTATGGGGAAAGTATTTTTTGATGAGAACCATTTGGTATAGGAACAACCGTGAGCAGACAAACAACCAATGTTCGAGTGACCCAATTTGAACCCATTCCATCCCCTGAAAGCATTTTGGGTGCGTATCCCATTACAGAGAAAGCAGCAGAGACCGTTTTGCAAGGGCGCTCTGAATTACGCAAAGCCTTGTCTGGTGAAGATCAGCGTTTGGTGGTGATCACCGGACCATGCTCTATCCACGATCCCAAATCTGCCTTGGAGTATGCTGAAAAATTGGCGGAACTCCGTAAAAAAGTTGCAGATAAGTTGATCGTTGTCATGAGAGTATATTTTGAAAAGCCTCGTACAACAGTGGGTTGGAAAGGTTTGATCAACGATCCCCATTTGGACAACAGCACAGATATCAAATCTGGCCTGAAGGTGGCAAGGGAAATTCTTTTGTCTATCAATGAATTGGGGGTGCCCTGTGCCACAGAGTTTTTGGATCCCATTGTCCCACAGTATATCTCTGACCTGATTTCGTGGTCAGCCATTGGTGCTCGGACAACTGAGAGTCAAACACACCGCCAGATGGCAAGTGGTTTATCCATGCCCGTTGGTTTCAAGAATGCCACAGATGGAAGTATGGATGTGGCTTTGCACGCTATGATCTCAGCCAGACAGGGACACGCTTTTGTTGGCATTGATATGCAAGGACGAACTTCTGTCGTGCGTACAAGTGGAAATGAATTCGTTCACCTGGTGCTACGTGGAGGTGGCGGGAAGCCCAATTATTCTCGAGCGGACATCGCTTATGCCAAGGTTCTTCTTGAGGAAATGGGAGACAGCCGCTCCATCATGGTGGATTGTAGTCATGGAAACAGCAACAAAGATCACCGGAACCAACCAAAGGTATTTGAAGCTGTTTTGAAACAAGCCACTGCCGGAGAGAAAGCGATCTTTGGTGTGATGTTGGAAAGCCATTTGGTCGCGGGTAAACAATCTATCAACAATTCGCCTCTCACGTATGGTCAATCTATTACAGATGCTTGTATGGACTGGCAAACCACTGAGTCACTCTTGTTGACTGCTGCAGACAAACTTGTGTAAGCGCTGTTGAACACTCTTTCGCTACATTTTCAGAGATTTGTAGAGTTTGTATGACGATGAAAGGGTGACGGCTATTGACGCAAATGCAGGTGTCGTATAAATGAACGACATCAGTCTTTATTTGAGATTGGGTAGAAAAACCGTTCTTTGAAAACCAAACAAAAAGAAAGTAGGCTCCCTGACCGATTTTGTCGGTCATTTCTCGAAAGAGAGATTTTCTCCGCTTTAGACTTCTGGGATACGGGAGTGTAGGAGAAAGGATCCAAACCAGTGTGTAGATGTTCTCCATCCCGGTGTAGAAGCGCACGGTCCCCATGAACCAGGACTGTGACCACAATGTGTTCTCTTGCAACTGAGTCACCAGCTGGAACAGGACCCCGAGACGCTGTTCCCACAGTCTAAGTACTTGAAAAGACAGTGACTGGATTTTTGCGTACCGTGAGGGAAAGGTGAAAAGCACCCTCATCGCAAACTTCATCACCGGTGGGAACGAAACCGTCGACGACAAAGCCCTCGACCAGACCTCCCCGCGGGACACGCCCGTCCAAGGGTATGGCTGTTCGCCGATTAAAGTGGTACGCGAGCTATTCGCCGATGGCCTGCCCCTCGTTGGTCTCGCATGGTGAAATGACGTTCTAAGTGCTTAAAATACCTGCGTATGGTTGTCTGGCAGAAGTTCACCTCTTCGCCCAACGGTCGCTAAGGCGTCGCGCAACCAGGGCGTCAACTTCCTCGACTGCCACTACCGCAACAAGACGCATCCCCGAAATCCACTGTGTCACACCTTCAACATCAAGTATTACGCTACTTTCTTTAGATATTGGTTCTGTTCATCACACTTTGTTTTTAGTGCAAAGTGACCTAAAAGCCATTCAGGCACATCTCATCATCGGTTCCTTCACCCCATGTGATGGTCTTTTTGCTCCCTTCAGTATTGTATCCACAGGTTCTCAAAAGTGTATCATTGACCTCGCTTTACCGACCAAGGGTTGACCCATCAACTCCTTTGTGGAAGTCATCAAAACCAAATGGATGAAATCGAAACAAGAGAACATGGGAAAGTGGATGATGGAAGGCAAAATTTGTATGATCACAGGGGCCAATACTGGGATTGGTTTCGAAATTGCGAAAGGATTGGCTGCGAAGGGTGCTGATGTTGTGCTTGTCTGTCGCAATGAAACAAAGGGACAGGCTGCTCTCACCAACATACGAGAACAAACCGGAAATTCCAATATACACTTGATGTTGTGCGATCTGTCTTCTCAAGAGGCCATTCACCAACTCGTACAGGATTTTACTTCTTCTTTTGGGGTGTTGGATGTTCTCGTCAACAATGCTGGCGCCTTGTTCTTTGAGAAAACCTTGAGTCGAGATGGTATCGAGATGAATCTGGCTACCAACTACTTAGGAGCTTTTCTACTTAGTGAACTCCTGGTGGATTGTCTGGAGAAAGCGCCTTCTGCAAGGGTGGTCAATGTGGTTGGACGATTGCACCGCAAAGGAAAGATTTTCCTCGAAGATCTCCAATTTGAACGACAATCTTACAATGTCTTAAAGGCTGGAACACAAGCTGTATTGGCCAAAACCATTTTTACCTATGAATTCGATAGACGCTATCAAGCCAAAGGAATCCGGGCCTCTGGTTTTCATCCAGGACAGGTAGATAGCGATTTTATGCGCAATGCGCCTGCCATTGTTCGTTGGTTGAAACCCCTGATTCGCCCCTTCATGCTAAACACCAAACAAGCCGCAGAACCCGGCATTTATCTGGCAAGTTCTCCTGAGCTAGAAGGGCAGGGGGGCTTGTATTTTGAGAGGATGAAACAGATGAAATCTTCTCCAGCAACTTATGATTTGGGATTGGCTTCAGCGCTTTGGGATGCTTCTGTCACTTTGACCTCGCTTCAATCCTCATGAATTTCTACCTACACCTTTTTTGTAAATCTATACAATTCAGTCGCTTAGTATTCAAATTTGAGGCATGTACAGAAGCTGTACAGTGTGTGTCCAATATTTGGACATTGGACACGTGTAAGCACACCGCTAAATAGAGCCTTTTTACAATAAATCCTTTTGCAAACATAGGACTATCTTTCCATTGTGCTGCTGGTACAGGCTTTGCTCTTATTCCCTGACAAATACGAAACAAGAGAGAAATCCAGGGAGAAAGAAGATGAGATACAAAGTTTGTCCAAATTGCCAAATGATCATGGAAAGAGAGATGTTTAATGTCTGCCAATTTTGTGGAGAGCTTGGTTCGGAAGTGATGGTGCAAGGCCGTTATCTGGTCCAAGAGAAGATCTCAGAAGGTGGTATGGGAGAAGTCTTCCGAGCCTGGGATCTGCTTGCTAATGAAACTGTCGCTATCAAAGTCACCCGAAGAAGTGCTGAACACAACGATGCGAGATGGGAATCTATCGTCAAAGCATTTCGTAAAGAGGCATATTACACACAATGCGTTGAGCACAACAATGTCGTTGCTTATCGAGATAGTTTTGAGCATCCCAATTGTTTGTGTTTGGTTTTAGAATACTTAGATGGCGTTTCTTTGTACCAGTGGTCCCTGGAACACCCTAGAATCAACCCAAAACAATTGCTTTGGATTATGCAAGAAGTCACCAAGGGTCTACACGCGATTCACCAGGCTGATCTGGTCCATTGTGATTTGAAACCTGAAAATATCATCATCACAACTGACAATCGTGTGGTTTTGATCGACTTGGGCATCGCTTTTGATCTTCTCTTGAGCCCAAAACCTCAAAAGAACTCTATGATCAGTGGAACGCCAGGCTATCTGTCTCCAGAGCAGCTGGCCAATCAGACGCCCACACCTGCTTCTGACATGTATGCTTTGGGCTTAATTATGTTTGAGCTGGTAGCAGGACGCCCACTCTTTTATGGCAAGACGGCTAGAGAGATCATCCAACTCCAGTGGAAACACAAGTCTCCCAATGTCGAACTCTTTTTACCTAGAGCCGGATTTTGGAAGCATGTGGCTGAAGCCATTCGAGGTTGTTTGAAAGAATACACTATCGAACGTATGGATTCTGTTGACGAATTGTGTATGGCTTTGAACTTAGAGTGCCCAAGTCAAGAAGAATTGCGATTCGCTGCCTGAGGGAAGATGCGAAAACGGAGAAGAGTTTCTTTATTGACCACCTAGATGTTTTTCCCAGGTCTTGAACCAGCTCTCCCACTCCTGGTCAGGATGTGTCTGCAATAACTCGGGGAGAGACCTTGGAGCTTTCAAGTCTTCCGCTGATTCTGGATGAGATTGTAATACCAGACTCCACCAACCCACATCATGCCATTGACCGAATTTATAACCGACTTTTTTGTATACACCTATGGGTTCAAAGCCCATTTTTTGATGGAAGTACACACTTTTGGGATTGGGGATAGTGATGCCTGCGTATGCATTGTAATAACCCAATACCTTGAGCGTTGTGAGAATATGGTTGTAAAGCCGGACTGCGACGCCTTTTCCGTGTGCTCTTTCGGGCGTATACACCGAGACATCAGCTGACCATTGGTAGGCAGCTCTCGCGCGGTGTTTACCAGCATAGGCATAGCCCAAAAGAGAACCATCTTGCCCTTCAAATATCAGCCATGGAAGGTCTTTTTGCACAGCGAGTACCCTTTGCTGAAAGTCTTCTGGAGAGGGCAGGGCCATTTCAAAAGAGATGACAGATTGTTCGATATAAGGACGATATATCTCGAGCATTGCTGAGAGATCATCTGGTGTTGCTTGTCGAATGGTTCCGTTCATATTCGTTGGTTCCTGAATGCGTAGAAAGGTAGAGCTCCATTAGTAGGGGGCACAGAGGCGGTAATTTCCTGCGAGATAACACCTGTATCCAGGAGAGCAGACCCATTGTTTTGAGTTGGATTGGTAGTTGCAACTCCTCACACAGAAATTGCCCGTAGGACTTGAGGCACAGACACCACCACCGCAATGCTGATGTGTACTACAACGCAGTGAGCAGTAACCTCGATTGAGTCCTGGTACAGATTGGAGGCAGATTCCCGATTGGCAATCAGTGTGTTTGGTGCAGTCATGCCAGGTCGGTAACGCTCTGGTCTTAGGTGTTGGATAACAAGTCTTTACCCCTGAAAAAGTCACGCAAGTTTTGTATCTAGAAAGGCATTTGTTTTGTTGGTTGTCACATTTGGTTAAGGTACAGGTTCCGTATCGAGACCCTTGGGCGATGCTACAAACAGAGTTGGGTCCCATGGATTGGGTGCATTGGGTGTTATTTGTACAGAGTTTGTAGCAAAGACTTGGATAATAATTGGGATTTGGACTGAAGCAGGTACTCCCTGTCTGACAGAGAGTTGGAGGATTGGAGTTGTAATCGCATTGTTCTCCGTCATTGACCTGCTTGGTCTTTAAGCATTTGCCTTTCCAACAAGTGAGGCCATCCTGACAGAGTATACTTTTGCTGAAGTTGCAGCTGGAGCCTTCCGGCAACTTTTGTACACAAAATGAATAGGTGACACCCTGGCTATTCTTGAAAAGTGGGTGGCAAGATGTACGACCATCCTTGTTCTTTTGGCAAGCAGCCTGGTTTTGGCAAGATTCCATACAAATTGCACTTGTGCTCACTTGGATACACAGCAAACCCTGAGAACAAGGTTGAGCAGTTGAGCATGCCTGGTGAAGTTTACAGAGTTCATCGATCTGGCCATCACAATTGTTGTCGACCTTATCACCACACTTTTCTGGGATGGGTGTGATGGCTCCTGAACATTGTCCCCACTTGCCATTGACACAACTTTCAAAGCCGGCTTGACAAGGCCCTATGCCCTGTGTGCCAGAAGGTCCGTTGTAACAAGGCCTTTTTTGACCTGCGCTACAATCATTTTTACAATTGAGTCCTTCGTCGGTTTGGCCATCACAATCATCGTCTTTGGCATTGCAGATCTCGGTGGTTGGTTTGCTTTCGCCTAGACATGGGCCCCATTTTCCAGAAGTGCAGGTCCTTGTTCCTGCTTTGCAAATGCCTTTGGTTTGCGTCCCAGAAGGTCCCGAGTAGCAAGCTTCTTTTTGGTTTTCTTTTTTGCAGCCTTTCTGGCAAGTGATCCCATTGTCGGTTTGGCCGTCACAATCGTCATCTGCATCGTTACAGATCTCTTTGGCTGGGAGAATTTCATTGAGGCATTTTCCCCATTTACCGTTTTTGCAGACTTGTTCTCCTGCTCTGCAAATGCCTTTGGTTTGGGTTCCTACGGGTCCTGTGTAGCAGGGTGCGACCTTGCCTTCTTGGTCACAGCTATCACAAGAGGGTTTGCACTCGCCCCAGAGTTGTTGTGCAAGCTCATCTGGATGACAGAGTTGGATGCCTTTTCGGCAAGACCCTGGAAAATCATCTGGAAGAAAACATGGGCGTCTGTTGCCCTTGGTTTTACAGGATTCTCGCTGTAGAGATATACAAGAACCTTTGTGGCAGATCCCATAATATTGCTGGTTATTGCATTCACACTTTTGTTGGCAGGTGCTGCCGTTGGGATTGACTTTCAATGAGCCCACATTGCCTGTGCAAGTCTCTGGAGGAGAACAGCCTTGCCAGGGAGATGAAAGCAAAAAACAGATGATTATCAGAAGAGTAAGAGAGCCTACCGATCGAAAAGTAAACATGATATCGCTTGTCCAATGTTATTCTAGATGCTTATCGTTTCATACACTACCACCATATAAGTCGCCTCGCAAAATGAATTCTATCGTTTGGTCTCTCTTTTGAAGTGGGGCAAGGTGGTTTTGAGAAGCGTTGGTCTGGCTTTTTACTTTGTGGATTTTTGAAAGCGAAGATTCTTGTGGCGAATAAGTACCCGAGAACCTGAGACGCAAAATCAAACCTTCATGTGAATGCGGGTCATTTGGTCTTGCTGGGATAGAAGAGACTGGTAGCGTTATAGACCTGTTGGATGTGTATATGTGGACTTCTCGGGGTGTGACAAAAGGGGGAGGAGGCCAAAAAAGAAGCGAAAGGCGTTCGGGATTGGGCGCAAGGCTCTGGAGCAAGTTGTTGCGAGTCGGAGAGCTTCCTGGGTAAGTGCTTGATTTTGCTTGTTGACACTTGTTTCGTGAAGCGTGCGCGAAAGCTTGTCCCGGCCTTGGATCCATCATGAGGTCGCTGACTTTGTCGGCACAGTGTTCGACACCGAGCTTGGCTTCACGGGCGAAGTCGACTGGGATTTCTCCTTTGGGGTGCGCTGGGGATGAGGGTGTAGACCTCGTTCCAGGTCTTCCTTTTTGTTCTGTCGTTGTTTCAGTTAGAGAAACCTAATGTTTTTCGGTTTCTAGCTACTTTGGGGGATTGGCACTACAGCTGTTTACAGGCTGAATTTACGCTGCGAAACTCATAAGAATTGACGGGGGCCCGCACAGAATTGACGGGGGTCCGCACAGGCGGTGGGCGCTGGACCATCTGGAGGGTCACTCCTTGTACACACTGGTTTGATTCCTATTTCCTAACCTACCGTGTCTCAGTAAGTGTTAACGGAAAAAATTCTCTTTCGAGAATCACCGACATAACTCGGTGAGGGAGCCTACCTGTCTCTTCATTTGTCAAAGAACTCGAAGGACTATAAACAGGCTTTGAAATGAGGTCAAGAGCTGAGAGATAAGTTAAGCGTCGATCTTGGTTTTGAAGCGTGCCTGGATGGCTTTTTTCAGGGAGGCTTTGATCTGTTCGATACCGGAAAAGAGTACATAGTTGCTTATCTTTCCGCCTACAGAGGTATATCCAGAGGCTGTGAGAATACCCACAACTTCTCCAGTTTTGGTATCGATGACTGGAGAACCAGAACCGCCTTTCATGGCTTTCACAAAGTGCTTTGGAGAGAAAGTGCTGGTGACTTTGATGACAAAGCTCTTTCGGTTGTCTGACTTGGTGGGAATTTCCACGGCTGTGTTGTTGCGGATGTCCGAATAAATGGCGCGACCTTTGATCTCTACAAATCCAGCATTGTTGAAAGTTCGGATGGTCACATGACGTCCATTGATTTCCTGATGGCTTAGTGAGCTTAATTTGAGATACCTGGGTCTATCGCCTGCTTGAGTGTGTGAAGCATCGAGCTGTGTCACTGCGATATCATGCCTTTTGTCAAAAAAGACCCGAGAGTGGATGTCTCTGGAGATGTGCTCAAGAACATGTTGGTTGGAGACCAGCCAGCGATACCCTTGCTTTTTTACAAGAAAACCTGAACCTTGGATACTTTCTTGATCTGGGGTTCTTTCGTTGTTGTCAAAGGCGGGTACGACTCTTTGTGGGAGTTCCTGAAGCCAGCCCTTGTCATGTGCTTTCTGCAAAAGATCAGGGTAATAGCTTTGTTGACTAAACTGTTCATAAGTCAGTGCTTGAAGCGTCCCTTGATCCAAAAACAAGAGGAGTGTCGGAGCATTTTGGGGATACGTTTTGAAATGCTTCAGTTTGCTTGCTTTTTGTTGAAGATAAGCTTGCGTAAAATGACTTTGGGGTGTGGCGTGAGGATAATATACGTAGGTGAGGACAATGAGCGGGAGCATAGACGTTATGGAGAGCGTTTTCGGAGAGAGCAGAGATCTTTTTAGGCTCGTAAGTCGCTCAGATAAACGCGAAAAAATAACCTTGCGGAGAAAAACGTAACTACATTTCCTAATCCAATACAGGATAAAGTGTGTGAGCTTTTTCTTTTGCATCATCAGTACCCCTTTTTCAAGAAGCAAGAGATGATTTTGCCTGAAGGCAAAGCACGCAATTGGATTGGCTACCCGCCATTTTTTGGAACCGTCTATCTGTACTAACCTATTTTCTTTTCTCCCTTAGCAAGTACCCTTCATTGCGCTCTCTTGAAATTTACTAAACAAAACATAATATCTTAAAAAAAGACTCTTTTTGCTCCCAAAATATACTTTCCAGATGAGTTCCGTAAATGCTCATCTTTTCCTATAAACAGGAGATCCACACGATTTGTTGCGGATAATGAAAACCTTCTGGAGCAGAAGGTGACTTTTACAAGGTAGTCACTATTGAATCCCTTGTCCTCCCCTTGAGGGGATTTATTTTCTTGGAACGATCGTCGAAAATGACTTTATCTAGATCTTTAGATTTTTTTTTCCATATTCTTAGAACGTAGACAAATGATTGAGATCTGCCTTTTGCGAGGCGTTTGAATTTTCAAATGTATTGTTTTTGAAGGTTTTTTGCTTTGTCTCCAATGAGACTGTTTTGTCTCTTGAGAAAGACAATATGCTGTTTTTTGTCTTTGTGCTGCGACAGTTTTTGGGACTTGTCTTTGGTCGTGCAAAATACTTTTGAGAACTTATTGCACGATTGTGCACGACACCCGTTTGTATTTACTAAAGAATCAGATTTCTGTGTTCGATTGTTGTGTTCGATCGTGCAAACCTCAGTTTTCTGATGGTTGCTTTTTTGTACAAAAAGAATGTAAAATGCAATATGATAACGTTTTATAAAGACAATATTTGTTTTGTGTGAGTTCTTTCATTTTGGCATCATTATTGCTTTAAAAAAGGCATATCACACAAATAAAAAGGTGCTAGATAAAATTATCTACTCAAACCGGATTGTCGGTTTTTGACATACGTAAAAGGGATTCAC
>Ga0213833_1001164_pt1 | contig 19884 bp, 25 predicted proteins | sample SWATP21_FD_160575 | JGI IMG/M metagenome (GOLD analysis project Ga0213833, IMG submission 160575) | Coastal seawater microbial communities from Marineland, Florida, United States - SWA TP2 #1 | ecosystem: Environmental > Aquatic > Marine > Coastal | place: USA: Florida | collected 2016-08-14
TGATTGTGTGTTGTGCTTGCTGACTCATGGCTTGTTGTGTTACCAGGGTGGCAGCGGAGACGTACACCGCGCTGACACGCGCTGAGGTTACGCAGCTGCTGGGGCTGGTCGGCGTTGACGGCGAGTCTGTCCTGCCACCGTCGGGCAGCCGCCAAGAGGAAGAAGCACTGCGAGCGGTGGCCGCCCAAGGGACACTTGCGTGGCCCTCAGGCATGCTGCTCCGCGTGGATAGCATGGCTGACCAGCTGGCACACCTGACCGCCACGGCGTCGGCCGCTACGCGCCAAGCCCGTCGTGAAGCGATGGATCGCATGCAGGCTGTGTGGGAGGGGGGAGACTCGGAGACGGACGCGAGGGCGGACGCGGGGGCGGACGCGGACGCGGACGCGGACCCTCACGGAGGGGCGCCGCATGACGTGAATTGGGACCACAACGGGGATGTGCGACTGGGGTACGGCTTCGACGCCATGGTTCCGGAGTATGGCGTCACGGTAACGGCACTCTCAGACCAGCTCAACCTGATTCCAGACGAGCCCAGGCTCGTACTCGACCAGAGGTGCAGCCACCGAGATGGAGACATGGACCTTGAGGTTGTAGGTCCTGGGGATGCGCTGGAACATGTCACGATTGAGTGCGCGAAGATGATGATTGACCTGGACGCACCGGAGGCCGGCGTGGTGACGGAGCTGGTGATGCCTCCCGTTGTGACGCAGGAGCTGGCGGAAAATGGCGTGCCGTTCGACGCTTTCAACACGCCAGTGGCCCGCCTTTTACCCCTTACTGTGAAGGCTTACTGCCCTTCTCCCTCTCAACGACCCACTGGCGTGCGTGACAGCTCTTCGGAGCGGGATGGTACCCCACCCAAGCGTTCGGGTGGTGATGGCGCTACCCCGGTGGTGACTCCTATTGAAGCCGCCCAAGTCATTGCCCGTGGAAGTCGTGTGGTTGCCTTGACCGGTGCTGGCGCCTCCTCCGCGTCTGGTTTGCGCACGAGAAAGGAACTGTGGCAGACCCGCAGTCGAGAGGAACACGTGGGTGTGTGGGCCGTGCCAGAGGACGGTGAGATGGAGGCGGAGGCTGGGGGGCCAGGGTGCAAGGCGGCTGGTCAGAGTGTGAACTCGAAGTGGGGGCCGCTATGGGAGGTGACCCACGCGCTGCTTCGTGACTGTGGCGAGTCACTGGAGCCACCTCTTCCGAACGCCGCACACGTGGCCCTTGCCCAACTGCAACAAGGAACTGGCACGGACGCAGGCGACTTCCCGGAACTCCTGGGCATCATCACCCAAAACGTTGATGGTCTGCATCAGGCAGCCGGTAGCACGAGTGTGCTGGAGCTGCACGGCACTCTGGAGCGTACGGTGTGCGATGCGTGCGGCACGGAACACGGCCCAAGTCGCTCCGTGCTGCTGCGCAACCATCCAGACCACGCCACGGCTGCACCTGAACCCCCAGGCACTAGTGGATGCGGTGTCAGCAGTGGAACGGAGCAGCACCTCGGGTGGCCGCCGCGATGTGCAACGCCAGGCTGTGGCGGGGCTGTGCGACCGGACGTGGTTTTGTTTGGAGAGCTGGTGCAGGCGTCGACGTTGCAAGCAGCAGCTGAACTCATGATGCAAGCCGATGTCGTTCTTGTGGTTGGAACCGCTGCTGATGGTGAGTTTCCATCCACAACTTGCATGTGCATAGCTGTTGACTTTGATTTGCACCGCCCTCCTCTCCGTTTTGCGTGCGGGGGCTTCGACCCATGAGTTTACAATGTTTAATCTTGATGTGAATGTTGTTTCGCCATGCAGTGTCTCCGGCTGCGGACTTGGTTCGTTTTGCGAAGAGATGCCGCGCCACGATTGTGGAAGTGAAGCGGAACGAGTCACTGCTATCACAATCGGGCACTGCGGACCTGCGCGTGGCAGAGCCTGCGGAAGTTGCGCTCCCGGCCATGATGCAGTGGTTGTCAGACAATTTCCATGCCTAGATGTGCGCGAGGACCCTGTTTGTACACTGCATCAGTCTGCATGCATGCCATGGCGCGGCCGTGTGCGATATGCCTGTGCTGCATTGCAGGCTGTGCACCTGTTTAATAAATAAAATTACCTTCGTTTGACTGGATCTGGATCTGGCCTGAAGAATAACTCCCGAGTCGAAAGAGGTACGTTCTCCCGGTCGGTTAGCTACAGAGTACGCCTGGTGCATGTGCGTTGTTCGCCGTCAGGCTGCACGTGCTGGCAGTTGCTGGTTATTTGCATTTTTTTGCATTTGTTTGATTGTTTTATGGACCATGCCGACTTCCATAACAATTCACCCACAAGCACAACGGCAGCCGCGCATCAAACGTCGACGTGACCACAGTGGCCGCTCGAGGCAGGTGCCTCTTGTTGTAACGACGAAGGATTTGTGACCAGGCGCACGTTGCCTGTTGGCGTGGGGCACAATGCACCGTTCAGGCCACGCTGACATGACCAGGCATCGGGTGGAGCCATCCGTTCGCAGTCCACCCGGTGCCCCACCGTCTCCATCCTTCTTCCCGCCTGCGCACAGCACCTTCTCTGCGCCATACCCCAGTGGCTACACCCCAAGCTGGCAAAGTTCCGTTGCGCGTGTTCCAGCATCGCCCATTCGCCATGGCGGACTGTTGGAGCAGCTTGGCTTGGCTCCGAGTCCGACGGTTGGCAGAAGAAGGCCTGCCACCATGGGCGTCGCCAACGTCGCATCAGCATCGTTTGGCCCTGGGGCCGCGGCCACCACACCAACACCTATACCCCATGCGCGGCATCTTGCTACACCTTTGCATTCGGCACCACCCCTGACCGAGAACAGCCTGGGTGCAAGGGGTTGGGCCCCAGTGCCTAGCTCGCCACCCGAACCGACGCCAAACCACCACGTGCCACAGCCCTCTCGCCCTCCCCACCTCACGACGCCAAGTCCCAGCGTTGTGTCCGCCCAACAGCGCACGCCCATTGGCCACACGGCACCGACGTATGCTCCTCACCCGAGCCGGCAGCCGGCTCGGACACTCCAGTACGGTCAACCGTTTCCCCGCAGTCCGTATGCGGCCACCCCGGACTCGTTGCCCCACAAGCAACTGCGCGTGCCGCATCAAGCGCAGCAGCAGTCATCGCCGTTGCCACATTCTTCTTCACTCGCTGCTGTCTCCGCTTTGCCTGTGCCTCCCTCTCCCGCCTCCCCTCCTTTGCGACACGTACACGCTGGCGCCGGCGTTGGGGCTGTAGCAGTGACTGAGGCTGCGGGCACTGAGGCGCAGAACGAAGTTGGGGGGCAAGAAGTGCCAGGTTCTGTAACTGTTTGGGGCGTGTCCATCTCCGATCTAGCAACTCCACCGCGAGCTACGACACTCGGAGAAGCGACACCAACGCCGCCACCATCCACATTGTCTGCCCTGTCTGCCCGTGGTGGTGCTCTTGTGACTGACCCAGTGCGTGCCACAAGAACTACTGCGGTTGCAGCCCTGGCATCAGGAGTGGAAGACGTGCATCCACCGCGTGTGTCTGCGACAGCGTCAGTGTCGTCGCAGGGAAGCAAGTTTGAGCACAAGCACCCAGCGCATGCGTCCAGCAAGTACCAGAATGGGCATCGTGGCGGGGATCTCAGATCCAGTTCGAGCGCAGTGAGTGCAGTTGCTCCGGAGGCGCAGGCGGAACGTATCGATGGCAGCAGCGGCGGCAGCAACAACAACAACAGTGCCAAGGCCAACGGCACTGATGATGGCTCAGCCACTGCTGGCGCATCCACAAGCGCAAGTGCCCCGCTTGCGTTGGGGGAAGACGAGGGTACCATGCTTGTCCATCGCCTGCTGGCACAGCTGCGTCGCGAGAACCTCAAGTTGAAGCAGCAGTTGCATCAGAGCCACAAGCAAGAGGGCGCGTTGAGGAATCAGCGAGACGATGCACTGGCATCACTGCGGCGTTCGCATCGCGAAACAGAGCAGGCTCGGAAGGAGGCTCGAGAGGCGCAAACAGTGGCCACCTCACGTGCCACTGCAGACCCTGCCCACATGGCAGCGATGGCACGTGCGGAGGTGTTGCAAACGGAGGTGACTCGGCTGCGGGAACGATTGCAGGTTCGTATGTAGTTGGTGTCCTCCTGTCTTTGCATGTTGGGGCGTGCGTGCACCGTGTGTGTGGACGCGTCTTTCGCTTGTCACCGTGTATCATGCTGGGAGTTGTCGTAACCCGCCGCTGTGGCTGTGTGTACTTTGTTCTGTTGTGTGTTGTCAGACGGAGCGGCATGCGTTGCAACAACAACTCGACACAACACGAGACTCTTCCACCAAGCTACTCGATGATTCTCGTGCCCGAGAACGCAAGTTGAGATTGCGTGTCGCAGAGTTGGAGGCCCAGGTGCGCTTTTTTTTTTTGGGGGGGGGGGGGTTGAATTGTTTGATTGTGCAGTAGTGTTTGGGGTGGCTACTCAATGGATGATGGCATGCTCATTTGTCATGGTAGTAACGGTCTTCCTCTTGCCTTGTACTTGCAACGTGCGTGCGCCCGTCACCTGTTCAGAACACCGACCATGCGGAACGCATCGGAGAGTTGGAGGTGCAACTTCAAAACGCGCAACGCCGGCTGCATCGGCAGCGCTTGAACCCTGACCCCTCCTCCTCGACCGTGGCCAACACCCCACCCGCGCCGCCGTCACCTTCCTTGCAGGCCCGACCCATGCGTCGCCGCTTTTCGCGCCTTGAAATGCGTCGAGCGTTTTCACTCGGTGGCACAGTGTTCAAGGCGCTACAGTCGCTCGAGGAGCAGTCACAGGACGGTGCAGGTGGTAGCGTCGGCGGTGATGACGCACCTGCCCGTGTGCCCGCAACCAACTCGCGCAGCAAGTCGCACTCTGTCGTGTCTGACGCCGAGTCAGGGGAGAACCGGAGTGTCACCGTAGACTCCACTGCCACAGGAGGTCGTGACAGTGACGCCATCGCTGGCGGCGCGAGCGGTGTGAAGGTGGAGAACACGTTCGCGTATCGGTATCGTGCGTTCTTGGAAGAGTCAGGGCGTGACCCTGTTTCGTTCTGCGGTGTGGAGCCGCGGTCGCCCGACAAAGCTCGCACCAGGGAACCAGGGTGTGAGAGCGGCGACGACGACGACATGGATGCTGCATCCAAGGCCAAAGCAGAAGCGGAAGCCAAGGCCGCAGAAGAACTGGCGCGCCGCCCACGGTTCACGCCCAAGTGGGCCGCAGCTGCTGCTGTGAGTGAAACCCCTTTCGATGGGTTCACACCGCGTGGTGTGCGAGGCGATGGCTCTACAGCTGCCGCGGCCGCGGCCACGTCCGTTGGAACAATCTTCGGTGGTGCTTCAGTTGAACTCACGGCTGGTCAGTCACTCCCTGCGACTGATGCCGCTTCCTCGTTGGCACCGTTCAACTTCGAGCAGTTTCTGTCGCCCCTGGAACGGGAGCAGCGACGCAAGTTGTTGCAAGAGCGGCGACAAGCATCCGAAGTGGCGATTGCGGGGCATGAGGCCGCGCAAGTGGCCGAACGTTCCATGGAGGCGCTTACCACACGAGAGCCGGGCGTTGTGGACCACGACCTTGAGGTTCCCAACGCAGGCATGGCAAGTGCCCGGAACGTGCCTATCATTGAACCCCGACCCTCTGTGGTTCCTGTGCACGGGATGGTGTTGGAGGCTCTGCCGGGCCCGATGCAGGCCATATCCCCCTCGCCAAGTCCCACATCCAACAGTGCGCACACGGCTGCCCCGCCCACATCTGCCCCGTCGGCATCTGCTTCGTCAGCACCTGAACCGTGCCAGGTCAAACCCGAGCTGGAGCCATCGGGACCAGGTGTAGTGCCTGTAGCTGCGCCACCACAGCCAGTTGTTCCTGTTTCAAGTGCTGCCGCACCAGCTCCAGCACAAACGCCAACCCCAACACCAGCACCACCACCAGCGCCATCTCCAGCACCAGTGCCAGCGCCAACTCCGGCACCGGCACTGGCACCAACACCAACACTGGCACCGGCACCAACACCAACACCGGCACCGGCACCAGCGCCGGCAACAGCACCGGCAACGTCACTGGCACCGCAACAACCGCCCACGGTCACCACCGCCAAGTCCAGCTCCATCGCTCGAGCATCAAAACCCCACAAGAAGAAGAAGTCCAGCAAGAAGAGCAGCAGCTCCAGCCGCAAGAAGTCCAGTTCCAAGAACCGTGCCAAGTCGTCCAACGTGACGCGCCGCCCTTCGTTGCCCCCGCCACCCCCTCTTCCGCCAACCGAGGTGGCAGTGGGCGCCCGTCCCAAGCACAAAACCACGTCCGCATCCTCATCTCCCAGCACACCGCCCATGACTTCGGCGACTACTCGTCGACGACCATCGAAGCGACGGGAGTCTTGGCGCGCGTTGCGGGGCGCCATCGACGTGTGCATGCTGCGCGCTGATGTGCCATCCCCCTCGTCTGCAAGTGCAGCCAGCGGCAAGAGTTCTACTGCGGTGAAGCACGCCCCAGCAGCCGCGGCAGCAGCGCCCAGTGCCAACCCGGAGACAGACACCTCGTCTTTGGTATCCGCTGCCACAGCGGCGTTGTCTCCAACCTCCGCTGGTGTCGAACGACGCAGTGCAGATATTGTGGACCCGAGCACGCTTCTACTTGCGCCCCCCACCGAGGCGTCCTCAAAGCCGACGTTGAACTCTGCCACCCCGGGTGCACCTCGTGGTGGTCGCGGTGGTGGCCGTGGTGGTGGAAGTCGTGGTCGGGGTGCCAGTCGGGGTGCCAGTCGGGGTGCCAGTCGGGGTGCCAGTCGGGGTGGCCGTGGTCGTGGTCGTGGTCGTGGTCCTGGTCCTGGCCGTGGGGGCTCAAGCTCTCGCGGTGGCTCCGCGAGTGGCGGCGGTTTGCTGGCTGCCATCCAAGGCTTTGACAAATCGAAGCTTGGAAAAAGCAAGCCTGCAAGCGGTGCTAGTTCTAGCGGCAGCAGTCGTGGTGGCAGCAGCAGTCGTGGCGGCAGCAGTCGTGGTGGCAGCAGTCGTGGTGGCAGCAGTCGCGGTGCCAGTCGGGGTGGCCGTGGTCGTGGCCGTGGTCGTGGTCGTGGTCGTGGCGGTTCTAGCTCACGTGGTGGCGGCACGAGTGGTGGCGGGTTGCTGGCTGCCATCCAAGGCTTTGACAAAGCGAAGCTTGGAAAGGGATCCAAGAAGGCGAAGGAACAGAAACAGCCAGCTGCAAGCAGCAACGCCGAACGCGGCGCTGACAAGGCATCAGCTGCCCCAAGCGATGGCAACACCACCACGCCGACCACGGCGCCGGTGGAAACCTCTCAGAGTGGTGCAAGCCGAGGTGGTCGTGGTGGTGGTCGTGGTGGTCGTGGTGGTCGTGGTGGTCGAGGTCGAGGTCGTGGTGGTGTGAGTCGCGGCCGTGGCCGAGGTCGTGGTCGTGGTGGAAGAGGTGGTCGTGGTGGCAGCAGCGCCAGCAGTGGTGGTGGCGGTGGCGGTGGTTTGCTTGCTGCCATCCAAGGATTTGACAAATCCAAGCTGGGCAAGGCGACACCAAAGTCGCCCTCCAAGTCCACTGTGCCCTCCAAGTCCACTGTGCCCTCGTCTTTGTCAGATGCGAGCACCGCGTCCGCAAGCGCTGGCAGCACAGCTGCCCGCGGCCACAGTTCCAGCCGTGGCGCAAGCCGTGGGCGCGGCGCCAGTCGAGGCGCCAGTCGCGGCGCCAGTCGAGGTGCCAGTCGAGGCGCCAGTCGAGGTGCCAGTCGAGGCGCCAGTCGAGGTGCCAGTCGAGGTGCCAGTGGGCGTGGCAGAGGCAGCGGAAGAGGAAGAGGCGGAGGTCGTGGCGGCAGCAGTGGCGGAGGTGGTTTGTTGGCCGCCATCCAGGGCTTTGACAAATCAAAGCTGGGCAAGGCCTCTTCGACCACGGCGACAGCCTCATCAAGTCGAGGTGCGAGTCGAAGCGCCAGTCGGGGTGCGAGCAGACGAGGTACAAGCCGAGGCCGAGGCCGAGGCAGCGGAAGAGGAAGAGGAAGAGGTGGTGGTCGTGGCGGCAGCAGTAGCGGAGGGGGCTTGTTGGCCGCCATCCAGGGATTCGACAAATCAAAACTGGGCAAGGCGTCCTCAACCAAGTCGAAGGAGCCGAGTCCTTTGCCCTCGGCCTCAGCAGGTCGAGGTGCGAGTCGAGGTGCGAGTCGCGGTGCGAGTCGCGGTGCGAGTCGAGGTGCGAGTCGTGGTGCAAGCCGTGGGCGTGGCAGCAGTCGAGGTGTGAGTCGAGGTGGTGGGCGTGGCAGAGGAAGAGGTGGCGGCAGCAGTGGGGGTGGCTTATTAGCCGCCATCCAAGGCTTTGACAAGTCGAATCTGGGCTCAGCCAAGTCGAATGAACCGAGTCCTTTGCCCCCAACCTCATCAAGTCGTGGTGCCACTCGTGGTGCCACTCGTGGTGCCACTCGTGGTGCCAGTCGTGGGCGTGGCAGAGGCAGGGGCAGTTCAAGGGGAAGAGGCGGTCGTGGTGGCAGCAGTGGAGGTGGTGGAGGGTTGTTGGCCGCCATCCAGGGCTTTGACAAATCAAAACTGGGCAAGGCCTCCTCTTCCAAGGCGAATGCTGCGAGCACTTCTCCGCCGTCAACCACAACCAAGCCAAGTGTGAGTCGTGGTGCCAGCCGTGGTGCCAGCCGTGGTGCCAGCCGTGGTGCCAGCCGTGGTGCCAGCCGTGGTGCCAGCCGTGGTACGAGTCGTGGGCGTGGCAGAGGCAGGGGCAGGGGCAGGGGCAGTTCAAGGGGAAGAGGCGGTCGTGGCGGCAGCAGTGGAGGTGGTGGAGGACTGTTGGCCGCCATCCAAGGTTTCAACAAGTCCCAGCTCAAGGCATCATCCCCCACACCTACGCCCCCGACGACTCCGTCAGAGCATGCTGCGAAGACGGCGAAGGTGGTGACCGCGCCTGCACGCATCGCAAAGAAACCGCCGCCGCCTCCTTCGAAGCGCGTGAAACTCACACGGCGCCCGCCGCCACCACCTCGTCCCCGAGCCAGCGCGGGCGACAAAAAAATGACCGCTGCAGCATCGTCATCCTTCGGAGGTGGTGGTGGTGGTGGTGGTGGTGGTGGTGGTGGTGGTGGTGGTGATGGTGAGGGCCGCCATGATGGAGACATCCCTGACGACGTGGCTCCACCTCCTCACAGTCCCCCACCGATGGCCTCAGGCGTTGGGGAAGAAGCCCATGACGACGACATCCTGTTGATGGCAGTGCCACCACCTGGATCGCCCCCACCGTCACCGAGCAGTCTGTCGCCACCTCCGTCACCCTCCTCTCTCTCCCCACCGCCCTCGCCACCATGGTTGGGCGACCATGCGGACGAGTGGGACGATGATGACGGCACGGGCGTTATGCCGCCTCTTGATGCTATGCCACCCCCACTTCCACCTCCCGGTGCCCCGCCACCTGCGCTTGCCCAACAGGAGCAAGGTGGCAGTGGTGGCGGTGACAATGGTGACGGAGGTGGTGGTGGTGGTGGTGGCAAGCCTGCACCGCCTCCGCCTCGGGGTGCGCACCGGTTCAGGCGTGCGACGAAGCCCCATCCGTTGATTGGCAGACCATTAACAGCGGTGGTGGAGGAGTGAAGGCACTCCTTCTTGTGAGCGAGTGTGGATAAGCACGAAGCGCCATGCATGGAGCGGGATACTGTCTTTGTTCCAATGCGTTCCCATTCACATGTTTGAAAGGTGTGTGTGTGGCAGTGTGTGGCAGCGTGTGGGTGCAGCGCCTGCGTGTTGATGAAAGGTAGTGTCTGCAGTTTTACGTTTCAAAGCAGCACAAACAAAGCGCCATGTCATCCACTCTTGCCCACATTTCAGGGCACTCAGCAGCATGGCGTTGGACACAAAAGGCACACGAAACACCCATATCAACAAACGACAAGTGTGCAGGCCAAAAGACGGCGTAACCAAATCACAACTGCTCACATGGCGGCAGTGATCAGAGGGCGCAAACGCCAGAGAACCGCAACCCGCAGCTGGGAGAGAAAAGCTGAGAAACAAAGCAAAAGAAGCCACACACAGCAAGAGCAACAAAATCGGGCACTTGCATCTAAATCAAAACTCATACACCGACGCGAAAACGTAACGATGACTCGTCACCGTCATCGTCATCGTCGTCATCAGAGGAGGAACCTGGAGGGTGGTGCCCTGAGACCCACCAACGGGTCTTGCAAGGCACACCACGCACCGTCACAGGACATTTACACAAAGAGGCACAAACAAGCGTTTGACAGCGTGGAGAAACAAACAGCCACCATCGAGCAACATGCAAGTACAATCAACCAACTGAACGATATGGATGACTTGGTTGGAAGCCAAGCCGGTAACAGGCAGCCGGCTACGTTTGCGATGTGCGCGTACGGCGCTGGCGCAACCCCGCGGAGGCAACGGCGTCGCTCGGAGCGCTGCCGTTGCTGCTGCTCGCTGGTGCACCACCCAAGCCCGGCGCACCACTCGTGGACGAAGTTGTTCCGCCTTCTGGAATGCTGCCCCGGCGTGCGTCACGAGCTCGGATGGCGCCAGCAAAAAACGGGCGGTGCAACTGCCACGCCTCGAACATACAACCGTAGCCGACACGGTGCAGGGCACGGCGCTGCTTGACGGTCAGGAACTGGTTCGCCGTGGAGAGTTGTGGGAAGCGCCCGCCCTTGAGCGGCCACCCTGCAGTCCAACCGCACTTCGAACGAGAGTTGCAGCAGCCGCAGCAGCAGCCGATGAGGTCCGGGACAGGCGTCTCAGCCAACTCTGGGTTGTGGCACTGGCGGTAGTGCTGCGCCATAGCAGGGGATGCAACATGCGGGAGGTCGTACACGCCGGTAGTGTCGTCGCCTGTGTTGGTGCCAGTGGAATCCAGGCAGGCCTTCACTGCCGCCGTGACCCGGCGTTCGTGATCCATCAGCCCCGCGTTGGAGACAGAGATGTTCAGCGGGAGGCAACACGTGTCTGTGCGAGACGCCGGTGGTGCAGTAGGCCCAATCTCGGCCTCGTTGGCTGGCATGGGAGTGCGGAAGTAGCGGGGCTTCAGGTACATGAGCTGGCCGCGGGTGCCGTCAGAGTATACGACGTTGAGGTGAAAGGCGCGGGGCTTCACCACGAGCAGTTGGTCGTGAACATAGAGCGAGACGTCCGTGTAGTTCGGCTTGAAGCCTGCAGGGGGTGCGAACTGGCAGCCAAAGAAGCTGGAGCCGCGTGGAAACACCCCCGACCACCAACCCAAAACCGCCCCCCAGCGTGGGCCACATGCGCCATCATCACCGTCAGCCACAGGGATCGCCCGCATCGAAAACCAACGCAAGCCAGCATCAACACACAGCATCGCGCCGCATATGCGTACACAAGCACAGCGCACGTACCGACGCGCTTGAGACATCAGCAGGAGCAACGCGCTGCACTGCTCGTGTTCATCCTCTCCGGCGTCAATGCAGATAATGCGTTGGCAGCGCGAGGACAGGATGGGCAGCAGTGCCAGGTTCTCAGAGTGCCCACCATCCGACATGAACACGCTCTCATGGAGCTCATGCTTGCCAGCTGGCTGGTACGTCACTTGTCCCATTTCCGCCCGCACGGCTCGGCTTGGCACAAAGTTGTCCATCGGCTTCCACAACGGGTGCCACGGCGAAGACACCAGGAACACCACCAGCAACAACAGCGAGGGGATGGCAAAGTAGGAATTGTGACAGAAGGAGCCAATCAGCCACGGGACATAGATGAGACCCGCGACAGCGGCGGCTTTCAGGACGTCCATGTTGAAATCCAGCGCGCCTTGCGTTGCATCGACGTCCACCCACCTGGAAGCCACGCCCACTCGTGCAACGTCAGGATGCGGATGCGGTGCGGCCAAACGTACAGGCAGCAGCACACAGCGGCAACCGCAACGAATTCACCAGGGCACACTCACCGTCCCCAGTTGACGCCTGTTTCCGCAATGCTGGACAGCTCACGCCAGTCGGTGACGGAGTTACCCATCTGATTGCTCACGGCCGCAGCTGACACGCCCATGGCAGTCGAAAGTGCCAACCCAGTGTGGCAGCGATCGAACGTGTGGTACGCTGGCTCCGTAAACAGCCCACTTGGCGATGCACCCGCGTGATACACACCAACGTTGTTCGCAAACCGGTGCGTGTGCCGACTGGCGTGCAAATCGCGGCAACTCTCGTCATTGCGACGGTACGAGGAGGAGTCCAGCGCAATTTGGGCTTTGCCATTGTCCCATGAGCGACGCACCGTCGTCGCGCCGTCCACACGCGTGGTGCAACGAGCCACATCAACGTTCACCTGCGTCATGTGCACCGCGCAGGGGAAGTCTCAATAAGAAATCACACACCATTGGCAGCCACGCACAGCAACGTGCTACTTGGGGCACACCTGGCGTTTCCATGTGTTCGCGGTCATGTTGGTGATGAGACGCGGCATGCCCTTCGCTTCAGAAGCGGCCAGCTCCACCATGCATGGGTCTTCGTACCCAATGGGGATCTTGGGCGAAAACATGAAGGAGAAAAACGGGATGCGCTCCAACAACGTGAGGTGGCGTTTCGGAGGAAAGTAGGCCCGGGCAAGGCAGTATCGGTAAAAATTGGACCAACTGCCGGCGACAACACAACACGGAAAGATGAAGCAGCAGGCGTCAGCAAGGTAGGGCCACAGCAAGACCAACACGCAAAGCAAAGGCTCACCTCAACGCCATGTCCGTTTTCTGGAAGGGGTACAGGATGGCGCCATACAGGGCACAGCCAATGCATATCTTGTACCACACATCCTCGTCGAACGCCACCAGGTGGTCTGTGTGAGACGGGTCGATGCCTGATACGCGATGCGCTACGATGCGGCCGTACACTGACACAACACGGAGTGAGCAAACCAAAGAGCAGGCAAGAAGCACCTCCAACATCGGCGCGGCACACAAGACAGTGCCCACCAAACCTCGGCAGCATGCATCCAGCCACATGCACACAGTCACTCTCACGCAAAGACACCTACACCCACACACACGTGACGCACCAATGGCCCAACCAACCCGGGCGCTCACAGCCGCTGCCGCGTCACCACCCACGTCCTGAACAATCTTGGCAACAAAGAACGCGACCAAGGTCACGACCAGAGCCCAGATATCACGGTGTGGCAGCCGCTCCGTCGCAAAGAACAAGAATGCCATCTGCGGCCGGGATTGGCAACGCGCAAACATTCACCACACGTGCGAGCCAGCAAGCAACACAGTATGTCAGCAACAAGCAAAGACGATGCGCATGCATCCTCAACACCACACGCACGAAAAGGGAGAACGCCACATGAAGCAAAGAGTACAACAAGGCTTGGAGAGCGTCGATGATACGGGAGAAGCGTGCACGGTTGTCTTGTGAAATCATCGTCAACGACGGAATGTTGAGCAAGCCAACGACGATGGCGATGGGTACAAGCACCTCAAGCACTAGCCATGACTCCGCCTTGATGTTCAGCGGCAGGATGGTCGGATGGAACGTGAATCCGCACAAAAAGAAAGCCAGCACTTCGGCAAGCATGAACCCCGCAGGGAGGTTGGTGCATACCAGGTTCCACAGCGTCTTGGCAAATACCAAGCACAGCACAGCAGAGTCGCGCATGGTCTGATGGCGCGCGCACACACACACACACATACACACACACATACACACACACACACACACGGCAGCAACCACACACTGCGTCACCATCCACCCTCCCTGATCCGACCGGCAGAAAGGGCAGCGCGGCAAGCAACCCCAACACACGCACATTCGTGAAGTTACTGCATGTAGCCAAGGGGTTGGGACCGGAAGCCATGCGGTCCAGCCAAGAGTACATCCAGTCCTGGCGCTTCGCGACTGCATCGTCATCCTCGGGTGCAATGTCGCCCTCCCCAGCGTCCTGCCGCTTCTGGTGATGGTGCCACCAGTTGACGAAGCTCCCACCAGTGTATCCTCCACCTGACACGCAGCTCACGATCTGCGCTCGCCCCACGCCAGGCACCGACACGCGGAACGAACCCACTCGGGTGAGGAGGCACCACACCACGCACGAAGAGCGGTGGCCGCAAGCACACCCACGCAAGCAGCCAACAGCCTCACACACGCACATTCACATTGTCTACGAGACCGACTTCTTTGAGGAAGCACAGGACGCCGGTGCTGACGGCAGCCGAGCGAACGCCGCCACCGCTGAACGCCACGGCAACCTCAGGGGGTTGTGGGCTGGCAGGCGACCTTTTCGCCAGGTGCTTCTCCAGTGCTGCCCACCTCGTCCGAGCAGCGGCACTGGCGCTGGCACGGCGTGCGAAGGAGGTCATGCCGTCCTGCATGGAGGGAACGGGGGCGCGGGCAGCCATCAAGACGGGTGACTGCGAACACAGACGACACCAACCCACCAGCCCCACTTGGTTTTGGGGGAACAAACACCAAAATCATTACTAGTTTCATTAGTGTGTGTTATTACTTCCATACATAATACGAAAGCGGCTGCCTCGGCGCTGTGCGTGCGTGCGGTGCTGTTGGACGCGCTCGCCAGGACCACCATGCAGCCTGCAGCCACTCATGAGCGGTCAGTCAGGCCGCAGGACACACGACCTGCGCCTCGACCCGCAGGGCTCGGTGTCAAGATACAGTCCTACTTCCCCAAGGAGATGAGCACGTTCTTTGTGTTGGTCGCGCTGTCAGTTGCATTCTTGGTGCGGGCCTTGCTGAAGGTCCGTCATGCCGTTGCGGGTGTTGAGTGCCCAAGGATACGGTTGTGATCATAGGACTGGTGTGCTTTGGTTCGTTTGGTTCCCCTTCCCTTCAGGAGTATATCGGTGCCATGGCAACGCCCATGCTGTTCATTGTGCTCGTGGTGCTGTACTACTACAAGAAGAAAGCGGAAGACACAGCGCCAGTGCCCACTCCCACAGCTGAGGTAGGTTACTGTATGATGCAAGGATATGCAAGTGGGCCTGGGTGACGTGTGGAAACTGCTTGTTGTCGGATTCGGCAGCTGGACGAGACGCAGAAGGAGCAGGTCAAAGAACATTTGGCACGGCAACGAGCAGTGGAACAGCTTGCTTCAAGGTGTGTGCTTGGTGCCTCTCCTATCAACCTGCGTCCTTTTTTCCCCTTCTCTTAGTCTTTCACCTACGAGAAAGCTTGCTGGCCCAGGCACATGTGCCTGTGGTGTGCATGTGTGTCTGTCTGGTCGTACGGTTGCCGTACGGTTGCCGTATGGTTGCCGTGTGGTTGCCGTGTGGTTGCCGACCAGCAGCGTGCCATGTCACCCACCTGCCTCACGCGTCATGCCGTGCCGTGCTGTCGTCCCCAGGCACCCAGGCAACCCTTCTGCCGCCCGCGGCCCCGGATTGCGCTCTGGTGACTCCTTTGGGGGAGCCATCCCCGCGAACCCGCACCGGCAGTTCCCAGGCGACCAGCCCTGGTTCCAGGAAGGAGCGGCGGCACCCGCTGCCTCTTCCGCTGCACTGCGAGCGCGCCGGGGGCAGCACATCAAGTCCGAGAACCTAGCCAAGCAAACGGAGAGCCGGTTTAGCCACAGTTGGAAGGTGAAACCCCGGGGTGCGCCTGCTGCGCCTGCTGCGCCTGCGGCTGCTGGTTGTGTCGAGTCCAAGGCCTGCGCGACGGACGTGGTGGCTTCCGCTGCAGATGCTGGTGGCAACGCGGATGGCAGCGACAGTGACGCGACCAGCGGTAGTGGCGGTGGCAATGCCAGCGGTGATGGCTCCGGTGGAGGCACCACCTTTGAAACCGACACGTTGGAAGGTGCCAAGGTGACTCGCCCGAAGCAACACGCCGGGTTGGACACCCACAAGGTGCCGCCGAATGTCACCGTCACCCGCAGTGGTCGGAGGCTGTACAAGGGCAGAACGGCGGCTCAAATCGCGCGTCGGCAGCAACGAATACAGCAAATGAAGCAGCTGCGTGCCAAGAAAAAGCAAGAAAAACGTCTGACGGGCAAGACGGCTCAGCAAGACTTGGACGGACCAGGCCACAATGGTGATGGCTCGCTCCACGACATGATAGCTGCTGGCACGCTTGGCCAACGTGACGCACGAGGCATTCGTGGAAGCAGTCAACCCAGCACACACACTGCGAGTGCACCGGCGGGTCGAAGTGTGCAACAACAACAACAACAACAACAACAACAACAACAACGACAACAGCGTCAGTACAGCAGCACAGGAGAGTTCTTGCGAGATGTCAACCTTGAACAGTGCGTGTGGCTTTGGGCGTGATGCGTGTGTTCAACCGCCTCACATGTCTGGGCTTCCGCTAACCATGAATGAAACACGTGCAGGTACACCGCGGCATTTGAAAGAGAGGAGGTGGACATGAGCATCCTGCTCGGGATGGCACAGCGTGGAAGGACGGAGCTGCGAAGCAGTTTGCGGGAATTGGGTGTCACCAAGCTGGGTCACTTTGAGAAAATCGCTCAACGACTGGCAGTGAAGTAGCAGTGGACGACCGTTTGTGTTGACTTCTTGGTTGGTGGTGGGGGGGGGGGGGGGGGGGGGGGGTAGCACGGAAGCCCCGCGCGCTTGCAAGAGTGTGTCACTCAATTCGCATCTGCGTAGTTTACGTTTTGTCGTTCACTCACAAGCCACCCACAAGGATGCTGCACATTCAGTCTTCTCCGAGAGCTGCTGCTTCTGCAGCGGCTTGGTTGGCCTTCCACTTGCGATAGCCCCACACAGCGCCGATGATGAGAAGGATGTTGCCGGAGCCAAGGATGGCCAACACAGCGACAACCTTGCCCACAGAGATGAGCATGGGTGTGAGGTCACTCAGGGACAGCGCGGCAGCACTTTGAAGCTGGGCACGGAAAATGCGTGGCGCAAACAGAGCGGTGCACACTCGATCCCACACAAACGTGCCCACCAGAGACGCCATCACCAAACCCATCACCTGCCAGCGGAAAGCGTCATCGGGGAAAGGATACCTGGTGACACGAAACGATGCCACAAACGACGGCACGCACGCCGCGGAACGATGGGAACGGATGAGTGACTACGGCATCCCTCGAGGTAACCATGAACCCCACACGCCACAGACACGTAGCAGACGTAGCAACGCCCAGTTTCAACCGGCACGGGGTTGACCCAGGGTACGTACAAGTGAATCATCTTGTTCACCATGGGGCTGGCTTCCCAAGCACAGAACGCCACGCCTGCCACGCAGGCAAAGATGGACAAGAACAGCGCGTGGTTCTCTGTGACCCCCTTCATCCATGGGCGGCCCTTGTAGTTGACGAACAACACCGCCACGATCTGAGCTGTCTCCACCAAGAACACCACCGTGTTCATCAGGTTGGGCTTGAAGGGGGCGGACCACATGTTCCAGAAATCACCAAACGGATCATACCTGCGCCTCACAAGAAAACGCATTCAAACAAAACAATCAAACGCCCGAGCCATGGGAGACAGCCACCACCACACGTAGCACCCTCAGAACCGATATCACGTACACTTCCTCCTCTCCACTCAGCTCTGCAGCGGCTGCCTCTTCTGCCCGGAGCTGTTCCGCCTCACCCAATCGCACGCGCTTGTTGAATTCCACCACAGCCTTCAACGCCTCCGGGCCCATGGCCTCTGTGGCAAGCTTCACTGCGTACACCATGCATCCCAGGTGGATGGCGGCTTGGCCCAGGGTGCTAGCGATGATGGCGGGGTGGAAGAGTGACCGAAGCGGCCGCTCCGGATGCATGCGGTCCACGGGCCTGGAGTACGAGAAGGCAATGCTTGCGGTCATGATCAACCAGCTCGATGCCATCATTTGGCGCTCCGAACTGCGTGCACCTTCCAGAGACAGTGCACTCAACACATACCTGGGATGGACAACAACCAAAACACCACGTCAACCCAACACTCAAAACCGCCCCCGACCATGCGCACGCTGGCGACAGCGGTTGCAGCACACGGCCACGGTAACCGCAACAAACGACGTACGCAGAGATCATGCACTCCAGCATCATGATCTGCTGCTGCTGCAAGGAACTGAGCAGCGTGCAGCGTCCTTGACGAATGAGGTCCACCACGGACCGCACAGAAGGAGAGCGCGAGGTGAAGGGGGCAGCGATGGACGCGTCACCAGGACGCACCACTGCCAAGCCGCCATCCGCCTCCTGTGCAGCCGACAAGAGACTGGACAGATCTGTGGGCGATGCCGCCGCATCCTTGCCACTCTTCTTGTCAAACACATTGCCGTGCAGCTTTTGCAGGCGCAGCTGCTCCCGCTTGAGCTCCGCCTTCATGCGCCCCATCACAGTCTTCATGGCGTACGCATGCGCCATGATACCGGTGCTTTCTCCACGCTGCCGGCGTGCCTCAAGCTCCTCCTGCAGCCACTCGCCTTGCGCCTTGGCCGTGAACTCCTTGCGCTTGGCCGCGAGAGCGGCTTTGATCTTCTTGGCCGCCTTCTGCGCGCGCAAACGCAGGATCTTGTTTTGCTTGTTCAACTCCTCTTCAGAGGACTTGGTGGCAGCGTCACGCGCAGCCACGACCGCCGCCTGACCGTCGGCAGAGCCGTCCACCAACAGACCCGCGTTGCTGGTGGTGGCGGAGGCACCACCAGCCTCACCGGTCGTGTTGGCGTTGCCGTACCTGCAACGATCGAACAGCACGCACGAAACCATGTCAGCGCAGCGACAACACAATGCATGGCACCATGGAAGTGCACGGAACGCATGCGGAGCGGGTTCCGCCGCGCCGTCGTACCCTGACAGCAGTGCCAACCCCACGTCGGCTTGCTTCAACGCCCCCACGTCGTTGCCACCGTCACCGCACATCAACACGTTGTGACCACGGCGCTGCATCGCACGAATGACACGCGCTTTCCCGTGCGGCGACATGCGCGCAAAGACGCCAATCGCATCCACTTCGTCCCACAGGCTGCCCCCAGAGGCGACCGCCAGCTCCTCCAACGCATCTTCTGTCACCACCAAATCGTGGGTCGCAGCCAACTCGCGGACGCCAGGGGACACCGCCTGCGGCACCACAACAACACACAAGCGCGAGTTGAGACACTGAAAGATGATAGAGGCGAGTGCACACAGCGAGACCCTGCCTCCGCTGAAAACTTGTTGGAGTGGGTCCACCTACCGGGATGGATACATCATCCACGTCATCGCCTGTATCGCCGTGCACAGCCGTGGTCCACGACAGCGACCCCTCTCCCCCATCTCCACGCGTCAAAATCAACGCGGGGCGTGCCTGTGAGGCACTTGCCCCGCCTGCGTTGTCAGAGGCAGGGGCCTCACGCGTGTAGATGCCCACGTCGCGAGCAACATGCAGGGCGGTGAGGGGAGCATCACCAGTGACCATCGCGACCCCATGGCTGGATTCACGCAGCGCGGAAACAACGGTCACCGAGTCGGCCTGCAAGAGACGTGAAGTTGGGTGGGTGGGAGTGGATGACGTCAACGCAAGCAATGCAACGTCATGCATCAACACATGGGCTGGGGAGGAACGGTGCAAGGTTTTCACAACACACCGCTGGAACGTACGCGAGTGCGACATTCAAACGCAATGAAGCCGGCAAACGTGAGTTGGGTTTCCACTTCGTCACGGGGCATGCGCACTGCCGTTGACGTGTCCACGCTAAGCCGCCTGTACGCCAAGGCCAGGACTCGCATTCCACGCTCAGCCATGAGGCGGTACCTGAACATGCAGATGCCAAACAACACCAACAACGTGTCACACACCAACCACCAGCCCACACAAAAGCAATCTCGAAGTGGCTACAGCAAGAACACAGCAACAGCAAACCAACAGCAACAACAACAACGACAACAACAAACACACAACCAACGCAACGAGGCCACCAAGGCAGCAAAAAGGCGGTACGGTACAGAACGCAACGACGTACGTGGAGGCGAACCAAGCAGGCTCTGATCCCGGCGTCAACAGGTCACGAAGCTTCTC
>Ga0213833_1001165_pt1 | contig 19880 bp, 33 predicted proteins | sample SWATP21_FD_160575 | JGI IMG/M metagenome (GOLD analysis project Ga0213833, IMG submission 160575) | Coastal seawater microbial communities from Marineland, Florida, United States - SWA TP2 #1 | ecosystem: Environmental > Aquatic > Marine > Coastal | place: USA: Florida | collected 2016-08-14
AGTGGCACCCACACCCACACCCACTCGCGCTCCCGGTCCCGGTCCCGGTCCGGGTCCGGGTCCCGGTCTCGGTCTCCCTCGCAGCGCACTCCTTCCTCGAGGTCGCGCTCCCCATCGCACCACACGCCGTCTACGGAAGGTGCCGGTGCCGGTGTCGGTGCTGGTGCTGGTGCCGGTAGTGTTGCGGCAAGCGGGGTCCAAGCCATCGCGGGTGCGCGGGTGCATAGCACTGCTCAGGTTGCAGCAGCTGCTGCTGCTGCCGTTGCTGGGGTGGATCGCCCGGCTGATCACGAGGACGTGCCTCCTGCTGCAGGAGGGGCGGTGGCAGCGTCCTCGCCACCCCCGCCGCTGCCACAACACGCGAGTGAGTCGTTTCAGTCGTCGTACATTTCTTCCTCCTCGTCGTACTCCAGCCGTTCTTCTGGCCCGGCCGGGGACACTCCCGAGTCGTCACCATCACGTCACCACCCCAGGCACGAGCATCACCACCACCATCGCCACCGCCGCGGTTCTGACGCGGACTCCCAGGCCTCTGGCACCTCTTCGCAACCAACGAATTACCCTCTTTCCCTGGCGTCCTCTGTCAGTTCCCTCGCCGAGCGTGGCCTGCATGACGCTGCTCGTGTGTTGGCGGCGGTCTCGGGGCCCGAAGCTGTTCCAGACGTTGGTTTGTTGCCCAACTACCCCCTGTCCATGACGCCCCTTCCCCACCCCCCCTCTCCCCATGCTGTCATGCTGCCCACGACGCCCGCACCCGCGGCTGTCCGCTCTTCATCCGCAAAAGCGCCTGCAGATGGGAGAGCTGGAGGCTCCCCTCGTGGTCACCGCCGTGCTCCCCGAACGCCAGCCGGCGCACCTGACGATAGAGTGGAGGGGCCGGCTGGTGGTGCGGGGCATGACCACGGGTTGTGGCTCGACCATGACCATGAACCGCCAATGGCTCTGGGGGCTGCAGCCGACGGCGGTGGCGCGGACGATCGGGTGCGCACCGGGGACGTGCGTGTCTCCGCCGTGGCACACCACCATCGCAGCCGTGAACACGAACACGAACGTGAACATGAACATGAACCTGGACCTGAACATGAATCCCCATCCGGTGGCAAGAGTGGCGTGGACAGAGCATCAGCAGCATCAGCAGCAGCTACGCGTGCAGAAGAGCGGCCTCATCCACGCCCACATTCGGCCCGCCCGGCCGTAGGTTCAAGTGGAGAACATGCGCCGCCCGTCGTAGGCGAGCCGGCTACCACTGGCCCTCGCGAGGTGGTCGCGGCTCGCCGCGGTGAAGGAGGCGCAGCGTCGTCCACCTCGCCGGGTTCAGATCCCGCCACGCAGGCGTCGTCACACAGCGGGCCGGGTCCTCATTTCTCGGAGTCTGCGGTGGGGTCGGGCTGGAGCAGGTCTCGGTCCCAGGGTCACGGCTCCGACAGCAGCATCACGGACGGTTTGGGCGAGTTTCTGGATGAAATGCTTCGCCTGCCGCAGCCCACGTACGTGTTTGAGGGACATTTTATGTGGTGTTTGGTGCTTGTGGTGCCTTTGATGAATTAGTTGACAGGTTGTGGTGTGGTGTGGTGTGGTGTGGTGTGGTGTGGTGTGGTGTGGTGTGGTGTGGTGTGGTGTGGTGTCCAAGCAGCGCAACGCAAAAAGGTGCCGTGGGTGGTGACACTGGCAGCAGAGACACATTCAGCGACCAGCTTCTTGCGGGTCATGACGGGCAGCAACATGCAAATGGTGCCGCATTGGCGCCGCCACCGGCATCCGCTGCGGCCACGAACCCGTCTGCCCTCCCGACCGCGCTTCCTCAATGGTCTACGTCGCCTCGCAACACCATGACTGCTCAGGCTGCACCTGTGTCAGCACCTGCCAATGCCGGTGTTGCCATTGTGACAACCAACGATGTGGGCACTCGCGCAGATGCAAACACCACCGAGTCCCTCGCAGCGCGTGCGGTGTTCACCACCACCACCGAGTCTCTCACAACACGCGCGGTGTTCACGACCACCACCGAGACCACGTTTGCAGCCGCTGCGCCTCGGCCAGCGCAGCATCCCACGCCGTCTGCCACGCTTCATGTCGAGGCAGCCAGTGGTGCGGGCGCCACAGAGCTTGGGGAGACCATGCCACCCCCAGCCCCACCTGCTGCTGCACACCAGCGCCGCTCAACAGACGCGTCTGCAGCCGCCGCTCCCCACCTCCCCGTGCGCTCTTCGGCACCAACAACCAGCCCACCCGCCCCGGAGCAGTTGCCCCACCCAGCCACCCAGGCAGCGGCCACTGGCGTGGATGCTGGCAGTGGCGAGCTCGCGCCCACGGAGGCGCCGCCTCAAGGCTCTGTCCACGACGCGCTGCTACGCCATCGCCCTGACATTGTGAAGCGGCTGAAGGAGCGCCGCCGTCGCAATGAGGAGCGAAGAAAGGCCGGCCGGTCGCCGGTCACTTCGCTGCGGAAGTCTGGCATGCAACGCCCGACATCAGCGCGTCGACGTCGGGCACTTGCTCCCAAACCGTCGCATCACGGCGCTGGCGCTGGCGCTGGTGGGTCTGCCGCCGCCAAAACGCAGTCCTCTCCCGCCGGCCCCAGCGGTACGATACCATGCGCTGCACGTTGTGGTTGCGTTTTTTGTTTGGTTTTGTACAAATGTGTTTTGTTTTGTTGGTCGTTTGCCGTGTGTGACTCCGGCGTGCGTGAGTGGGGGTGTGCAGACCTACAATCCCGACTGGCGCGGGGAGAACGGGCCAAGGTGGAGCGAAGCGAGATGTATGCCCGCACCAGACGCCTGTATCAAAAGCTACCAGAGATTCGCAAAGCTGAACAAGACGAGCGCGCGCGCGCAGAGTGGAGGCGGCGCCAAGAATTGTTGAAGCAGCAAGATGAGGTAGGCGCTACCCCATGACTGGTGCCGGGATATGCATCATGCATGTTGGTGCCATTGTGCGTGCTTGCGTTCTATGTCTTATCGCGTTGTGCTGTGTTATTGTCTGGTGTGTGCTTCTCTTAGGAACGCCGTGCACGATTGCTTCGGCGGGGTGGAAAGACCGGTACAGCCAGCCCCAAGACTCGCAACCGCAAGGCTGCTAAGGCATCCGCCAAACGCGCCCCCAGGCGTGCTGCACGTGCACCTGCACCTTCTTCACAACCCGAGCTGGGCGGGAGTGACGAAAACCAGGCACACACCCCTGAAAATGCAGTCTCACGACGGGCGCCCACTTCCAGCAGCTCACCAGCTTCGTCTCTTGGTCCGCCGCGGCGGGTACGGTCTCGACGGCGACCCGCCCGTCAGCGCCATGCACGGCGCTAACTCGGTTCGATGTAATCATGTTTGGTTATTGTTTGGACGTACATGTAAGTGTATGTGGCGTTTTTGTTGTTCAGGGTGTTGGACCCACGGGGAAGTTGCTAATTGCTTTGTCTTGAAAGAAAAGAGCTCCCCATTGCACTGTGTACATGTCCGAACTAAACTCGACACGAATCTGAGCATCACGCAAGCAAAGCGTGTCAGCACAACACGCCATGCATAACTCTTACCGCCCCGGAGAGTTCTTTGGAAACTTGACGTGACTTCACTTGACGTGTCCAACAAATCAATCAAAACATACTCTGTGCTGTGCGTGAGCGCTCGCCACGTGACGGTTGTCTTGACGAACGCAAGGCGCAACATGGCAGTTCCTTCGCAAGGATAGCCAGTTGTGACGCGCAAGAGCAACAGCACGAGTGTTGACCGGGTTAGTGGTGCACAGCTGTGCTCGCCTTAGCGACGATGGCTGAGAATGCGACCACATCGCAGCGGCGAGTCAATGGTGGTGTCAGCTTGCAGCCTCGGCGACCATCAGCAGCTACACCAAACAGGCGAAGCACCCCTTCTCGTGGCTCCGTTCGCCTGCTCGTTCGACATGAAAGTTCCCATGAGAGCTCCCGTTCCGGCACTCCCCGGACACCCACAAATTCTAGAGCCAGACGGCGCGGCAACAATTCTTCATCTGCTCAACCTGGGTCGCAGGCCACTTCACAGAGCGACGGTGCTGACACCAGCATTGGAAAGGCAGCAACTGGGGCCAACGAGTCTGCTGGATGGCGGTCGCGCCTCTTTCCCACGCTGGTGGGGTACAACAGGTTTGCACATGTGCTGCAACAGCCAGGGTGGACTCGCACCGACCTTGACACCGCACTGGTTCAAGATGGTATGGCGCGGCTCAGGTTTTTTCGACAGCTGTTGGCTGGCGCATCAAAGCTGGACACGCAACAGCACAAGCAGCTAGCGCTAGCATTGTCGCTAAAGCGGTACAAGGCACCGTGTGAAGGTGAGAGCATGTCCTGGTCTGCGCGCTGTTGTTGTCGAGCTTGGGATTTGACAAGTTTGCCCTGACGTGCGGAAAACAGTGTTCCACGCTGGCGACGCTGCTGATGGCTTGTACATCGTCTTAACGGGTGCAGCACTCGTTGTGAAGCCCCATTCCGAGTTTCCATCTGATAGTGAGGATGAGGGTGCTACCATCACAGAGCAGGGCAAAGAGAACCATGTCCACATCAGCTATGATGATGTTCGTCTCATTTCCCGGCCAGCATTGGAGTTAGCAAAATCGCTTGGCACAGTGGTTGCTTTGCTTCACCCGGGTGATTGCATGGGAGAGGCTGGATTGGTTCACGACGAGCCACGGAACGCCACCATTGTGACCGGAAAGTACACAGACCTGTACGCTTGTTCTGTGTGGCTTTTGCATGCGCCCTGTCTTCTTTGACGCAGTGTGAGTACGTGGGACCAACAGACTGTTCTTAAGCAAAGCGGACTTTACAGCCCTTGGTCTGCACCATCGAAGGGTTGTTTACCACCCAGAACGATGCCGAGAGTTGCTTCAGGTTTGTGCTGCGGGTATGCGTGTTGTCAACCCGGATCGCGGACTGAGTTTTGTTTTTTAATGCTTGCAGCGACCATTGCGAACCGACGAAGATATGGTCCCGCTTATTCAATTAGCCAAAACCGTGCCGCTGTTCCGGCAACTCAGCCTTGACCTTGTCAAGCGCTTGTGCCGTTCGATGCGGTACTTATTTATGCCGAAGCACACCACCATATGCAAGGAGGGCGACATGGGAACCCTGTTCTACATCATTCTGAGTGGAAAGGTGCGTGGCGTCCCGTCGTTGTTGCTGCTGTTGTTGTTTTCTGTTCTGGCTTCGTAGGCCCGTCCCCATGAAAGCTGACAAAGCGGAAACGTACGCAATGCGCAGGTTGTGGTGCACAAGGCCGGCACAGTGAATGAAGAGCAACGTATTCGACTGATGAAGGGTGCTGCGACGGACGCTGAGCGTGACTGGGTGCGCAACTCCTTTGCCCGATTTGGATCCCGGGTGTGCACGCTTCATCAAGGCGACTCGTTTGGGCACAAGGGTCTAATTACACACGTTCCACGGTACGTTGTCGAGCGCTTTGGAAGCGAAACAGCACCCCAGTGCATCGTTCCTCACGTTACCGTCCGTCGCAGGTCTGCTACATGCATCGCCGAAACCCCGTGCGAGTTGGTCATTGTGACGCGTGATGATCTCGACGTTCTTCGTGCCATGGCCACGGAGTCGGCAGTGTTCAGCATGGAGTCGTGCATGCGAATTCTGCGGAAGCCACCCCGTGAGCGCACCAAGGACGACGTGTTGTTTCTGTCGTACAACCTGGTCCCTGCCATCCCGTTCCTGCGGAACATGCCCAACTTCGTGTCTTCGAAGTTGGTCAGGTGGATGCAGCTGCAGTCGTTCGAACCTGGGGAGTTGCTTGCCACGCAAGGTACCGCGGCATTGCACCTGCACCTCGTTCTGGAAGGTGAGGTGCGCGCATACCACCTGAAACAAGTGGAGTCCCTCAGCCTGCACGTCATCATGGACTTGGCCAAGAAAGTGCGAAAGAATAGTGGGCAGCCGGGTGGCTCGGGATCCCACCTGCTCAATATGCTGTCCAAAGCCGGTCGCGTGAAGTCTGGTCAACGCGGCTCGCCGTTGACGTCCGGCGCTACGCCTCGTCGTCTGACGTTTGGCGCTGTAGCATCTCCTTCGCCAGCTCCTGCACCACCGTCCGCCGCGACAGGTTCGCCTGCACCAGCGTCTCGACCAAGGACTTCCGGTTCGTCGACTGCGCGACCGTCCACGGCTCGCAGCGGGAGCCTCCAAGAGGGGTCACAAGGTGCTGGTACGGATGCCAACGGCCCCCGAAGCTCTCCAACACATGCTGCCGGTCGCGCCCCAGGCACGCAGCACGCAATCATGGAGCAGTTTGGTGGGTTGGTTGGGCATCCCACTTACGGCGAGCTTGTGGCGAGCTACACCCCGCACGATGTGTGCGCGGAGGAGGTGGCACGGGGGCGTTCCGGGGTCAAGTACATGTCCACGCTCATGGCTCTCACGGAGGTGCAGACCCTCGCTGTGACCCGGGCAGACTTCCTTCGGCAGTGCCACCACCTGCGTCATCGACTGCTGTACGCCCCCGCCCGGTGTCGAACGACGCTCATGACGCCGCCTGGGGACCGCACGGAAGCGCAACTTGCGGTTGTGAAAGCGTGCTTTCAACACCTTCCGGTGTTCCAAGCGTTGCCCGCACCGTTGCTCGCCACGCTGGCGCGGGTGGCCGGGTACAAGCGACTGCGACGTGGGGAGATCATTGTGGATGAGCGCGAGCAAGACCGGCAGTTTGCTACGCTGATGGCCGGCCACGCCTCTGTCCACTCCAAGTCAGGCAAGTTTGGCATCATGGACTCGCTGGTGGAGAGCGAAGGCCGTGCCGCCATCGCCAAGAAGCGTCGCCGGAGTCGCGCTGTCGCCCCCAAACGCAAGGCAGGACGGGAGCCCACAGGGTCGCCCGCTGTGTCTGTCAGTACGAAAGCGATGGGAAAGGGCACAGGCACCGGTAGCGCGGGGCCGTCGGAACGGCGTGGTGAAGGGGCTTTTGCATCGCCAACAGCGTCCAGAGGCTCCACAGTGCGCCGAACACCCAGCATGGGGCAACTGCACTTGGCAAAGCTCATGGCAGTGACACGAGTAAAGCGCAAGTTCATGAAAAAGGTTAACAAGAAACGCTCCGCCGCAGCAGGATTTGACATGCGGGTGCTGATGGAAGAAGACGGCAGCGAAGACGGTGACATCCCCACAGCTAGTTTGCATGGTCCACACCACCAAGCTCCGGATCGAGACATTTTGCCGAAACCCAAGCTAGATATCGCCGCCTCTGCCCCTCCAAAACCAGAACCGGCGTCCACGGAGTCGCAGTCGGGGGCCGGAAAGTCACTGCTTCTTGCGCTGCGGGTGCATGCTGTGGCCAAGTCTGCGGTCTCCGCGTTGCGAAACCGCCGTCTTATTCGCGAAGCGCCCGCAACCACAGGGCGCCGGGGCTCCAATGCTGCTAATCAGCTCTGGAGCCGAGTCAAACGTCGTGGGTTGGGAGCCAGAGGGAGTGTGGACGACAGCGCCATCGGCCACGAAGCTGTGCCTGTCGAGGAAGAGGTGAATGTGTCGGTGTACCACCACCCGCTTCCAGCTTCCACTGGTGTTTGTACGTTTTGTTCGGTTGTTGATGTGTGCTTGCCACCAATGGCGAGGTGTGGGGCTCATTTGTTTGGATGTGTTGTGCGTCTGTTTTCTCAGACAACATTCGCAACCTGATCGGCAACACTCGCCAATTTGGCGTGTGTACTGGCGTCTTGGGCATTGGTGACTCCATTGGGACCCCTTCAGTGGAGCCTGACCCTCATGCATTCACGGTTGTGGCAACAACGGCCATCGAGCTGATTGTGGTGGAGGATGAAGACCGTGGGCTGTTCAGAGCCGCAGAGAACGACCTGGTCTTGGCCCCTTCTCTTTCAAGGCTGCTGTTGCGAACCCCCACTCAGCACCGCGACAAATACACGGTGGACCACCTCACGCGGCTTGCTCGGTCGGTTGCCTTTTTCAGGCAGTTGCAGCCAGATGTGGTGCGCAGCTTGGCACAAGTGATGACGCTTCGCCTGGTTCAAGCCGGGGATGTCATATTCAAGCAGGGCGATGTGGGCGACGCGTTCTTCGTCATTCTGACCGGCTCTGTACGTGTGGTTGTCGACCCAAAGTTTGGCCACTTGGCGGCCAGCAACACGACCACAGGCGGAAGCCTGCCCAGCTCCGCCCGCCCGATGTACCGGCTGAAGGACACAGACGAGGCATCGGACCAAGTCTCCAAGTTCGGTCAAGTGGTTGGGACCATGTGTACGTGATGTCCACTGCTTGTCTTGTTGTGCACTGCTTGTTTTGTTGTGCACTGCAAGCGCGCTCACACGCGTGGTGCGGTTCAGACTCAGGAGATAGCTTCGGAGAAAAATCGCTGCTGAACGAGGTGTTGCGCACGGCTACGACGGTTGCCAATGACATGACAGAGCTGTTAGTCGTCACCAAACGCGCGTTTCTGTCCGCGGCCCACACGCTCGATGCTGTGAGCTACCAACCTGACACCATGGTGCGCAGCTTCAACAATGTAATGTGGGCGCAGCATCGTTTGTTGGCGACTTGTGCGGAGGTCGAGTCCCAGTTTTATCACTCAGAGGCCGTGCTCGGCCACACGTCCGAGTACAAGTCGGTGCCCAAAGTGGCCAGTCTGCCGCCCCATTCGCCGTTGCGGGTGTTGCGGCTGCATTGGGCATCGCTTGTACCCTTGATGCGTGCGGCCACTACTCGTGAAGCAAGACGTAACAAGAAGAAGAAGAAGTCACAACAACACGCGGGGAGTCAGGGCACCAATACGCCTAGCGCAGTGAACAAACTGCGGGGCGAGCACATCGACAACCTGATCCGGCGGCAACGGCGACTTTTGAAGCAGGTTATGACGAGCGTGCGTGACTTTGAGCACGTGGCCCATGACGCTCGAAACCTGTTGGCCGACGAACTGGAGGTGATGTGGTTCCCCGCCGCCGCCGACGTGGGAGTGCCGGCTGGCAAAGCAGCTTCGTGGGAGCCCTCGAGCTCGACAACGGACACAGGAGAGGCTTCGTTGGGCCCTCGCCCTGCCAGTGTAAGCACTGCTTCGCGAGCAGCTGCACGGCGCGCAAGCTTGGCAGGTGGCGAGCTGTCGCTTGCTACCACCCCTGCCCGCCACATGCATGCTCTAGAGGCCCATTTCCGCCCGGTGAGCAAGCACGACCGTGCCAAAAACGTTGGTGCCGGCGTTGTTATGGATGAAGGGGTGTGGTGTGTGCTGTCTGGCGTTGTCGACGTCTTCACTGATGCACAGCAGTCCGATCGCCTAGCCACTGTGAAGGAAGGGGGCTTGGTGGGAGTGTATGAAGCGTTAAGTGACACACCTCGGTGTACCATCGCTCGCGCAAGAACGAACGTCTATGTGGCGTACCTCAGCAAAAGGGCATTTTGTCGCCTTGCAAGCCAGTTCCCTTCCATGCCCAGTGTGTCGAGCTTTGTTGCGTTCCAAGAATCGTTAGCGGCCCGCAACATGGCGCCGTGCCCTCGATGTTGGCTGTTTACCGGTGCGAAGTACCTTCGCCTTACTCACAAGAGTGTGGCCTTTCCGCAAGGCTCCCCAGCAACGTCCTTTGGCGTGGTCGTGTCTGGCGAGGTTAAGGTGGTGCGAAGAAAGGCGACCAAGGGGGGAGCCTCCAAAAGTTCAAGTCAGGCGCCTGTGCCGACTGCTGTAACACAGGACTTGGAACGCCATCGCTTGACATGCATTCAACTTCCGCCCCACGCGGGTCACCTGAGGGATGTGGTCATAGTTGGAAGGTCGCAGTGTGTTGGGATCGAGGATTGCTTCTTCGGCAGCTCTCGTACAAAGCCCAGCATGTTTCGTTCCAGTGTAGTGTCGCTGGGGACGTCGCTTCTCTTGCAGTTTTCCCGCGACCTTGCGTATCGCACACTCTCCAGAGGACCATTGTTGGCTCTGACGCGAGCTGCTGCTGACTTTCGCGTCCGCAGACACCCCAAAGTCATGGACCGCGACAGCTCTGCCTCCAAGTCAGCAGCAAGCGAAGGCGAGGCCATGGGCGAACCGACTCCGGCCGGTGCAATGCAAGCGTCGGGACATGGCAGCAAGGCAGGCGATAAGAAGACCAACAACAAAGGCATCATGGGGGGCAAGCCTGTCAATGCCCAGCGCTCAGGCAAAGGCAGTCCGCGCGCCCCCAAGGTGGGGTTGAGGTCCGGATCGCGTTCCATTGCCCGATCTCCGATGCGGACGCGAACCACGTCGCCCACCCGGTCCATGCGACCCGCCGACGCGTCGTTGATGACCACACCGGTCGCGCTGTCGTCACCCGGTGTGCTCCCGGACGGCAGAGTGCCACCCACCATGCTCACGGTTGTCCCGGGCTACTCACACGGCACGGAATCTCAACTGGCCCTTGCGGGTAGCGTTGTTGGTGCGCGACGGCTGGCTCGTGCCGCCGAGCGAGCAGCGGGGCGCGGGCTACAACTCTCCAGCCCCGCCCACGCACCCAGTGCCGTGGGAATGTCAACACGCCAGGCCGCGCACATGCCCACCACTGCCTTGATTCCATCGCCACCTGCTCGTGCTCTGCCTTCGGTCGGGCGTGAAACGCCCCACGCTCAGCGGTTCGTACACCAAGGCCGCCGGCAGGTTGGTGGTTCCGTGGCTCGCAGTCATGGCCGTGGCCACCCCAAGCGCATCACCACGCCCAAGTCATGGACACACATGCATTCGACTTTCGGAGCTGCTTCCGCGGTGGGCGGTTCTCCTACCCAGGGTACAGTGGATGCCCACTCTCCTCGCAAGCAGTGGCCTGGCGTGACTCGCCCAGACCCGTTCTTTGTCCATGCACATCGCACACTCGAAGCGCAAGCCGCCGTGAAACACCGGACTCGGCTCCTTGCGCGTGCACAAACTCCAGCGGACGCGCCTGGAAAGGGTGCCAACCCTGCATCAGCATTTCCGGACCTGCAGCCCAGCTCTAGTGCTGCTTTCATCGGCATGATTACCACTTCAAAGGACCCGTCCCGCCCAGACAAGGCGCTCCGCCGCCGTATCGCTGCCACCCACGGCCCCAACGCGGACTCTGCCCTCATGGAGCTGGCACTGTCTCCACGCAAGGTGCTCGCCACAAAGCGTGAGGCCAACCGAGTCGCATTGGAGATTCGAAGCCAAGCGCACAATTTCGAGTCATCTGCCATGAAGCGGCTGCGCACGCTGCGCAAGCGCCGCGGCAAAGGGAAGCTCAAGGCAAGCCGGAAAGAGAGGATGAACAGGAAAGTGTTCCATGGGTTTGTTCCAACAATGTGAGTGTGGTGTTTGCTGAAAGAACAAACTTTTTGAAAACTTTTGAGGCTGTTCATTCTGCACCAACTCTCGCCATGGAAGCCCACAATGAAGAAGGGAAACAATTTGACGCGCTTGCTTGGGTATGCAACTTGTAGTGTTTGTTGTCCGGCACTGTAGCAGCCTGAACACGCAGGATTGATGCCAGGCACGCGCACAACGTGGCAACATAGCGTCTCTCATCGGAACTCTGCAGGGTCGGGGATATCCAGCTCGCTGGGAGTTGTGGGTAGGTGCCCAGGATGTTCGGTTCCATCACGTCTTTTCCAACCACGTGTGTGTCACACCATGCTCAGGCCCGCCTCCTTGGACACGACATGGATAACTTTGTCAGCTTGCTTGAAGCCGAGCTGGGAGATGAAGACGAAGCGCCCCTCAACAACGAACACGGTTGTGGCAGCGCCTCAATGGACACTGCTTCCAATCCACACGCATGGGAAGGAGAGTGTGAATGTTGTGTTTGTCTGCTGCCAATCACAGCCCACTCTCCAGGAGTGTTTGCTTGGCCGTGCTGTTCGTCTCGTGCCCATTTGGAATGCACCGCCAAGTGTGTTGGTTCGTATCGACCGCCGTGGTTGTTGTTGGTGCACTCCCTCCTAACTGTCGAACGCAGGAAGTCGGTTTATTCGAGACAACTGTCCTGCATGCCAACATGATGTTCCTGCCTCTTTGAAAGCCCAAATCCAGCAAGTGCGTCTGGTGATAAAGCAGCATTGATGGCAAGCTAACTCCGGTGGGTTGTTAGATGTACAAGCTACACACGCATGAGTCAAACGCTGTGGGAGACTCGGTTTTGGAAGCGCTGGATACAACGGCGCTCCTCGAATAGAAAGGGCGTACACAGCTATGCGTCTTCAATGATCGAGCGAGAGATGTGAGCCACATGGTCCACAATCACTGCTGCTACACCAAACCGTTTCTGCAGTTTGCAAGTTTCGGCATCGTTGTTGATCTTCCCATATGTGCACAGGGCGAGTCCGACGGAGCGAATCTCCGTAATGAGTCGCGGGCACTCAACAAGAGGCGAGGCATTGGAAACAATACCGAACAGACCATTTGCCTGGATAAGCACAACCACGCATGAGGCGTTACATGGGCCATCACACACCCCAACACATCAAGCAGCCTCACTTTGGCAAAACGAATGGCTTGACGAATGCTGTTCTTGCGAGGATCAGCGTATTGCTTCACGCCCGCTGCAGTGAGCATGAACACGGGATACGTCGCTTGCTTGCACGCGAGTAGTGTGCAAATGCTCGGATCGAATGACGAGAACATGACGTCGCGCGATCCCACACAGCGAAATACCACGTCCAGCACCTGTGAAGAACACAAACACGCAACAGGAGGACCCCTTCTAAGACGATACCCACTGAATCCACGTTGCAGCGTGCTGCGCACCCTATCCACCAGCTCGTTGCGGGATGGGGTTTTGAAAGCCATGTCACGAAGCTCTTGCTCAGTGGGAAACCTGCGAAATCGTCGCAGATTGAGCAGCCGCCGCACCGACGCCACAACTCCGACAAACCCATGACTCCTCCTCACAGCGCCAAAACTACCGTACTTGATCTCAATGTTGAACCCAGTGCTTGCTGCGACGAGTTTAAACGCCTTTTCCAGCGTCGTGTAGGAGTCCTGACCCGCGCGGGCCACAACATGAGATGAGCAGATGCAGAGACAAACGAAGGGCGGAACTGCAGACGTACGGAAAGCATGCCCGAGTGATCAGAAAGCTGTTTGTGGCGAGCCACGTCGAGGCCAAGCGCAGCGATGCTGTGGCTTGTGCTCTTCTTCGCAGAACCTCTGTCGTTGACCATGGAGTCATCTACTCCAGTGGTTCGTGCCGCAGCACGCACAGCGTGAGAGAGACGATTCGAGCAGCCATGCGACCGCAGACGACAACCGTACCTCGGGAGTGTGACACTCCTCGAACTGGGGTAGACAGCTTCGGGGCGGTTGGTGTGTGTGAGGGCAGCGGGGTGATGTGCTGAAGTTGCTCCGCTGTCAGGTGGCACACCGGTATCTTCAATCCACCGCCAAGTTTCACCAGGAAGTCGTGGTGGATGACCGGCACTCGGTCCTTGGACAAGTGCACATCGAACTCGATGTACCTGAACACGGAAGATCACGCGCAATCAGTGAACGGTGTCGGAGGCACCCACACCAGTTTCATGAAAGGCCGTCACGTACGAGGCACCCAGTGATGCAGCGGTGACAAAAGCCAACAAGGTGTTCTCCGCGACGTGAGTTCGACGGAAACGGGCGCCAACAGGACCAATTCCATCTAACAGGCCGAAACAACAGCAACCATGAGTCACAGTCGGTGCACAGACACCACCGGTACCCCACCATCACACTCGTACAAGCTGTGCTGGACGCCCCAGTGCCTCGATGCCCCCAGACCTTCGTGGTTTTCCATGAGAAGCTGTTCAACCGCGCAACACCATGTAAGCACGCGAAACTGTCCCCACCGCGGTGCGGTGCGGCGAACGAAGCACCCCACGTGGGGTGTTTGGGACAACACGCACGTGTTATGTAGTGGACGGGGCGGTGACTTGTAGGGAGTGATGAAGAGGTAGCTGGAGGTACGAGAGGCCACACAAGGCACAACAGCATGTTTCAATACAAAATGAAAAGGAGGGGAATGCGGGGCGCACAGAACACTTACCGGAAGTTGAACACCCCCACCTGCTCCAAGGAACGGCTGACGATGGGCACATGCATTTGGCCACACAGCTCGCGGTCGTTCTCGGCGGACTGCCGCAGCACATCCCACGACACAAAGGCGCGACCGATTTCGGCACCCGTGCTTGGGACGACACTAACCTCCAACCCGAACGCATCCAGGTCCGTGCCTGTGGCCACAACACGCCAGCACCACCGGGTGCAACACGCGGTTATTCACATCCCTCAAGCGCAACGGCCCAGGCACCGGTGCGTACCAGTGAACGTGAACACGGAGTCAGCTTCAGGGTTGACACCGGGTGGCAATGTTTCCCATGTGAACGGCGAGCGGTGGCTCCAGGCAGTGTACATGGTGAGCACCATGGAGCGCGGCTCAGAGAACGTGTGCGCAGGTTTGGTGACATCGAGCGGCATGTGCGGGGGCACAACCCCGGACGTCGAAGCTGTGGTAGTTGGGGTGGTCAAGGACGATGACCCACCCGACGCAGTTCCCGCGTCCACGCCATGACCACTGGAGTTGTCACTACTCGCAGCTTTCTGTCGCCGCAAAGCGTGGGCCTCAGCCGTGGCGACGGCATCGTCACCGGAGACATCCAAGAAACGGGCCAGGCCTGTGTTGCCAGCGCGGCTCTCCGCGTGGGAAGACACTGTCTGTGGCCGTGAGCACGCTCGTTGCGTCAAAGACACACTGAAAGGGGGGCAAACATGCGTCGCACACACAAGCAGAGTCAAACACAAGCCCACCGCGTGACACGGAGTACAGTGCTAGGGAAGAACACTGCGCACCTAACACGATTGCGAATCATGCGTTCCGTTTGAGGAAACGTGTGAAGCGCTACTGCAGGTTGGCGGTGAGACAAAAACCCAGGGTCCGTCGCGACTGTGCCCAGTTGGATCTACAAAACACCAATGTTCAGCGCAAGGCAACACCTTCAGCGCGAGCAGCGGTGTACTGATACCCACACGTGTGCAGACACTCGCGCACACACGCATTCGCCCACCTTGAGTGTCCACAAGCCTTGCTGGCAGGGAGACGTGCGCGGGAAGCTCTCTTCAACTTGGACCTTGTGTGGCTTTGCCAGTGCTCGCATCTGCGAGCTCATATCACCGGTCGCCGTGCTATCATCGGAATTTGCGGCGCTACGGCTCGACCCAGGAAGGCCCGTCGAGGCGGTGAAGCTGGCGTCAACGCGGCCGGGCGTGTCAGTGAACACACTGCTGTCCATGGACGCGGACCCGTCTACGGCGCCGGCATCCACGGCACTGGTACCCTCCACAGTAGCGGCACCGGCGCCCGCACCGGAGCCAGCGCCAGCGCCAGCGCCGGCGGCGGCGGCGGCGGCGGCGGTGCCGCTGTCGGACTCGCGGGCGCGCGTGGGTGACGGTACAGCGATCACGGGAGGGGTGTGTGGGTGCGTTGGCTGGCGGGAACGCGCACTGCGCAGCATGGCAACGATGGCGTTTCGGTTTTGCTGGCCACCAAAGAGCGCCAGCGCCATGGCACTCCAGCCATCTGCAGTTTCGTCAAGCGGCGTAGCCCCTGCATCGAGAAGCAAGCGAACGCAATCTTCAGACTCTGCATCCACGGCCTGGGAATCAGGGAAAAAGAAAAACCAAAACGACACAAATGCAATGAGTCAACGGCAGTGCGTGTGTGTCAGCATGCGAACCGGCACGGAACAGAAACAAAGCCAGCAGCGTGGGACAAGACCACACAGTGCGTAACACCACACCTGCATGAGAAGCGGCACAAACACATCTGAAGTGGGAGGAGGGAGCCCGCATGGGAAGTTGGATTCGAAACTGCCATGCACGCATCGCAGCAGCAACCACAGTCAGGGTTTGTTGTCGTCCAATGCCGGACGTACCGACACACGTACAGCGAGGTGGGAATTCGGGCACGCAACGCCTCCGGTGGGCACCGTGAAAGCAACACGCGCAAACACTCTGGTTGTTGTGCTTGGCATGCAAGGTGCATGGGTGTTTCCATGTACCTGGTACCCAACACACATAAACAAGAAAGCACACCAAGCGCAGCCGAAACGAACACCGACATATGAGATGCAGTGCTCTCGGCCGGTGGAGTGGGGTGGGGTGGCGACGTACGCGTTCAATGCGGTGACAGCGGCGCCACCTTCCACCAACAGTTGGACACAGCTGAGGTGTCCGGAACGGGAAGCACTGTGGAGGGCAGTGGAAGAAGAGGCGGCCACGCACTGTCGCAGGCAGTTCTCACACAGGAACTCGAGGAGGAGTGCGACACACGCCGCGGAGCCAGCGTAGGACGCGGCGTTCAAGCAGGTCCAGACGGCAGCGTCATCACCCACATTGAGGCTGAGGAAGCCTTCCGGAAACCGTCGCGTGCACGTGCATGCGGCCTTTGAGGGAGTGGTTGACGAGGCATCAATCTGGAGTGGTTGGGTTGGGTGCAGTGGTCATCAACCGACACACGTGAACACAGACGGCGCAGCAAACACAACGAACACAGGCCGGGGCAAGCAAAAACCCACCTCGGCGCCGTTCAAAAGAAGCGCAAGCACTTCTGGCGAGTCACGTGCGCATGCATGATACGCGACTGACATGCCGTCACGATCGGTGTGCCGGAGCATCTGCAGAGCGTGTGGTAGCGTTGGTATGACACACAGGACCCCCCGCCCCCCCGCCCCCGTTCCACATAACCACACATCACCATCGTACCGTTTCCAGAACCCCAGCTCCCTTGGAAAGAGCGTGATCCATGAGCAAGCGAACAGCATCCACATTTCGGGCTCGGACAGCGTGGTGCAAAGCGTTTGAATGGTGCAAATTAGTGCCGGCGACACGCACATCCATGCCCAGCAAGAGCCGAATCACACTTTTGGACCCATGCAGCACTGCCGTATCCAGTGGAGATTGATCCACAATGTCCAGCCCGTTCGGATCAACAGAGTTCTCCAGAAGCGTGGCGACACAGAGAGCATCGTCACAAGCGGCAGCCAAGTGCAGCAATCCGACACCGTGCAATGCGAAGGCAACGGGGGTCATTTCCGCTGATTGCAACACATATCTGAGCACATCCAACGATCAAACGATGTCAATGAGGCGCACGAGCTGCCAAGCAAAATCGAAAAGCAGCAGCCGCCACGCACGCAAGGCGCTCCGTGGAAGCCCGGCGCAGTGCTTTGCGGAGGCGATCCCGCAGAGGTAGCTGCACAACTGATGTTGTGACAGTGTCAGCCACATTTTGATCCTGCAAGCCATTCGTTCGGTGTGTCAGGGGCGGGCATGGCGTGCAAAACCAGAGCAGCGGCGTCTCACCAGCAAGTGACGGCGGAACGTCGTGAGCTCTGAGAGTGTGCTTTCAATGAGGGCAGCCCCTGCACTCAGTGGACCTCGAGACGCCAAGGCAGAACGCTTCACAGCTGTGTTGAGATCAGACACATCTACCTTCAGTTTCTTCTTGAGCTTCTTTGTTATCTTGCGGAATCCAGACAGGTTGACGTCCACGAAGTCTTGCAGCTTGCTGATTTCAGTGGCAACGGCGTCCAAGATCTGCTGCAGTTGCTGCAAGTGATGCAGTGTGCACATGCGTGCAGAAAGGTAATCCGCAGTCTTCTCTGTTCCACATGGAGCCTCGTGAACAAACGAAGGGTCAGAAGTGCGCACACCGCTAACGCACCAGTTACACTCTTGATGTCACGCTGCAGTGCCCGGTGCGACGTTTCGAAGAACGCATTCACCTTCACCAACTCTTCACGAAAAGCTACGTTGAATAGCTGTGTCCCATCAGGAGTTGGCGAAAGGACACACTTCTTGATGATCCGCTTCAAGCGCTTGTACTGCGCGACGAGTGACAAATGACGAAACAAAAATTGTGCACCCACGCCACAAGCCCAAGGCGCACTCACGTTGATGTAGTTGAGTATCCATGGATAAACAGCGCGAAACCTGAGCTTCTTCCCAAACTTCATGGTGGATTAGAGAATCTGGGTACGCTACAGGAGCTCTGAGTGTGGGGCGGGGTGGAAACCGTGCAAGAGGGTCCTTCACAAAACGTCTCGCCTGGCTCACCACACGAGAGCACAACGCAAGTCTGCAGTCCGCCTTTCACTAAACAAGTATCAAGCGGTGCACAAGCGCGCACACCAGCCTCTACCAGCCGTGGAGCTCGTGTCAGAGCCGACGCGTTGCCCACGTTGCCTGCGACATACGAACACCCAACCGCGCGCGAATAAAAGGGTAAAATAGTGTACAATCAAACGCGACATCCATGATTGATTTGTGAGGGCTCGTTTGCTTGCGTGCAAGTGCTCCCAGTGAGGTTGCCCATGAAACGCCTGTTGGTGTGTCAACGCAGACTGGCATGCGCTGTGGGTGACGCGTGAGCAGGACAGCATAGGTTCCACATAGTCAGTTGACATGCTTTCCTACCCTGGGGCTGCGAACATTGACCTGGAGGCAGCGAAAAAGGCCGCAGAGGAGAAGAAGGCCGCGGAGCCTATCGATGTTGAAGAGGATGGCGGTGCCCGCATGTTCCTTCTACAGTCTCAAGCTGCACTCGCAGCGCGGCGTTATGATGACATGGTAAGTTGAAAAGAGGCTGTGTTCCTGAGGTGTGGTCATCTCACCGCGTTGCGCACAACGGACCTCAGTTACATTTTGTGACGAAGCACGCCGAAGTCTGCGGACAACCCAGTCGTGAGACACGCAACATGTTTGCAATAGCCTACAAGACTGTGGTAGGGCGATTACGGTCTGCATGGCAGGTGTTGCATCATAGCTCACACCCGGACGAGGAGATCCAAGCTGAATTGGGCGTCATGATCCGCAAGGTCTGTTGTGCGTGTTGGGGAAACGCTGCCGTGAATCCGCTGACGTACTCTCCACGAATGTGCAGTGTGAGGAAGAAATTCGGGACCATTGTAATCGATTGGTGTCTCTGATTCAAGATCGGCTTTTGTCTGTTGATTCACAACCTCTTGGACGCGTGTTTTACTTGAAGTTGGCCGGCGATTTTACGCGCTACCTGTGCGAAATATCGACGGGTGATGAAAGGCAGGAGCAGGTACGATGCTTTGCTGCACGTTCCACACTTGAGAGTGGCGCCGATCATGACATCGACTTTCTTCAGGCCATGTCAGCAGAGCGACTGTACGCATTGGCACTGGAAGCAGCGTGCAACAACAAGATCCGTGCCACGAACGTCGTCCGACTCGGGTTGGCGTTGAACACAGCTTTGTTTTTTGATGAGATACACCACCGGCCCCAAGAGGCGCTGCGGATCGCGAAGGAAGCGTTCGATGTGGCCATGGTGGAAGTGACAACGTTGCAGGTTCGTCGCGTGCGGTTTGTGCACCTGACGTACGAGGACAGTGCTGTGTTGACCCCCCACCTACACGTGCAGAACCCAGAGTACAGTGATGCCACTCGCTTAATGGCCATTTTGGATGACAACATCACGCTGTGGTCAGCTAGAGTCGAGGGCTTAGCCAAGAGCGCTGACGATACAGCAAGACCGTAGAGAAGCGTTGCGTTGTGTAATTGGTGTGTTTTGGAGAACCACTCAACAGCACGACGCGTTTGGGGAACACAAGGCATTTTGGACAACTGCCCACTCCCAAGTGCGCGCACGCCGCACCTATTTTGTTGTGGCGTACTTCTTGGTCCATTGCCGGGCTGTCAGCACGCACGGCGTTATTGGGCACGGCGTTAATGCACATGCACTGGGAAATACAACACACGCGGACGCAGCAACCACCTGGCGTATACGAACCGATTCTGTGAGCTTCGGCCTCGTTGCTGGTCCACATTTCGGACACCTGTGTGTCGAGAGGGTCGTCGGGGTTGGGTGCAGACAGCAAGCACTGACAACACACACACGAGGAACCATAACACACACAAGGAAGGGCAAGACAGGGGGGGGGGGGGGGAGGT
>Ga0213833_1001166_pt1 | contig 19869 bp, 33 predicted proteins | sample SWATP21_FD_160575 | JGI IMG/M metagenome (GOLD analysis project Ga0213833, IMG submission 160575) | Coastal seawater microbial communities from Marineland, Florida, United States - SWA TP2 #1 | ecosystem: Environmental > Aquatic > Marine > Coastal | place: USA: Florida | collected 2016-08-14
GTACGTTCCAGAGCGGTGATGTTGAGCGAGTACCGTTTGTAGACCCGACTACGAAGAAACTTGTGGTTGCACCCCCGGGCTATGGTCCCTCGGCCTGGGTCGTTGGCTCATGCCCAGCTGGCGAGTTGATAATGGTCGCTTCACCGTCCACCCCCGATTGCCTGCAGCTTGCGGGTGTACTTGAACCACACCCACGGACGTCCAACCTGGTTCGTCTCGACACCTGGGTGCTGGAGGCACTAGTGCCCCCCCCCCCCCCCCCCCCCCCCCCCCCCCCCCCCCCTCCCCACCCCGCTCTCTCTCTCTCTTGCTGCATCTTGTGTTGTTTCAGCACCTTTGGCCAAGGTGTCGGTGCTGATGCGTGGGTGTCCCTTGCCTTGCCTTCCCTGGTCTGTGTGTGTGCAGCGCGTGTGCAGCTTGCTTGACAACATTCGGTGGGAAGTGGTGGACGTCAAGCCCACATTCACAGACACCACGGACAACTCGCCGTTTCAAGCCATCCTCCTCCGCCAGCGTGTGGCCCAGACGTCTGGGCGCCTGCCCCCGCTGGTGGTGATGATCCACGGAGGTCCGCACTCCGGATACGCGACGTACTTCCATGCCCCGCTGTATGCGTACCTGGTGTCCCTTGGCTTTGTGGTGGTGGCGCCCAACTACCGTGGCTCCATTGTGAGTCGTGTGCCGTGCGCGCAGTAACCCACCCTGCCTGTCGTTTGGTGGCTGTAACGTTGAGCAACTGACTGTGGCGTGTCCGTGTTGCACACACCCTCCTGCGTCCGTGTTGCGGTGTCTCAGGGGTTTGGCCACGGCCCACTGGACTCGCTGCCGGGCAAGTGTGGCACACAAGACGTTGCTGACGTGTTGGCTGCCACCCAACATGTGCTGGCCATGGACCCGCCGATCGTGGACGCTGAACGGGTGGTGGCCTGTGGAGGCAGCCATGGCGGCTTTTTGGGGCTGCACATGGTGGGTCAGCACCCGTCACTGTTCAAGGTACGCGTGGACACAAGCACACCGCAGGGTGTTTTGTTTGTTTTGTTTTGTGTTGGCATCCGGCACACAAACAATTTGCGTCGATCCATCAATCTATCAATGTTGTGTTTATTGCTGACAACGTTGACCTATGATGCTGCAGGCGGCTTGCATTCGCAACCCAGTGGCTGACATGGCCCACATGACCGGCAGCACCGACATTCCCGATTGGTGCGCATGCCTGTTTGGGTGCCTCTTTTGATGTATCCCCCCCCCCTCCCCGCCGTAACAACCGGCACGCCATGCTTTTGTGTTGCCACGACTGTTGTGTGCGTGTGTGTCTGTGCCGTGGTGGCAGGTGCTGGGTGGAATCCGCTCGCGAGTACGATTTCAGCACCTTCAAGGCGCCCAACGCCGCACTCATGGCGGACATGCTCGAGAAGTCGCCCATCTCCCACGTCAATGCGGTGCGTGCACCGGTCTTGATTGCGCTGGGTGCGAAGGACCGACGATGCCCGCCTTCTGGTGGAACGGAGTACTATTACGCCCTTCACAGCCGAGGTGTTAAGTCCAGGTACAATGCCCCCGCCCGCCCCCCCTCGGCTCCTTCTGCAGCAAACAGCATGGTCGTGGCGCACTGCTGACTCACTCGTGTGGCGTGGCGTGTGACAGGCTGCTGGTGTACCCCGAAGACACGCACGCTATCAGCCGACCTGCCAGTGAAGCGGATTGTTGGGTGAACTTTGCACTGTGGTTCTCCGACGCGCTGGCCTTTGACCTGGTCGCCAACACAGGTGATGCCTCTGGCGCCACTGCCACCACAAGTGAGTGAGTCCACAGTGGTGCCCATGTGTCGGCAATATTTTTGTTGGCCGTCCGCCCGAAACTCCACCGACGGCAAAGTAGTGCATGCGTGGGCCACAGTTTTCCAGACAGATGCGGTTTGATGTTGCCAAACAAGACGTCGCATTTTGTTGTATTGATGTTCCGTTGGTTCAAAGTTCTCGCTACTCAGCACGGCAAGGCGGCAACCCGCGGGGAGCATTCATTCGTTAGAATCGCCATGGCGGACGTCGGTGTCGAACCATCAGCGAACGACTTGAGTTCTTGTGACGGTGTCGCGAGCTGTCACACCGCCCAACGGAGTGAGCGCCACCTCGCATCCGCTGCTCGGTCTTTCCCGAGGAAGATGACGCCAGTTGTTGCTGCTGGTGCATGTGGCCACCAAAGCCCTGTATTTGAGTGATCGAGTCAGCTTCGCCACGCAGCGCGCTTCTCCTTCTCCTTCTCCTTCTCCCCCGCTCGTTCAACCTCCTGCGGTCGTGTGTTGTGGGAACGTGGCGGTGCCGGTGGCGGGTTGGGCGAGGGGGCGTAGCCGCGCTCGAAGACGAGTGCACCGACGCAGCGGCTTCAGGTGGTGGTGGCGCAGGCGCTGCAGGCGGCGCGGAACCGGCACCCAACCCAACGGCGCATGTCGAAGCAGAAAAAGAAGCAGCAGCGTGTTCAGCAGGCGGTGTCGCGGTAGCAGTCGCAGAAGAAGGCGTTGCAACCTTGACTGGGCGCCGGGCCAGCTTCACGCCGCCCGAGCAACGACGACGCTCGGCCGGGTGCGTTGCGCGGGTGCTGGCGTTGACGTCGGCGTGGACGTCGACGTTCACAGTGGCGCGGCCACGTCGTCGGCGCTCTCGTCGTGGTGGTGGTGGAGGGCGCGATGTGGTGCGCGGTGTGGTGGGGATGGCGGCGGTGGTGGCTGGGGAGGAGCCTCCCGAGGAGATGCAGGAGAGCACACAGGGGGCAGTGCCGGTGGGGGTTGGACTTGCGTACGGGTTATAGCCCTCGACCGGGGGCAGAGGGCGTCGGTGCTTGAGCGCGTAGCACGCCGGCACCAACCGCCGACGCCGGGCAGCATGTGCCGCGCGCGCCGCAGCAACCGTGTCGACGGGATGGCCCGCGGTTGCGGTGGTTGCGGTGGCCGGCGAGAGGGAGAGCGGGGAAGGGGCCGGCGCACCGGCTGCTGCTGCTGGCGACAGGTGGCGGGCGGGGTTGTACGGCCGCAGACCGGGCGCCGGGACAAAGGTTGTGCGCTGCACCGCCGGTGACTTGGCCTGGCGGAGGAATGAAAAGTCTCCACGGCCTGTGACGTTGTCGATGAAGCCGTGGTGCCTTGGGGTGCATCCACACTGCGCGTTCTCACTCCCGCAGGCAAAGCAGAAGCGGTAGCCGCACCTGCACTTCATTTTGTGGCACCCGTGCTGCTTTTCGATACCCTGACCACACCTGCGAGGGGGTACCCGTGTTATCGCGACAACCCATTGTTGCGCCAAAAAAGCAGCACCAAACACAACGCAATCCATCAAAACGTGGAGGGATCGATGCGCGAGTGCCGAGTACGGATACGTACCTCGCGCATGCGACGATGTCACCGTCCGTCAGAAGGCGAGAAAGAAGTGTGTCATGGACAGAGCCGGCGCCAGCCTCGTCGCAGGTCTGTCCTGCATGATACGGCGCTGCGTCACACTGCAAACAACGGCTGGCGGAACACATGTCGCACTGAAAGCACGGGGGTCCGTCCTCAGGTCCAGCCCACCAGGCAACAAACCTGCCCACCACACAAGACAACACGTGATGCGCGGCAAGCACACGGTGTACTGTACTACACACGTGCACACGTCGGTGGGCCAGCGTACGTGCAATCAGGCGTAAAGCAACGGTACGCGTGTGCGTCGTAGTCAATCTTTCGATCCCTGCGACGGTCTTGCAGTTGCTGGTGCTTGGTTGGACCAAGAAGCATCTGCAGGCAAAACCAGAACTAACATCACAACACGTTTCTACGACTGCACTCACACCTCGAGGGGCGCACCTCTGCATCGCCTGCCTCGATGAGGGCATCGCATGCATCATATGGGCACATGATATCCACACCGCCGTCGTCCATGCGAGCTTGCATATGTGCCTGAGTGTTCGAGAAAGGGGTGAACGACACGACTGGTGCTCACTGCTGCAGGTTTGTAGCCACCGTACCGCCAGGCACTGCACGCAAAAGGTGTGCCCACATTTGGACAGGCAGTGAATGTCTTCTATCTTGGGTGAGTCCAGGCAAACGGGGCACTCGAACGTTGTTTCGGTGGGATGTCGCAGAGAGCTGTGTTGTGTCGGGAATCATGGCGAATGTGACCGTGAGTCCAATGCCGCGCGCCTTCTCAACCTGGCACACCTGGTTACGTACACATAGGAGGTTGACGCATCTGTCAGTGTCTCTAGGGAAGCCATGCTGTGGATGTTGGATCGTCACTGTGGATGAGTGTGGACTCTTGTCACCAGGCTTCAACCGTTCCTGACCAGAAGATTCTCAGACGGTGGCAGCTGAGAACATCAAATGGTAACGTCCGCATGATACTGTGGTAGCAGACATCATCCAATGCACATGGTGGCGCCGGGCATCCACCAGAAGCTCTGGTCCAGAACAACACATTCTTTTTTATTCAACCGGCACAGCAGCAGGTTGTTCGAAGAAGGTACAAGAACGTGCTACTGTGCGCTGCCACCGCAACGCACAGAAGCACGTGAAGAATATCAGCAGCCAGCGGCGGCCTCCGCGTCGGACGCGTCATGTTCTTGGCACGGGCTTCCACGCTCTGCCACAACGAGCGGCACTAAGCTTGGTGTAGCGTAAGGGATGCTTGCGTCCTGAACGCCAGCAGAAGACGACGTTGCAGCAATAGCATCAACGTTTGACTGCGAGGGCGGAGCGCCATCAACAGTCGTCACGAGGTCTTCATCGACAGGGCCCGCTGTCGTCGCGACGTCATCACAAACGCGTGCGGCTGCTGTCGTTGCATCTGCGCCAGCCGTAGGTGGCTGAGTACCACCAACCGTCGTTGCTTCCGCAACCTGTGGCGCGGTGCCGACGGCAGCGCTTTGCTGAACACCACCCTCGACGTCCATCGCGCCGGGGGTTGGTGGCACGTCCTCGCACATGGTGCCGGCGATGTTGGCACCCACCATGGAGCCGGCCCCACCTTCGTTGGATCCGACGGCGGTGCAAGCATCAACCGAGACAACTGCACGCAGTGGTGCAGCCCCCAGCACAGGCGCTTCAGCACCACTATGTCGCAGTGGCACGCTGCTGCTACTCGCCAGGGCCACCGCAGCAGAGGTGTCCGCAGCACGCGGCGCACATGGTACCACCACATCATCAGGCGCGCGATGCGCCGACAGTGCGGGCGGTGGTGGGCCTTCCTGGGCATGGAAAGCCCGTGTGGAGGCCGCAAAGACACCCGGGCCTTGCGACATGCCAATCGCCTTGGAGGGAGCGATGGGAGGGGCGGTGTCATAGCGCAAGGCAAGGGGGACAACAGGGGCCGGACCAATCCAGGACAGGAACACGGGAAGCACGACCAGGCCATTCCAGACGCCGACAAGCACGACCGTGGCAAACACACCGAAAAAGTACTTGACCACAAAATCAAACTGCGTGGCGGTGTGCACGCACAACACAACCACGCACACGGGCGCACGTGTCGTGTCAAACCATCAGCGTCGAATACACATGCGAGGGCTGCAGGCACGTACAGGCGAGAAGGCAAGCATGATGAGCCCCACCATGGTTGACACGCCGCCGTTCACAATGGGAACTGCCATGGCGTTGAGCGCTTCACGAACGCGAGCTTCATTGTCTGCAGCTTCCGAGTGCTTGAACGCTTGCACCAGGTGGGCAGTAAACTCCACCGCAACGCCGACCTGATCACAAGAGAAAGGTGGGTGGGTGGTGGGTGGCTTGCAATGCAGAACACTTGGAATCCGCGGCAGGTGTGTACGTACCGACATAATCAGCGACACAGCGGGCAGTGCGCTGAACTTGATGTCGAATAAACCCATGCACCCAAATATTTCAAACGTGATGACTGCGATCGTGCCCGTCACACAAACGGCAGAAGCTGATAAACGCGTGCAACAACCATGGCTGGGTGAGGAACGCCCACACGAAGCGTGCAGCGTCAACAGGAAGCAAACATACCAAAGTCGAACAGAAGGAACATCGTGACGACGAACACGGAGGCTGGGCGGCAGACAACATGTGAGGTAGGGCAGCAGCAGACGTGCTTGCTTGTTCACACAACGTACACAAGGCAACTCCAAGATTTTGGGCTACAAACATGCGCAAGTTGATGTACTGTTCCCAGAAAGTAAAGGGCACCCCTTGCGGGAATGCACGCAAGCCCGACTCATCCGCGGCTTGTCGCACGCTGTCAATCAGCTCGACAAAGTCGTCCACACTCCAGAGGTCGTCAACATAGAACTCAAAGGAGGTCAATGAGAGTAAACCCTGGAGAACAGGGTGCGAATCAGCAAACATGTGTGGCAAACATGAGTTCAACGACCTAGAAACAAAACCCACGCCGCACACACACACACACACACACACACACACACACACACACAGCACAGCACAGCACATTCACTGACGTCGCGATTGTAAGTGAAACCCGTGGCACCAGCAATGGTCGCATCGAGCACCGTGTCTGTGTTCGTTGTCCATTCACGGAGCTTCGCATAAAATTGCGATGGAGGCACCACGCCCTGCAGCGCCCAACCATAACACGGAACAACGACAAACAACAGCCAAACCCCCACAACCAGTGCAGCTTCATGTAAGTGACGCCACACAAACAATGTCCATGGCTGCAACCCCGTCACCACGCACGTTCGAGTCCAAGCCCGTGGCGGTAGTGTTCACCCACTTCACAAAGCTGTCCAACCAAGACGGGGGCACCATCACGACCTTATCCAGCGAGGCGAGCTTCGTTTCAAAGTCGAGCAGCGCTCGCTGAGAGTGGGGGTAGTCGATCAACGGCACCATCATTTCACACGGAAACCAGGAGAAGTACTCGAAGCGCTGGGCGAGAAACTCGGCTTCACGGCTCGAGCTCGGCGCGATGTCCTCCACATCCAGCCCATCCGTCACCAGCGTGCAGCCCCAGGCGCACACTCCCAACACCAACAAGCATGCTGCGACCACAGCAAGCTTGCAGGGGCGCCGCAACAACACGTCTCCGTACACACGTCCACACGTGCCGCTGGAACACACACAGCGACGACTGCCGGAGGCAGGACGCTGACGCATGGAGAGGATGGCCCGGCTCGAACCGCCGGTCCCACCGACCCCACTACGGCTGGAGGAGGTCCGCGTTGCAGAAACTGCAGTGACGGCGGGGGAGGTTGGCCGACGGTGACACTGGGCAGGCAGTCGGGCGCCGTATCCTTTCTGTGCATGAAGAAACCAACGTTCCGGCCAACAACACAACGCCCCAACAATATCATCGGGCACACGGTCCACCTGCACCAGACGCGCGGCACGCCCGCATGCAGCAACGCCCCACGCACGTTGCTGAAATGGGCGTGGATAGCAAGCAACCCTGGCATGCCAAGCATCAGTGCCGTGTAGTTGAACGCAACATCAATCGCCGCTTGTTGGCAGAAAGAGCGAACAGCCGGGAGAGGCACCAGCGACCCGGCCAGAAATGCAGCGAAGTTGGCGATGGACGTCAGCGTCACACTCGATCCGGCGATCGCCATGCACGTGCCGACTTGCTGTGGCACCGTTGATGCGCGCAGTTTCAGTGGTGTGCGTTCACGAACCTCCCGAAACGCAAAGGCAATCACAAACAAGTCATCCACTCCCATCCCCAGCGCCAGGAAGGGGAGCACCTGTGTTCAAGGGTGACCGTTAGGGATCACATGACAACGCCAGATAGTTCAAACATGTCTCACCTGTGTTGACGTGGCATTGAACTTGATCCCCAGCAGCGTGGCGAAACCAAATGCCCCGATTGTTGACACGACCACCAAAGCGAGGCCGACGAGTCCGAACATGCCTTGGCTTTCGTTGTGGTTCCATCGAGACAACGCGAGAACCACGTACAGCACCATAATGAAGTACCTGCCGATGCAATACGCACAGCACACGATGCGACGGTCAGAACACATGTACGCCCCTTGTCGCATTGGATGTTTTTGCAAGGCTGGGCTGGAGATGAACACACACCCTGCACCAATGAGGGGAATGCTTGCAGACGACACTCGCCCAAGAAGCTTCTCCAGCGAGTCCTGTCAATCCACAGACGGAAGACGCATGAGGAATGTCTCCACAAAACCACACCTGCCAAACAGTCAACACGCACAGAAGCAAGCGCGTGGTTGGTGACGAGGTCTGACTCGGTACTGTGCACGGTGTCGAGAAACTTGGTGCGCCAAGCGCTGAGTGCCTGGTTGGCAACGTCAACTGTCGTGAACGCGCGTTGGGCGACTGCGGCACTGGTGTCAAGCATGATGATTGTTTGCAATGCCGACGCTTTGGCGATGACATTGCTGTCTTGTTTCGATCGAGTGATGCCTCCCACAATGAGCCCCGCTGCACAACAGACACCGCGTCAGTTGCACGGCAGCAACAATCACACGAGCCAAATCCCACCGCGCTGTGAACGTACGCTCCCAAAATAGAGCTGATATCTTCGTGGCAAACCCAGCACACCCATGTGATACAACGTCGTGGATGTCCACCGATGCATTCATGAAGGACGGCCGGTCGGAGTATCCATCAATTCCATATGGCGCAAACGTGCTTGCGAAGAAGGACAGGCTCAACAGCCCCCGCAACGTCTGCAGCACGGCACGCGTTCAATGCAAGACAACGCAGCGATGCACGCGTGAGACCAAGACTAGGACAACGCAAGAGTCCAGTGCAAGTGCGCTTGTTTCTTTGTTTCTTTCACCTGTGAGAAGTCGAAACCACCCTCCCGAAAACAATCCAGCACGGTCACACGGATACAGGGAATGTGCGGACTGGCAGCTTCAAAACCTGCAGGGGCCGCCGGCTGACGCAGCACAGGGAGAACAAAGATGAATGAAACAAACATGAAAACATGTGAAACGCGCAACAAAAAACACAGTGGTATGAGAAGGCAGCGAGTGGCAAACACACACACCTTGTAGCACAAGTCATTCAGGTTGAATTGCGCGCCCGACACAGACACGGTCATGCTGTTGAGGCGCTGCAGCAGGTTCATATGGGCTTGCAGTGTTGCGGGGGTTAATTGGTCATCAAGTGGTGGCTTTGTGACCGAAATGATGACCTCGTTCGATGTTCCCGTGTTTTCTGCATGGCCGGGTGCGTGTTAGCAGCTCATGAAACGATCCAAGCAATCAGCGCATCCACTCTCACCTTCGTTGTCTGTGGGGGGAGGAGATCCAGAGCGAACAGCATTCTCCACCTCCACGTCATCAATGTAGTTCTCTTCTCGGTCCAGTCGCCCCCCCGTCTCCACCCACAATTCCTCCACACTGGGAGGAAGCACACCGACACGACGTGACCAGCTGCTGCTTGCTTTGCTGATGCGCCCAGTGCCCACGTACTCCGTTTCCATCGACGCCAGCAATAATCCCAACGCTAGAAACAGTGATACGCACACCAATGCCGCTGGCACCACCCAGCACCGCCGGGGTTGAGCCAGTCCAGAGCCCAGACGATAGAGAGCACGCTCTTTCATGGCGTGGAAGCGAATGGTGCGTGCTTCGCAGGTTGTGACAACAGGCGGGACGTATGCCCCCCCATCATACACACCCTCACCCGTGCCACCATGGGCACTGTTGCGTGATGCCATGCTTACACCCTCGAAGATCAGTCACGGCAGTGCCATGCCGCAGATTCGTGTCACACCACACCGGTCTGCAGCTGTGTCACAATTTCCGCATTTCATGAATTCCGATTTTCATTTCAACTTGTCGTCAACAAGCGTTTCTGAGACAGTGGCAGCAGCTGCAGATCACCGCAGGTGCTGGGCCAGCAGTGCTGGTGCTCACGATTTGGCTGAGGGTTGTGTTCTTTCCGAAGCATTGTGTGGGGAGCGATGGAACAATTGTGCTGCTGCAGAGGCCGTCAAGATGTGGGGATGGTGCGGTTGTGGACCAATGGTGGTGGAGAAGTGAACTGAACAACACAAAGTCTGCCTCCTCTCACTGATACACTTCGCGTGCACAGCGTGCCCACAGCCAAGCCCATATGTGGACTGCACATGGTATGATGAGTCTGGCGCGTAGCCGAGCGAAACAAGTGCTTGTCATCCTGGGCACGTCTGCGTGTGTGCCAGTCGGGTTTCTCTTGTCGCATGTCAGCGTCGTCCCGGAACATTACCGGGACCGTATTCACGACAGTTTTCTCACACTCAACTTCACTACGAGGTTCGCGTCCCACCACCGCGTCGTAACGAGGCAAGTCCAAGTCCGCCGTGGACCTCCTTCTGTCATGGGCCACGAGTCATGGCTTCTGATTCAGAAGTTCCAAAGGCACCGAAGGGAGGTACCACGCCTCGCAATTGGACCTCAACGAAACCCATTTTGGTGCTGGACAAGCGTGAAACCCATTTTGGTGGACAAGTTTGCCTTTGAGGAGGATTGGCACAAAGGCGGCCTTGTTGGGTCAGGAGGGCGGCCCCGCAACAAAAAGATTGTTGGGGGTCAAACAATGCATTGTCATTTATGAAATGTCATGTCAAATTCACACGGAATCGCGGCCGCCACCGCCACGCAAAAACGAGTCGCAATTCCCGGGCCAGCAAACACACCACTCACCGATTGCGGCTGCCGCCGAGTTGCTCATTCGCCTCCACCCTACTCGTCTCCTCCTTCCCGTTGCTGTGGAATCATGGCTGTCGGGTGAGTTCTGTGGCAACTTGTGTGTCTGTGTTGCATTGTGGAAGGCTGTCGCGGCTCCGGAGATGCTTCTGTGGCGTTCAGGAGCCGCGTTGCTGTGTGCGATGGGTGTCAGTGTGCATGTGTGCGTGCGCGTGCGTGTGCTGATGTTCGGCGGCGATGCGTGCTCGTGCGGTGCTTCAGCAAGAACAAGCGCCTCACTAAGGGCCGCAAGGGCCAGAAGAAGAAGATGTACGTGCTTCCACAGCTGGAGGGATGCCGTTCTCTTGCTTATGCTGTCGTGTGTGATTGTGCAACAGCGTGGACCCCTTCACCCGCAAGGAGTGGTACGACATCAAGGCTCCGGCCATGTTCTTGCAGCGTGTGTGCGGCAAGACCCCTGTGAACCGCACTCAGGGCACCAGTGCGTTTAGCCTTTCGCGCAGCTTTGCGGTGCAGAGCGAGGGCATGACAGTCTTGTGCCGTGTGTCGTGTGCAAACAGAGATCGCGTCCGATGCCTTGAAGGGCCGCGTGTTCGAGGTCTCTCTGGCTGACCTGCAGGCACCCGATGAGGAGCAGGCTCACCGCAAGATCAAGCTGATCTGCGAGGAGGTTCAGGGCCGCAACTGCCTGTGCAACTTCCACGGCATGGACCTGACCCGCGACAAGCTCTGCTCTCTGATGAAGAAGTGGCAGACCCTGATCGAGGCCCACGTGGATGTCAAGACCACTGACGGCTACACCCTGCGCCTGTTCGCCATCGCCTTCACCAAGAAGCGCATGAACCAGTCCCGCAAGACCTCTTACGCGCAGTCCTCGCAGATCCGCGAGATCCGCAAGAAGATGATCGAGATCATGACCGCTGAGGCCACCAAGTGCGACCTGACCGGTTTGATCGTTAAGTTCATCCCAGAGACCATCGGCCACGCCATCGAGACTGCGTGCAGCACCATCTACCCCCTGCAGAACGTTTTCATCCGCAAGGTGAAGATGCTCAAGAAGCCCAAGTTCGATCGTACGTTGGCCGCCCGTCACTCTTGTTGGTCCACCGCCCGCCGCAGCCGAGGTTGATGTCGCTGACGTATTTGTTTTCTTTCTCCACTTGGTGTTGCGTGGTTGTCCCCATGATGCAGTGACCAAGCTTCTGGAGATGCACTCCGAGGCCGTCGCCGCCGAGGCCGGTGCCAAGGTCACCCGCGTTGAGGAGGGCGCCATCACCAACACCGCAGGTGCTGGTGGCCGTTATTAGACACTTCCTTAGGAAGTGGGCTCTCTGCTGGTTTCTGTCCACCACCTGCAGAGAGAAGAGCAACACATGGAAGGGCGAATAGCAGTGACTGGGCTCGCTTGAACCTCTGTACAGCCCGGGATGTGACCATTGGGTGGATCACGTTTCGTGGTGAGGGCTTCATCCGTGCCTTGTGGTGAAAAGGAATGTAGTTGTTATGTAGGGAACACCCACGCCTTGTGTGCCCAACAAACTACGTTGCTGTTATTGTGGGAGCATACATATTATGTGAGTGTTGTTGCGCTGCCGTCAGCACTGGTGGGCCCGGCTGCGCTCGCCACCGGTTGTGGTGTGGCTATACCCTCCGCTGCGCTAGTGCTTTGGCTGCGCATGAAGCTTGGGACCACAGCCGTTGGGGGCTGCACTTGGGATCCCAAGCGCAGGCTGGCTCCTATCTCCATGTTGCCGCGGCGGTGGGCCGGGCTCATGAGAGACGACAACGTTCGATTGATGCGGGGCGGACACACAGCTGCACGCACATCTTCGATGGACCTTGACATCTGACACGGGGGCGGCGCAAACCAGTGGTGACTTCCGACCCGACCCGACCCGATCCGATCCCCCTGCACAGGCACAGGCTTGTTGCCACAACAGCGCAATGGTCACTCACCCTGAGCATCGCGCGCTCCAAATGTGTCAGCCTCTCCTCCAGCTTTTGCAAGGAAGACCCAGGCGCAGCGCCGGCGGCGCCACTTGAGGCTGCATCTGTGTCACCGTCACGCTTGGCGCCGGTTTGCCTTGACCGAATGGAGAAACCAGCGGCGATGATGTCGCGGACCTGGGAGCAAGCGAGACGTACTGTGAGAAGGGTGCCACAACAACACAACACCCAAGCAAAAGAGCCAAGGCGGCGGAGGCACAACACATGGGCGGTGCTTTCTCCAACCGCACCTTGCCCAACGCTCGAGAATGCAGCCGGTTTTGCTCAAACTCTGGCAAGAACTTGAAAGGCAGCAACCGGCTGTGCTTTTTGATTCGGTCAGAGCTGCGAGGGGCCCAACTCCAACCATCGTCTTTCAACTTCCGTGCCCAACACTGGCGCGGCAGCAACCCCAAATCGAACATACACACACCCAGGTCTCAGTCAACTTCAGGTCCATTTCCACACCACACTACACATCACATCACAGCACGTCCTTGCGACAACACCCAGGGTGAAGTGCTTGTGGGAAGCCGCAATGCAAAACAAAACAACACACCTCGTGATCTTGCACCGCTGCTTGTCGAGCCACAGCTTGGAGATCGTCTGACACAGAGAGGTGCTCGCCGAGGCGTGATGGATTCGGGGCAAACGGAAACACGCCGGCCGGGGCAAACTCCCAATCCAGAACGGCTTCGTCGTTGTCCACGGCGATACGATAGCCGGCGTTGATGAACAGCTTCACAAGCATCACGGAGGCATTGCGCAGGCGATCTTGGTTCGCGGTGGACAAAGCATCGAAGGGTTGCAAGCTAGAGGACTGCAGTTCCGAGTGATTTGATGCGGGAGCGTACTTCCAGCCTTCAACAATGCGTTCGGCACACCACAACTCATGTGCGTTGCGCGTGATGAACTCCTGCCAAAAACAAATGAAAAAAATGAAAACAACAGAAACAGCGAACGCGACACGAAGACAATAATGACGGACGCACGACACACCACACCACCTTTCCACTTACAACAAGGACGGCAAGTGAGTCAGGAACCTGAATGTCCAACGAAAGCGGGCTCGGGTTGTATGACGCGGCTTGTAGTGTACGGCTGCGAGCCAGCACGGATTTGTAGAACTTGTCGAAGCCACGGGCTTCCGACACTTCTTGCCATGTCCGAAGGCCAAAGGGGGGCTGCACCTTCTTTGAGTTTGCAACCTGCTGCTGGGAATGACTCCGTAGGCTAGCAACCTGTGGAAGGGCAGCATGTGAGGTACGATACAGTGCCCCCCTTTGTCTTGTTGTCTCGACCCAGACACAAACAACCACTGACGTCCATACCTTACGCAGATCGGACTCAAAGCCTGGAAACCGTCGCAACAGCCGTCGCAAATCCGTCACAGACAGGGAAAACAGCTCACAATTCGTGATGGCCTTGTAGGAGAACTGTGACGGAGAGCAGTCCAGCACTTGTGACTCGCCAAAGAAACTTCCCGTCTCCATGGTTCCACACCGAAAACCCCTGCTCGCACGCACGGCGAAGTACCACTCGATGAGGCACAAAGCAAGCGCGGTTCCACACGCACGACAAGGAAGGCAAACCTACCAACGATTGATCTGTTCAATTGTGCCAGTGGAGATGAAGTACATGTTCTCTGCGATCTCGCCGAAGACCTGCAAGGGAAGACACGGATGTGGGGTACAAGACAAAAGAAAGAACACAAAACAAAGAAAACAAGGAACCACCAACAAAAGAACAACAAACAAAGAAGAGAACGAGCAACCACCAAGGACGTACACACACAAAGGCGCCTCTCAAGCAGAATGAAGGTTGGATGTATGACACCACCGCAGCTTGAAAGCCCACCGCGGCAAACTTTAGCACTGGTTGCGAGTGGAGCAGATCTTTGTACAAGTGCATCTGGACGGCGCGTCGCATGAACGGCGACATGTCCTCCAACAGATTCTCGCGTCGAAACGGGTACAATCGCGACAAAAGCTGATGGTATCGCCGTGTATGATGTCGAAGGTTTCGAGGCAGCGAGTAGAACTTCAGGAACTCGTCCAACGCCGTGAGTTGTTCTTGTGCAGCCACTTCTCGCTTGTTCATGCTGGCGGAGAGCGAACTTATCTTGCCAACAATGCTGCAAGGCAACAAAACAAACACGTGGACCAGCCGTGAGGTCCACACTGAGTGAATCTTGCACCATGACATCACGTACGCGCCAAATGTCACAGCCCCCGCAAGAATAAGAAACATGGCGAACACACGCTCTTGCGTGGTGTGTGGCACAATGTCACCATACCCAACCGTGGTCAGCGTTGTGAAGGCCCAACTGTGGAGGGATGGCACGCAAACACACACGCACGCGCGCACGCACGGACACCACAGGAAGAACCAACCACATCCAGTTACTTATCAAATAAAACAAGGCAACCGCCACCACAGCGTGCTCCATAGGAAGCTTGGCACGTACTACAGGGCGACCATGTACTTTTCAGACAGGGACAGGTGGTGCACCTCATTCACAATCGTCCACGCATTCCACGACGTTCCACCGTAGACGGCTGAGTCCACACACAAAGCATACCATACAAACGTGAGCCCAGGCGAGGCCACGTGCGGTGCGATGACACCCTACAAACACAGCGACCGCACAGAAAAGAAGAAGGGGGCTAACATGGAATCACACGCTGGGGGCACGCACCCATGAAGTACCACACGCAGCCGGAAACATGTCCGGCCAGCATGACGTAGAAGAAGAGCTTGGCCAGGCGGAATGCGCCCATGTGCTTTGCGCTGGGCTCTAGCCATCTAATTGCGCGTTGTTCAAGCACCAGGAGGCGCTCAATGTGCAGCATGCGCAGCGGCTGTACAAGTGGCCACGCGGTGTTGGGAAACAAGATCGGATACGGAATGGAAATAATGACATCAAACATGCACCACGTCGTCAGGTAGTGCCACGCGATGGCAGCGTGATTCGTCACCACATCACCATCATCTGTGTATGCAATGAAAAACTGCATCACCACGTCCACAATGTAAACAACCTGGGCAGGAGCAACCACCAACCACCAAACACTGATGTCATTGCGGGGCCCGCGAGGGCACACTGAAGCCCTTCCAAGCCCCCAAAGCAAAAGGCGGCCCACCTCCGCCACTCGGTCTATCGCAAACAGTATGGGGCTCGTATCGAACCCGAACGCAACCAACAGTGGGGCCCGGCAAGTCACCCACAAAACGCAAAAGCTAAACAGAATGTCCCAAAACACCTTCAGCCGGTCGTCCGGCATGATAATGTACCACGGCCCGCTTGACCCCCGCACGTCCGCAGCAGGTGTAGCCGTTGACTGCACACCAAACACCTGCAACATGTACCACGGTTAACCCGTCCGTGTCCAGAGGTACAAGCGCACACACGAGCCCACACACAAGCACGCAAGCATCGCCCACGCACAACGCAGCACAGCAGCAAGCACAACGCACCTTCGCACGAAACTGGGCGTCTTCACGAATGGCAAGGAAGGCCGCAGTGGTGTTGGTGGACACCTGAAACTTGTGCAGGGTCCGACGTTTGCGCGCCACAGAATCGAGCAAGCTCTTCCGCCGCGCTGCCGGAGTGATCGGCATGTCCAAGCGTCCCGGTTCCGCGTGCGCCGGCTCCACGGCACCACCAACAGGGACAGCATCCACAGAGCCCGTGGTGGTGGAGCGATGGGGTGAGTCCCAGCCATATCGCCGCGACGAATGGCGGGGCCCGGGTGTGCTGCTGGGGGTGTCCGCGCTGACTCCTGACGCGTCCAGTGGTTTGCGCATGTGCATGCTTGGCAGGCACCACCACCACAGGAGCGGGGGCCCTTTTCACTCGCCAACTCACGCGTGCTCCGACATGAGACCTCTTGCGTCGCACTGCTAGAACTGCGCCACGCAAACCTGTCGTGCAGCGCAAGACAACGAGTGGGGATTACAAAAGCGCCTCACACTTGCAACCATGGACAAAGTGGACGTCCGTTGAAAATGCTACGATTGACAATTCACTGACTCATGATCACTCCGACTCAGTGTTGCTCCGTGCTCCTCCTGATGGGTGCCGTTTCCACTTGCCGTACAGCAGTGCAGGCACTGTGACTGGCTTGTACGCGCGTTCTCATGGCTGACAGGGATGCTGGTGTGGTGGGAGAGGGGATAACGGGTGAGAATACTGGCGGTACGGCGCGTCAACCCGCGTTGACGTCGCATCGATCATCATCTGCGCGCACCCACACGTCACACAGTGCCAGTGGCGCCGCTGCTGGCGCAGCGGGTGCCGGGAGCACTGCTGGAGCGGGAGCTGGAGCTGGGATGCAGCATACGTCAGTGTCTGGGACGTCAGAGGCGCTGGTTGCGTTGCCCAGCGACCGTGGGGTTGTGGCCAAGTTCGGCATTACTGGTACGCCTGAGGAAGTGGCGGCGGCGAACCGCATCATTGGGTTGTACCGCATGCACGCTGCTCGACGTCGTATTCGAGACATGCTCCGAGGGGTTGTTGCAAAATACTTTGATGACCACTCCGGCTACTACTACTACTACAACGAAGCCACGGGCGAGACGGCATGGACGAAGCCAAAGCTGCTGGGGTCAGAGGACATCGTGGCACATGGGGAGGAAGAGGTGAAAACGGAAGACTTAGCCCCGGATGGAACCCGTCCGAGAAGTACGTGGAGCTTGTTGTGCCATTGACCTTGGCATGCCACTGCTACGAGCTGCATCCCTGCCCATTGTGGCTCGTGCTGTGTTGGACCGCCGTTGTGACTGTGCCCGTCTTTGCCAATGCTCTGTGTCATGTGTCATGCAGAGGGCGAGATCCTGTGCATTCCGAACAACACCCAGGAGCAATTAGCTGCAGCCACTGCTCTGTTTCAGGGCATGGGTACGATCGTTTTTTGGATTGTGTGTTGGTGTGGTGTGTCGTTCGCTCACGCTAACGCCTGGGGGCTCTTTTGCTTGGTTCGTGCGTGTGCGTGACCAGTTCGACTCATCCAAATCAGGTGCCGCAACCTGGAACGCCCCTACAGAACCGTTGTCGCAGTGGATAAAGGGGACGCGCCCGACATAGAGCAGCACCTCCGAATCATTGTGTTTGACAGGCCAGCACCCAACATGACGCAGTGCGTACGCGCAATGAACAGAGTTACCTCAAGGCGGACAGTGTTGCACATGACGCTGTATCTGCATCGTGTGGTGCTTGGATCCTGCCATGGCTGCAGGTACATTGTCAAGCATGCTGAGAAGCCGCAACGGTGCGGCATTCTAACGGAGTACGCCCGAGTGAAACCGGTGTCCGAGTACCTCACATACGACGACTGGGGAGAGTTCTGGGCTTCGTATGCACCTCTGCCGGGAATGACACTGTACTACGTGCGATACACACACAGTCCGTACCGCTGTTTAGTCACCCAGGACGCGAGCGTTGGTGCCATTTGGCGACCCCACTTCTCGTTCTTTGGGTATGAGGCAGCCAAGTTCTCTGTTCGGTGCTCCCCGGACGGGATGAGGTGAGGGTGGCTGTGCCTGTTGTGCTGTGCGAGCGGACAATGATGTGCACTGTGTGTTTCGGAGGTTGTGTACTGGGCAAAGAAGTGTCTGACAGACCCCGTGAGTGGTTTGATGTGAGCTGCGACTAGATACGCGGTGGCACTTCCTGGGCTGATGGAGGACTGGCCCTTGTGCTTTGAGTTTGTAGCCTTTACCCAATTCATGCCCGGAACATCGAAGATCAATGTGCTTGAGCGACACGATCCCGAGCTCCGGTTCAAGATTTGTGCTGGCAAAACGGCCATTCGGGCAGGGTGGAAGCTCCAGTTTTCGTTCTTTGCGCTGGACGTGCCAGTGCCTGGTACGGTCAAGTTCTCTGTGCAGCAGAATCGGCAGCCGTTTGATCAGTGTCGCATCTGGCGACACATGCCGATGGCCCCTTGGCTCCACAACATGTACTTCTATGGGTTCAACCCGTAGGTGCAGACTGTGGAACGCGGTGCACACCACTGTGTGTGTGGGGTCGAAGGACATGGCGGCCTGTGTGTGGGTCGTGGAACGCGCAGGACGTCAGAGGTGTGTAGTGGAACCCCGCTCGTTGTCTGTCCCAACAAGAAACGAAACACATTGCATGAAAATAGACCAGACCACCCCACGCTATTCCCATCACCCCACACTGGAACAACTGACGCGGCGGCGTGAGCACTAGCGCCCTCTGCCCTACACCAGCCGTGGACATGGCCGCGACACCCGACCCACTCCTCACTCCTGAGGTGGGCCGCTGAGAAACGGACCGCGCGGCTGTCTTGTTGTCGCTGACCCCTCCACCACAAGCAGTTGCCGCCGCTGCGCAACCCCTCCCCCTGCCTTGCCGGAACGCCTTCGAAAGGGCGCTGAAATGGGACGGTGCGGGCGGCGTGGCGATCGCTCTCGTGTCGTGGTGGTTCCCTTGGTCTTGGTCTTGGTCTTGGTGCTGGTCTTGGTGCTGGTGCTGGTGCTGGTGCTGGCCCTGGCCTTGACACCCCCGAGTGGTGGGCGCCGAGCCTTGCCCTGTCCCTCACGCACCAACCGCCGCGCCTGTTGCCCAGACATGGACAGCTTGCCTCGTGGTGTACTGCTGCTCGCTGCGCCGAGCACCGCGGAAGGAGTAGGCGAGGTGGCGCCACGGTCGTTGCTCCCACGCTGTCCGTGTGCACCTGACCCCAACCCCACCCCAGATCCAGATCCAGACCCAGATCCCGACCCCGAAGAAGAAGACCCCGGCAACGACCCCCATGCCTTTCGACGCTGGCTGGGCACGGCCATCGCAGACCTCGGCCTCGCACGTCGAGGGGACGACCGCTGCTGTCGCTGTCGCACACGAGTGGGTGGCGCTGACACTTCCACGCGAACCCCTGGCGGTGGGTGGCGTGTGAACGTGGACGCCTGCAAGCCGGTGCCGGTGCCGGCGCCGTCACCACCGTCACGACCACCGCCATTGTTATCGTCACCGTCACCGTCACCCCGCCACGTTACCCGCGACCCCCTGCTGCTGCTTCTCCCACCACCACGCCCACCACGCCCACCACGCTGTTGTCGGGCACCTGGTGCTGTCGGGGTGTGTGGGGTTGCGGCGGCCACGCATGCGTGGCCGCCGGCCGCCGTTGGAGAGAACCCACCCCGGTGTGTCAACACAACCCGCGCCCCCACCGCCGTCACATGACCACGGCGGGGGGAAGAGGCTTCGCGTTGGCGTTGGCGTTGGCGTTGGCGTTGGCGTTGGCGTTGGCGTTGGCG
>Ga0213833_1001170_pt1 | contig 19815 bp, 26 predicted proteins | sample SWATP21_FD_160575 | JGI IMG/M metagenome (GOLD analysis project Ga0213833, IMG submission 160575) | Coastal seawater microbial communities from Marineland, Florida, United States - SWA TP2 #1 | ecosystem: Environmental > Aquatic > Marine > Coastal | place: USA: Florida | collected 2016-08-14
GTGCATCACCCGCCGCTCATGCCCGTGTTGGCTTGCGACTGCAGATACCTCCTGCGCTCCAGGGCCTTGGAACACATCCGCACCATTGTATTTGGCTCTCGCGCTCGTTTCAACATCGAGCAGATCACCACGTTGATCGTCGACAAGAAGCGCATTAGCCCCTCCACACCACATTTCCGGAATCGGTGCGTGGGTGCAGCAGCGAGCTGGTGTGCAGCGGGCGAACCACTTCTCGTGATGATGATGAGACTGGTGCGCCACCAGAGTGCTGCCAAACCTCATTTCGTGTCTGCAAGCCCTGAATGGCACGAACGCGGTGTTGGGGGTGGCTGAGCACCACCGTGTCACCCAGTTTCGTGAGGCCGACCATGGAGCACTGTTGGATACTCTGTGGACGTCCCTACAGAAGTGCACACCCCCTCCACACGTGGATGAGCGCTGGACGATGCTCGGTACGTGCAAAAGATGGCGGTGTTGCAAACCATTGTCTTCGTGACAGCTTTTTTGAGCTAATGGGATGCAGGTTTCCAGCAAAGAAATCCTGTGTCTGATTTTAGGTATGGTGACGCGCCTGTGCCCACCCTCGTAGCCACACCACAAGCCTGACGTCCCCGCCTCTCGCTTTGTGTGCAGAGGAAATGGTGTACTGGGACTGGAGAACCTTGTTCACGTTTCGCAGACCTTCCAACCTCTCTGTCAGTCTCTTGTGGCTGAACATGAAAGCCTGCGTGCGCTGCCGCTGGCAATTACTAGTATCAACATGACCAGGTGCGCGCAGGCAGTCTGTCTCCATGTGGCCTCTCCTTACGATCGTTGTGTGGTTGTGGCTGTGCTGTTGGGCTTTCTTGTGATGAGGTAGCCTCGTGATGGAAACCATTCAAGCGCGGCTCCTGGATTCGTACGTTGCATCGCCCAATCCGCAGCGAGTCGCCCTGAGCTTTTCAGTTAACACGATTGGTTGGTGCAGGTACTTCGATTCTCTTGGACGTGTTGACGATGAAGCCATTTTGTTCAATGCTTTCAACAGCGTGTTTGGTGCGTGGCAGGTGACCATGGCCTTGCTTTGCTTTGCTTGGGGTGTCTTGATGTCGGTGGATGTACGCAGGTCTGATCTTCTCTCTTTTTCCGGCGTACTATGAAGCCGGGAACCCCCGCGATATCATGGACTTTCCTCGATTGTACGCAAGTTTCCGTGAAGACCTCACAGATTCCATCAAGCGCACAGGTTCAATCCCACGAACTTTGTAGTTGTTTTGTTGCTCCTGTAGTACCAAGCACACCGTCCTTAGCGTACACGGATACGCTGGAATGGGTTGCATGCTGAGCAAACATTGGGTAAGCTATCCGTATCAAGCCCATAAGCTGACACATCCATGCACGGCTTTGTGAGACACAATGAACAACGAGAAAGACTGTTCTAGGTTTGCACCAAGGCACGCCGCTTGTGCTTTATCGGTACCGCCTGAAGCTTCCCAACAAGATGGGCAAGTCGCCATGGTGGTGTTTGTTGCGACTGCGTCATATTGCCTTTGCTGGCATCAACTGCGCCAGCTAGTCTGGGACGTGGAGTGGGTGCATCTGCGCTCTCCTCACCGGCAGGTGCGGGGGCTCCTACACTGGTCCGTTGTTCCTCCGCTTCAACATCCCCGGCACTACTGCCTGTGGGCTTGTCTGTCCCTTCTTCGTGCTTGGTGACAGGAGCGGCCCTTGTTAGGTCCGCAGGCGCAGCAGGTTGCATGCCCTTGGAGTCCGAATGAAGATGTGTTGCGTCAACCCGGTCGTTTGAGAGTCGGGCAACAGGCGCTGATGGCACGGACGCAACCCCAGTAGGAACGTGACTGCGTCCCACAAAGGTGTTCGCCACGGCAGACGGCGGTGTCGGTGGGGGAGGGGGAGGGAGAGGGGGAGAAGGAGGAGGAGAGGGAGGAGGAGCCCGCACGGCAGAAGAAGGTGGCGGAGGGATGCCGCCCGCATGTTGAGCATCGCGAGTTGTGGCCACCACACGAGTGAGGTGTACACGGTCGGGTGCCGCACTACCAGGTCCAGAGCCACGCATCACCCCAACCGTGGTGTCGTTGCGTTGGTGTAACAACTGAAACCGAGGGCTGTGGCCCCAGTTGGTTCTTGTTGATGGTGCTGCGGTTTCGTGGAGGAAGGAAGACTTGCCACGCCCAAACCTGTCTTGTAGACTCGGAGACCTCTCGTCACCAATTGGGCTGCTCACAGCGTCCGCAAAAAACGAGGCAGGGTGGCTTGCCTTCCGAAGCCTGTCGATTTGCACTGCCGCCACGTCGAGTACGCGTTCAGCACACGCATGAGAGAACACAGCGGTGTCCCACACTCGTACCAGCAGCAGTGAGCATCGCCTTGAACTCAGCTTCCACCTGCGAAAGGGCGTGCGCCTGCATTCACCAAAGTCAGCATCAAAGTAACAGGCTCAACTACATACATTATCGTCCCTACCGCTTCTCGTTCACGCTCATGAGCGCGCTGGAGGCGGCGTTGAGTTTCATCCTTTGCATCGACCTCGTCAATATGGCCGGACCGAAGGCTCTGGCAATCAAAAAAGGAGAACAGCAAGGTCAGGGCAACATCAATTCACAGCGCTGTGATCCACTCCAACTTTACCTCTATAAAACGAGCATCCTGTGGACGTGGAAGAGACCAAGCCCCGCATTTCAAGGCTCGTGAGGAGATATTCATCACATAGCACATTTGTGCGCAAATACACACCTGCACGAGTCCTCGAATGGCGTCCAACGCCGGGGCGAATCTCTGAGACATGTCTGCGTGCACAGCCGCCCTTCTCTGCGGACCCTGTGAACGGCACGAGTTCTCCGTGTGAGAAGAGAAGCAAACGGGAGCGCTGCAACGGCGCTTTCGTCGTGCCCCATACTTCCAGCGACTCCAGCGATCCTCCATCACAAGCTCTGTCCAGCGTTTCTGTTAGACAAGCCAGCATCTGCCGGGCTGAGGACCCATGATCAGCATTTACTATCTCTTGAACGAGTGCTGATGGGTCAAATCCTTCCGAACCCTGCCGTCGGCTCCAACGGGTTGGAACGCTCGGCGCCTGGCGTGACGTTGCGATCGCATGAACCTTGTGCTGCCAAGCCGGTGACACAACAGCGACCCACCTGGCTTTGAAACGAAGATCCGCGTGGCAAGCGGTAGTCCATGACCGCCTGAGAGTATGTGAACAGGGCAACACGTTTAATGACTGCGGAAAGGAAGCTCAACCCACGTGCACCATCATCATTCGCCGCGGCTCTGCTGCTTTCATCACGCCCCGGAAATTGCGCGTTTCGATGAACTTCGCCACGAACACACAATCGTGGCGCCGCGGCACTGCAAGCGGCGGTCGTCAAGTGGAATCATGAGCACGGCAAAGTCTACTCCACACACGACACGTGTGAAGCATGCGGTGACAGCGCTGCACAATCCCCCCACGGACGCAGTTGTGGTGGCCCTGCGAGACGGCCTTGAGAAACAGTTTGCATCAGTGAAGGTGGATGTGGTGCGCTGCCCCAACCTGCAAGCCACACACCCTGTCGAAACGGAAGACGAATGCAAAGATTCGAGTGCTGTTGCCGACTCAAGCCCGCCAACCTCCTCTCACGAATGGGGCCTGGCTTGTACGGGGCTTGGTGCAACTGGCGAGGCTGTGGTGCTTGACCTTGGCAGCGTGTCAAATCTTCTGGATCCGGCCAAGCACAGCCGAGATTTTGACCTCCCATCCAGTGCGTCCAGCAGCGTTTTGTGCTGTGGTGTCCTGTGAGCCACTTGTGCAGTGGTATCTGGAGTGTGTGATGGTGTACCGCCTGTCTTCTTCTGCGGTGACGCGCGTGTCCGCATGCTACCCCGCACAGTTTTGCGCACCGCCGGTTTGTCGCGTCAAGGCTTCGTTGTGGGTGCTGGCGCTGGGGCACCACAACACACCGGGGGAACAGTGGGCGAAGCCATGCCTAATTTGTTGATTGACGAGGAGGGAAGGGCGACACGAAACCTGTCAGCGTACTCCACGTGGAACGAAGATCACGTGTGGCAGGTGCGTTCTGCATGTTGTGCAAGTGCGGAGTGACCTTGTCCCTGTCATGAAGCACCGGTCCACATTTTCTTCCCTTCCTTGCCACTTGTGTTGTATTTGATGCGATGCTCGACGCTGTGAGAAGGGCAAGTACACTGCGACAAAGTTTGGTATGCTCCAAAACTTGTTGGCCACATCGGGTGCCACAGCAGAAGTTCTCCACATCCGTGTGCGATCCCGCAAGGTATGTGTTTGTTCCGTGCGTAGCTCGCTCCTCTGGCACATCACTATGGGCGCGCAAGGGTGCCTTTCGCATCGTGGTTTGTGATGGGCTTGGGCTACACTGCATGTACTGCAGGGCGATACGAATTTCACAGACGCCATCAAGGCTTCACTAGAAACCGCGTTTCCGGGGATGAACATGGCCATGGGTGGCGTGTTTCGGTTGTCAGGCGCGCCAATGCACATGCACATCATGAACTCGGTCCCGGCGTGTGCAAGCTCTGTTGAGGCACTCATTTCTAAGTTGCGGCGGTTCGAGGTTCCTGCTGAGAAGTTGACATGCCTGACAACCATCGTGACAGGCAGCGGAACGGAGAGTCTGCGGCCCAGCAACAATCCTCACACGCACTGCTTCGGGCCTGGCGGGAACGTCGAGGAGGGTGTTGTGGGAGGGCACTACCATTTTGACACGCATGGTGAGGATGCTGCGTACGAAGGGTTTTTCGTTGTCGCACACAAGTTCATTGGTGTATCCGTTGTTGAGGACGGGGAGTGTTCCTCCTGAGCGGTTGTGATAGATTCACTGTCACTCGTGTGGCCCACACTCATGCATGGGAAATGAAAAAAACATTGTAGCCCAAACGGAAGGACGAATTGGATGTGCACATGGATGCATACAATACCGCCATACCCTGCACAGGAGAGCTCCAAACCCTTGGGCTGATTGTGCAAGCCGTCGCGAAAGCACTCACATTGATCAATCCTTTCAGCATCACCCTGCATCCCCGCAAGGAGCTGGGTCGAAACGAGGGAAGAGGGCGCTCGGAAACAGCTGGCACTATCAGACTTCCAAGCTCGGCTGGAATAGAGCTGGACGATACCACTGGCTGGTCCACAGCAACGCAAATGCCGAGGGGCGAACGCACAAGCGACACAACACCAATACCGATTTGGCCAGCATGAAGGGAGCGAATGACTATCGATAATTGCACAGCACGCTGTATTCTCTTTGAGATCTATCATGGCGGCGCATGCAATACGTCCTCAAATTGGCAAGCACGAGGGAAGTGATTCACGACGAGTGCTTCATTCGTCCACGTTACTGGATCTGGCTTTGCGGTTAAACTGTGCATGCACCTCGTTGTGGATAAAGAAGACAGCTTCACCGCTTTGCTCTGCAGTCATCGTCCAAATCCAAACGTAGCATGCGAATGCTGGTATGGAAGGCATCACACCCCAAGAGTGCGTGGAGGTAGCACGGGAGAATACTCTGTAACCACGTTGCAATCAGTAGGTTTGGTGGTGGCGGTGGTGGTCGGGTCAGAGTGAATCGCCGGGCGAATGGGGGAGGTAGGGGCAAATAAGTTTGAATCGCATGTGGCGCAAATGTTTAACGCTCCCGCGTCGCACGGGCCACACCTCGGACGTAGTTATGGATATGGAGGACGACATGTGCATGGGGCTCGTACGCTCATCACATCATGCCATACAACTAGGTCTTTCTTCTGTGATCGCCCTACCGATCATCGTGAGCATGTGCGACGGTGAACATACAACACATATTGTGCCAGTATCGCAGCGGGGCGCCGGGATGGATGAGGTGTTGGTCTTGGTATTGCCTTGTTGGTTTGGGGCCAAGTAAGAATCGCAACTCCGGTCGTCATCAATCGTTCATGCGTCTTCATGAGGTACTGCTCGCGCACCCAAGGACGGATCCACTTTTCATCAAGGTACATGAACGTTTTGGACTTCATACATACATGGACTGTTTATTGTGGTGATCAAGCTGGACTAACTAAGGCAAACCGCTCTTGTTGTCAAGGACACCATCAAATCTATCATACGTGTGAGAGCTCACGTCATCATACTCGTCTTCTTCATCAAAGACGCGCACGTCTGTCACATTGTCGAACGTGCTGGCCCCAGAGCCCATGGAGCGACGAGCGAAGGACCGCGTAACATCGCTGCGGCTTGCATCAAACTCCACAGTCGAACCCTCGTCACCTTTCGTTTCACTTGGTTCCACATTGTCCACCTCCTCCACTTCATCATGCTCCTCGATTTCATCCGAAGAAGCTTCGATCTCGGCTTCATAGCGATCGACTTCCGCTTGATAGAGCATGCGGTTATTGTACCTGCATAGCACGGAAGGGTAAGACAAGGACGGATCAGATCACAAACCCAACAACACACGAAAAGCGTGCAAGGCACGCACAAATTGTCCACGGGTACTGCCAGCCCACGCAGCAAGTCATTCATGGCTGTCCACAGCGGAAGCACCACCTGGTTCACGAATCGCAACTGCAAACGAGCCCGGTCCAGCGGCCGGGTCAAGTTCTTCATGAACGGCATGACTGGAAGGTCAAGGTCGTCTTCCTTCTCAGCTTGTTGTGTAAACTCCTCAATGACACGTTCGCCCCACTTGCGTGCGATTCGTGATGGGTAGCATTGTCCCGAGAGATCACCCCTGGTGTGAAACAAGCCAGTGGGACCCAAGTCACGTGCGCCACAGCGCTGCACAAACAATGGGGGCAGTGAAAACGTACGTGTGCACCAAGGCTTCAATAAGTAGAAGGCGGTCCTGCGTACTCTGTTCAACACCCCGCGTGACTCAGGCTGCACGATGGCAACAGGCAAGACAAGAACCACGAACCTGCTTGCTGAAAGGCGGCGGAGCCATAGTCGACGCCGAACCCATGTTGGTGCTGCGTCTGCAACAACAGTACAACAGCGGCGCATCGCGCGCATCAACTCGTCCATGAGTCGGATGCAGCGCGAACACAGCGCCTCTACAACCATCACGAAATTGCGACAGCAGTGGAAACAGAATGAGGCGTACCGGCGGAAACGCGCAGCTTGGCGACTTGGCGGTGACAAGGCTTCACGGAACGCATGCACTGTCGAAAAACGCCGCCCTGAAGACACCCACACAGCACGTCAGAAACCACGCATGAACGGCGCAACACTACGCGAAAGCATTGCGTCTGGCCACGTACGAGAAGACACGCCTTTGTTGATCTTCCCCACCAACACTTCGCACATGCGCACATGCTTGGACATGTCGGTAGCCAGGATACCTTCCAGAATGTTCTTGCGCACCTGCTTCAGATCTGAAGCGGGGAGCGAGGCGAACAGCGCAGCCTCTGGCTCGCGCAACAGCAGTTGGAAGGTGGTGTGCGCGTGGTGGCGCTCCAACACGGCGTCATCGTTGTGTCGGATGGCCAGCTCACTCATGGAGTTCACTTCAAACGCGTTCGTGTGGCCGGGGTGGTCAATGTCGTGGCACAACGCCGCAATGAGCACAGAGAATATGTCCAGACGGGAAAGACACATCGCAGCGTTCGTCTGCATGAGCATGAGGAACACGGCGTGCATAACGGAGAACCCGTGATAAAAATTATGGAAAGGATTGTCTGAAACATGCAGCGGCAAGGTTGGTGAGGATGTTCACCCATGACTTTCCACATACTGCATGCTCCCGCCACGGACCGCGGTACAGGCTTTGCACACGCAAAAGAAAATGTTTCGCGATTTGTGAAGGCACGTTGAAACGCGCGAGAACTTGAAACTCGTCCAGCATCGCTTTGGTGGTATGCAGCAGCATTTCCGGGCTCTGAAACTCATCACGTGTGACATGAGCACACAGCAAAGACGACGCAACTCTGCCACGAACACCGCACACAATGCAGCAGAGCACACACAAGCAACTACATCAATAGCTGACCTGCTCAAACGGATCGAAACTCCAGGAAGTATACGATGGAACGCTGCGCTCAGGACTGCTCAACACCGGCCAGCTGATGGGCTTGATGGTTTGTACAGACGCAATCCGGACCTGTGTGCACAAGTCACGACCACCCACAAGCAAGAACACGCGTCACGACAAACGCTACGACAGCACAGTTTGTCGTCCGGCAACGTACGGATGTGTGCAACTTTGCAGACGTTTTCTTGTCCGAGTACAGCGTCAAGAGTGACACGTCGAACTCTTGCTCGCGAGTATTCTTCCCATCGCGAAGCACCTGACATGCACGACACCACGCAAAGAGATCCGACAAGGTAACCCAATGCTTCAGCAGCCGTGTCCCCCATACAGTGCATGCGCACCTTCATAAATGCGGCCTCCACTGACTTCCGGTTCAAAGCCAACGCTACCTCGGCGCTGAAGGCAGTCAATGCCTCAACATCCGCATCATCAAACGCAGTTTTGCCCGACGATGTGCCGTTCACATGCACGCCTTCAATGGTAACGGCTTCAATCACCGCAATGGGTTTGCCTTGAGTGACACAAACGGGGACACACAGCACGCCCTTTGTCCGAACACCACTCTTCGCGTCGTTGCTGGGGTCGAAGCGAGCATCTTCATACGCATCAGCAACGTTGACCACCTGACCCGTGACAGCAACGTGGCCAACAATCCCGCGTCCGAGGGGGATGCGGTGCCCAGCCATATCCTGCATCACCAAGCAAGTGTTAGCGTTTTGCTTTTGTTTTGCAGACGCTGCGCCTGCACAGAAAGAAACAACAACAAAACAACAACAAACAAAGAAGCAGTGCAGCCGCACCTTCGAAACAGCCATCCAAAGCTCTTGCTTGATGGGATCGACAAGGAACAGAGTCACCATGTCCGCTTGCAAAAGTTGGTAGCTGAGAGGAGAGCACATACAAGAGTTGCATCCAAAGATGCGGGCGGGAGTAAGGAAGGAAGGACAATTTCGGACAGCCCAGCCACCGCAGCACTGCACATACGTACGCAGCCTGAATGATGCCATCGACAAGCTCATGAATACCATGATCAGACGATACGAGCTTCACCACATCCAGCAAGGCTTCTGTGGCCCGCTGTGCTCGCTCTTGCTTCTTCATGAGTTGTGCTTTGCGAATAATAATGCCCGCGTTGCCAGCCATGTACCTGGGGGGACCCCAGACACACACACACACACACATGCACACAAAGCAACATGTGGCATTGGAGCGTTACAGCACGCATACCGTGTGGGACAAACCACAATGCTACTCACTCCAAGCACCGCAAGTCAGTTGACGTGAATGCGGACGCGCCTTGCTTGTTGATGGCTTGAAGGCAAGCAACAACCGAGCCACTCTGGTCCTTGACCGGAAGGCACATCATGGACGCGGTGCGGTAGTGAGTGCGCTTGTCCCACGTGTCGTCAAAACGGGGATCTTGGTGCGCATCTACGATGTTGATGGGCTCGCCTGTTCGCGCCACGTGGCCTGCGATGCCTGCTTGGATGGGGATGCGCTGGCCTTGCAGATCTCGCGACTCGGTTACGATCAACTCCTGCATGCAAGCAGGTCGTGAATGGTGGGAACACGAACGCATGACACTGGAACACGATCACACACCTGGGCTGACTCGTCCACAAGGTACATGGTAACACGGTCAGCAGCCACCAAGCTCGTCGTCGTTTTGATGATGCAGTGCATCATTTCTTCAACGTCAGACAGCGCCGAAATGGTGCGCATGAGCTCGAACATCTTCTCCGTACGGGCACGAGCCGCTTTCTGGTGAAACATACGTGTGAGAGCGCTGCAGGCTGCATGGTCCACCCACACGAAAACAACTGCACCAAGGTGGATGGACGTGCAGAGGAGGAGGAGGTGTGGTGCAACGAACCATCTCCTCGAACAGCTTGAGTTTGCTGAGCTCGTTGCCCGCAAAGTCGGCCACATGCTCGAGAAGCGCGCGGTCCCAGTGCGTGAACAAAACAGGGGTATCTGAGTCATCGTCCAAGAACCCAGTGCCTGGCAGAGGTTGCTTGTTCACGGCCTGTACTACCCCAATAACTTGATCATCTTCATCCATGAGCGGCACGCACAGCAGCGTATCGGTTTTGTAGCTGCCACAGGGACACATTGGGTCAATGTCAATACTGCACACACCCTGGCGACGAGATCCCACATACAACACAAGAGGATACGGCCGTAACCACTCCGTACTTGGTTTTTCGATCCACAGACTTGTCAAACCGCGAGTCTTCGTACGCGTCATCCACAATGATGGACTCGCCCGTCTGACAAACCATCAGGAACAGTAAACACTCGCGCAGTCCCCCAGCAGATGCTTGCATATACACATCACTCACCACAGCACAAGCGCCTGCGATACTCTTGGCATCAACGGGGAGCGTAACGCTGTTCATGTGCATGTGCTGGCGGGCCATGGATCCCTTCGACACAGCCACAGACAGCTCCGTCCCATTATTGCTGACAATGAAAAGTGTGACACGATCACAGTTGACGACACTCGTGGCAACATCAATAACTCGCTGGATGGTGTCCGAGTACCGACTCCCTTCCGAAATGATGCGCGTGACAGACAGGAGCATTTGCAGCTGCGCACCACGTGTCAACACCACAGAGCAAGCAGCACCCAGACAAGCATCACGCTGTGTCGCCGCGACTCACACCCACAAGTACACCCCATCGATCACACACCTGCTCCATAGTGGGTCGCGACGTGGACGGTGAGCCAGGTGGAGGGGGAAGCGACGCGGCGTTCACCGGCAGCGTCAAACCTGGTCGTTTGGATCGGGGTGGTTTCGGCGCAAGCGGGGATGACTTCCTCGGCGCCGATCCCGCCCCGGCTCCTGCTCCCGCACCTGCGTGTTGTGGTGATGTTCGCCTGCGCGTGCCGCCGTGTCGGCGGTTGTGCTGGCGCCGGGCTGGTGGCGGAGAGGTTCGCCACTTCAGTTCTCTGCGGGCCTTGGCAAGCTCCAGTTCCAGCCGGAGCGCTTCCGTGTCCTTGCGCTTGATCAACCACGTCAGCGCGGCCGCTGCAGCCAGCATGCCACTGACTCCGACAGCGACCGCAGCGCCGCCCGGAATGGACACCCGGACATCCTGCCGACGCTCCATCGAGCCCGGGACACGGCACGGTAGCAATTCGGGCAAAGCACGACAGCAGCAGACGAAAATGAAAAACTGATGATGAATACACACATTGTCATATTTACTCTGGCCTGCCCGCAGCATGCGTGCTCGTGCTCGTGCTCGCTTCGGCAACGTCCGGTGCTTCTGCAGCTGCAGGCGACGCACGAGCGTCCATGACCTCCACAACGGCTGCGACAACATCTCGACAGTAGGTGGGGTCTTCGGCCATGCGCTTGAGAACGGCGTGTTGGGAAGCAAAGCCGACTGTCCCGTCAGACCGAGGTACAGGACCCATGGTGGCACTGTTCCAATATGAGTGGTCCATTAGCAGCTCAGCCGCCTTACTCGCACTCTCAGTTGTTGGAACATCCCTCGCATAGTCCTCATCGTACTGCCTTCGAACCTCAGCTTGCTTTCTTTCCATGTCACTATCCTGTCAGTGCACACGACATGCCACCGAACGATGAGGCAAACAGAGTATGCCGGCCAGCTGCTTCTTGACACCAAGCACGAACCGAAGGCAGCAACTCCGGCCGAAACAAGCGCATGAAGCTGCTGTCAATCCAATCTTTCAACTTCCAAACCCATGTTCCGTAGAATGCCAATCCAAACTTCGCACCTGACCACGCCTTCCACGTCAGCAGCGCGAATAATGACCCCGGTTCACACACAGCCCACCTACCGATAGCGTTGCCATCACCAGTGCACAAAAGCTTCAGGAAATCTGGCTGGGGCTCGTATACTTGCAGAGGCGTGCCATGTGCTTGTGCAACAAGGTTGTGCAGAAGCACCGGTCCAGCTCTCACGGCGTACACGCCAGCCTGGACACACGCAACCAATGTTACGCGCAGCAATGGGGCGCAGCACAGCTGAAAGGCCCGACCTTGGGCATAGGACGCTCGGCCATGTGCACGCAATCACCGCCACCAAATACGTCAGGATGAGTCACACTCTGCAGGCAGGTGTTCACGACGATGAACCCTTTTGGTGTGGCCCTCAGAGCTGCGCGCCAGGGGGCGGGGGCGGGGGGAGGGCAACAGAACATCCAACATTCGGCAACGAGATGTGAACACAAACACTGCGCATGCGAACGAACATGGGGCCGTGCACGCAACGAGAAACGCACGATGTTCACCCTCGTTGCCAAAGGCATGACCTTCAGCACCTGTGCTCCAGATTACCTCGTCGTACTCAAACTCGCGTCCATCTGCTCACACACAGCAATGAATGGCATGGCGTGAGCCACCACATCCAAGGGCACCAAGCCCCCATGCCCCGTATGGCATCTGGTACCAGACCTGCCAGGTGCACATAAGATTCTGAGATGTGTGTTGCTGTAGCTGACACCACGTGCTTGATGCCGCGGGCTTCCAGTTGCTTCAACGTCTCCGTCCGCACAGAGGGCGGGGTGTCGTCCAACACCACAGCGCCACGAGTGAGGATGGTGATCTGACCAGAGCAAAAGCACACGCCACGTCAGCCTCCCATCTTTTCTTTCTTTCTTTCTTTCTTTCTTTCTGTTCTTGACACCGACTCACAACAACCGGCGCCCACAACGCATGCGTACCTGCAGCGGAAATAATTTCCCCCACCTCGCGTGCAGGCACATGGCCAACTCTATGCCAGCAGCACCGCCTCCCACAACAGCAACCTGACCATCACACGCAAATGGCGACCCAAAGAAGCTCTATGAACGAACCGAAGACGAAAGAACAGTGGCAGCGCGCGCTTCCAAGCCGTACCTTCACGGGGGCTGCACCTGGTTCGGAAGACCGACGTTCAATGATCTTGGCTTGTGCGTTCACCAGTTTCTCCAGCAACACTGCTCCAAACACCCATCCCCATTCGGCACAGTCCTTGACATGAGCAGGACGTTCGTGTGGAACGTTTCAAATGTACAGCACATACGCACGATTGATGGGACGAGTCGTAATGGCATACTCCTGCACTCCAGGAGCGTCTGTGCCCAGCGTACGAGACCCAATGTCGACCGAAACTACATCATACGGGACCTCGTCTCCCTCCTCCAGTCGCACTACTTTGCGGTCTGTTGACACATACTTTGTGAGAACACGACCATATCAGCGCGTGGTCTAAGACCCTGCCTTGACGAACCTGCGTTGATGGCGACGGCACGCGCATGAATGAACTGGATCCTGGCCCACTTCGCCAGAGGCACGAGCTCAATGTTGGTCTCAGCGCCTTCATAGATGCCAGCAACGCATGCTGGCATCATGCCACTGTAAAACGCTGTTACGTTGCAGTCAATGAGAATGACGTCCACATCTTCAGGCTTCAGGCGGTGGTGCAAGCCCTTGATGACTTGCACGTGTGCATGACCGCCACCGACCAACACAATCCTTTTTTGCTTGCCGTCTGGGCATTTCGTCTCGTGTTTCGCCTCGTCCATGCCGCCAAATGGTGACAAGGACACAAGTCAAAGCAGCAACAGCGCCTTACTTGCTATTCGCGGCTGGCCGTTGAGAGGCACGCGACAGCACGGACACGTCAGTCGACGCAGCTGCCCCCGCGAATCTTGCAACATCATATCAAAACTACCATGACGAATATACCTTTGTGTATGGAATCTCGCCTCGCTTTTTCGTGACCAGCCATTCGCACGGCTGGCACTGACACACACACAAGAGAGCATCAAAGAAGTCAAGTACCACATCCACCCCGTGCGTTCGGGCGCATTCGTTGCCACGACAGTGTGCAATCAAGTTGTTTGCAACGTATTTGAGGCGCTGTTCGTGTAGTGGTTCTCATTTCGGGGCTCGTTGTGCCGGTTGATCACGCAGAACCGTCAACATGGTGTACCACAAGGTCGTGAAGAACAAGGCGTACTTCAAGCGGTTCCAGGTCAAGTACCGCCGCCGCCGCGAGGGCAAGACCGACTACTATGCCCGCGTGCGTCTGGTGCGCCAGGATAAGAACAAGTACATGTCCCCCAAGTACCGCTTCGTCGTCCGCTTCACCAACACTCAGTGCATCTGTGCCGTCGTCCGCGCTGATATCGTTGGCGATAAGACCCTCGTGTCCGCATACTCCTCGGAGCTGGCCAAGCGCTACGGCCTTAAGGGTGGTTTGAAGAACTACCCCGCAGCTTACGCCACGGGTCTGTTGTGCGCGCGCCGTTTGTTGGAGAAGGTTGGTTTGGGTGAGGCGTACACGGGTGTTGATGAGGTGACTGGTGAGATCAACGAGTCTGAGGGTTATGATGGCAAGAACTACTTCGTGCCTGAGGTTGATGCGGAGAAGCGTCCGTTCCGTTGCTTTTTGGATGTCGGTTTGGCTGCTACGTCGAAGGGTTGCCGCATCTGGGGTGCCTTGAAGGGTGCGTCTGATGGCGGTTTGGATATCCCCCACAACCCCAAGCAGTTCCCGGGCTACAACAAGGAGGATAAGGAGTACGACGCCTCTGAGCACCGTGCCAAGATCTTCGGCAACAACATCGCTTCCTACATGGAGCAGCTGCAGGAGTCTGACGAGGACGCCTACAACCGCATGTTCTCCAAGTACATCGCCGCTGGTGTCAACTCCGAGAACCTGGAGGACATGTACACTGCCGTGCACGCCGCCATCCGCGAGAACCCCGCTCGTGGCGAGAAGTCCGTCAAGGCTCACGACATGGCCTTCAAGAACCAGACCAAGCGCAACCTCAAGCAGCGCAAGAACCGCGTCATGCAGAAGAAGAAGGCTCGCTGGGCCAAGCTTGCTGCTGAGGCCGCCGCCGAGGCCGACTCCGAGTCTGAGGCCGAGGACGACGCCAGCGAGGACAGCGACTAAATGCATCGCCCCTTCCCTGAACTGTCTGTGGTTTCTGGGTCGGAGCTGCGTGCGCCTGCGCCCACAGTAGCGTGCCGTGCATGAAGTGCTTCCTCTCTCAACCCCCATTGACTTCCGCTCTCTGATGGCAGTAGCTTAGCGCATTGGGTACGGTGTGTAACAAGCAACTGTCGTCAAGTCATTACGTTTACAAATAAACCAAAAGCAGTGCACAACACAAGAAGCATGCCTCTCAAGGCACGTGGCCCACCGCAGGTGTCGTTTTGAGGTTGGTAACGCTACACACCACCGAGCCCAGTTTCGTTTGTTTGAGTGCCTCGGTGCCGCAGCACTCGTCCCTGCAACAGCATCGCTGCAGACGGCTTGTGCAGTGCACCCTCCAAAGGCAGCCCCTTCCCAAAGAACAGCGCCTCGGTGTCTGCAGTACGCATGCCTCACAGTTAGAGTACCGCCATGCAGCTCACGAAACTCCCCCCGCATGCCCTGTGACGTACCCACACGTTTAAGAAGAGGCACCACAGGAGGGGCCACAATGCTGCGCCGTCGTCGCTGGCGCGGCTTCCGTTCCGTACTGAGTCCCACCACGGCCACATGCTTCTTTTCCTTGAGCCGCGCCGCGACCTGCTCCAAGACCGCGTCCTTGGCCAGCCTCCATAGCAGCCGCGCCTGCAACGCTGCGTTTCGTCGCCGATCCAGAAAGTCCGTGGAGGAAGACAGCACTGCTCCAGTCAACGCCCGCACCTCCGACCGAATGGACCGGGTGCGTGTGTACCCGGCGCCGTCGTCTGCGAATTTTCTCAAACGCTCGGTCTCCAGCTCACGTCGCAGTCGAATCACCTCCGCCGCGAGTGCCGCTTCACGGAGGGTCGCCTGGCGAGCTTGGGTGTGGTTTCCATGCGCCAAGCTGTGGATGCGACGTTTGCACGTCTCCACGTGGGCCAAGGAGCCGGCTACAGCCGCCTCCGTCTGCGCCCGGGCGCGCTGTTGCTGTCGGATCCACTCGTCGGCTGCTGACAGAATGTGGAACAGGCGAACGCGGGCACGCTCCAGGACAATTGCACGTTCCTCGCAATGCGCGTACACCTGCCGGATCGCCTCTTGCATCACGACGCTCCATACAGACAGCTCACTAAGCACCTCCGGCTGGAAGCCGGGGAACGAGTGGGCATCATTGGGGGAGCCCGCCACTCCGAGGTCTCCTGGAATGGCAAACGACGCGTCGGCGTGGTCGTGAGCACAGGACACGTCAGGTTGGTCGGGACACGGAAAGGTCAGCGGCGCTGCTGCGTCCAGGGTCAAGTCGCCTGCACTCGCGAGGGCCAGCATTTCGTTGAGGACGTTGTTCAGGTAGGTCGCTTCTTGCCGTGTGGATGGTGTGCCGGATGGAAACACCTGGCGGGACCACACACCGTTCTCAAACGTGGCGTCTCCCGCACCGCGAAGACCAGAGAAAATCGGCGAGGAATCCTGGATGAAAAATCGCGGCGGTATTCCGGTGGGCGGCAGGGGCATACCAGGGGAAAGCTGTATCCCCTCGAAGCCCGGGGGGTTGTGCACCGTGAATGTAGCGGCATCACTACCGCTGGGACCAGCCCTGGACGACAGCCGCGACTGGGCTTTGGACACAATGGACGCGACAGAGGAGGCAGAGCTGCGTCGGCGCCGTGCATCCATCGCGGCCTCGCCGTCGGAGGAGCTGATGGTGTGCTGCCAGTGCACACCTGGGGCGTGGGTGTGCGCTGGACGGCGAACGGGCTGCGTGCTGGCAGCAAGGTGGTGGTGCCGCGCGTGCTCCAGGGAGGGGCTTTGGGAGAGCAAGTCATCGGTAGAGGAATGCGGCGGTCGGATGGGAGCAGAGGGTGTGGGGTGTGGCGCAGTGAGAGGCTGCAGGTGTGTGGGCGTGACAGGGGTCATACTGCCAGTGTGGGCCACCAAACGACGACCACAGCCCAGGCATGCGCCACACATAGACAAACAGGCAGTGCCGCGTACAATGTGCGGGGTGTGCAGAACAGACCAGAGAGCACAGTCCAGAACAAACTGGTTGGAAATACCAAACACACGCCAGCTTTCACAGCACACCAGTGAAGCGACCGCGGAGGAAACGAAACGTACGAAGCGGGAAATGGGTTGTGCGCTTCCACAGACTGGGCAGCTTCTGCCCGGGCCTGAACGCCGTAGTTGCGTGCAACGAACCTATCCAAGTCACCCAGCACTGACGCCATGGCGCCCCCGCTTCCGCTCGGCTTGTGGCGGGCACCTTCCTTGGACTCACCACTTCCTTGGGACGCGGCAGCCACCGAGACAGGCCCACCCCCATGGACAGACCCTCGAAACGCCGGTGCGGCAGGATTCAACACTGTGACACCACCCGCAGCATTGATCCGGTGGGGCTGTGTGTACAACACCGGCGGCTCAGATGGACGCTGCAAGCGCTGCTTGCGAAGCAAGACCTGAGCTGCGATTCGATCGGCGCTTTTGCTGTGACCGCGCGGGACGTGCGCAGCATGTCTGTGGTGCGGAGCTCCCTCACGGCCAATGTTGGGTGGTGGCGGGGAGCGCATAGTGTGCTTCTTGACAACCGTGGCTGAGGACGGTTGCTCCAGCTTGGCTTGGTGCCTAGAGGCCTCCGCCGCCATCACCATGGGTGTTGGCCGTGCACGCGGTCCAGGGTTGCCGCCATGACCCCGACGAACGGGTCTGTAGCGAATGGGGGACACAGACCGTGGGTCGGCTGAGTGTCGGCTACCAGATAACGTCTTCGTTGAAGACTGCTGGTGTTGGTGTTGGTGCTGGTGGTGCTGGTGCTGCGAGCGCCGCTTGAATGAAGAGGAAGCGGCACCAAGTTGAAACGGTGCTTGTGAGGGGCGTGTGCGGGACGCCGCTTTCCGTGCCCGGTGCCCATGCGAGTGTGCTTGTGCAGTGTCAACAGTCATGAGATGTTGCCACTGCTGAGAGCCATGGCTGCCCACCTTGCCAGAAAGATGATCCTCACTGTTGAACATTGCCAGTGGCGGCACGAAACCGATCACCCAACGACTGCAGTCAGTCAGGCCAGTCGTGAGAGGGGCTGTCGGAAGCGGGCTGATGATTGCCTTGTCTTTGGCACTGATCGCTGTATGAGCTTTGGCGAGCACAATGGAGCAAGCGCGCCCTCGTGTTCAAGGGCTGGGAGACCACCTTTCGTGGCGTGATGAGTGACAAGAGGGAAGCACAGAGCACAGAACGGGAGTTTTGTTTTTTGTGTTTTTTCAATGTTTTGCAAAGATTGACAAGCTGGACGTGCTGAATACAACAAGGTCGTGCTGCGTGGGTCGGAGTGCAACCATGGTGCGCCTCGTTCCTTGTATCCGAACGGCTTTCCATTATGTTCACGATGACTGGTGTGTGGTGTTGGCAGAGTCGACGTGCCAGGTCAGGGGCCAGACACCCGCAACAAGAGCCACTGGTCACAGCATTGGTGCGTGCAGCGTGCTTGTGGTGGTGGGGTGTCCGTCTGCAGCAGCACATCCTGACCTGGTATCGTTCCTCTTGGTTCGTACATTGAACGAGCAGCGCGGTGCAACAGGTGCAAGGTGCGTGCTCCAACGTGATCGGGGGCTGTGCGCCTGTCCGAAGCTAACATTGTGTCCCCCCTCCCAGCCGCAAGCAAGCCATTGCTTTACTCGCCGCAGCAAACTGGGATGTCAGCCGTGCCGCAGACAACTTCTTCATTTCCGAAATGACTGCAGAAGTGTGCGTGCGGTTGTGCAGTTGTGCGGCTGCATGTAGCACCTCGTGTGTGCTCGTGTCAATCACCATAGCGGGCTTGATTCTAGCAGTACTCCCCCTGCTGTCGATGCCACCAAGATTGAGGCCATCTTTGCCAAATACAAGGGTCAGTGGTGCAGAGTCGTGCTTGTGGTGAGTGCAAGTAGTATTGGGGCCTTAATGTTGTCACTCTGGGTGTGTTGGTACTCTTGCTTCAGATGAGGATGAGGAGGATGTGCCAGGCGACATCACGGGGGAGGGTGTCGTTGCATTTGGAACGGCGCTTGGCATCGATGTGATGACTGACGTCGCAATTCTAGGATTTGCGAAGTACTGTGGGTGTGCACGCATGGGCACATTTACACGTGCTGAGTTCGTGAAGGGCATGTCAGCGCTTGGGTTCGTGGCCAGTGGGTTCAGGTGTACTCCGTCGTGTTCCGTGGCGGCTCGCTCACGTTGTTGCTGTTGCTGCTTAGGTGCGACACCCTTGAGGCGCTGGGGAAGCAACTGTCAGCCATTCGCGACAAGCTATTGAGCGACCCACGATTCTTCGCCGAGGTGTACATGTTTGTATTCGATTTTGCGCGCGAGGAGGGCCAGAAGAACCTCGACAAGGACATGGCCGTAGGGCTGCTGGAGCTCATGCTCCGAGATCGCTTTGCGCTGCTGCCGGACTTCTTGGTGTTTCTGGAAGTACGTGGGCGGTTGGTGGGGAGGGACGAATTCATGAACCATGTGTGAAGGTGCAGCTATGCTGATGGGAGGTGTCTGCAATGTGGTGTGTCGCAGAAGCAGTCACATTCCGTGTCCCGGGACACATGGCAGCTCATTTTGGAGTTTGCTTCCACTGTAGCAAGCGACTTGTCGAACTACAACGAGGACGGTACGTGAAGGTAGCCCGCTCTTGCTTTGCATAGCTATTGTCGCATGTGCCCTCTATTCCAGTGCTGATGCAGTCGAACGATTGGATTGCAGACGCATGGCCGGTGGTGCTTGATGAGTTCGTAGAGCAGCTCAAGGCAAGCCGCGCCGCCGCAGCAACCAAGTAGGGTGTCATTTTAGCACCCCAAAATTACGCTTTTCGTTTTGCCGCAACTTTCTTGTCCAGCAAGGCACCCCCCCCCCCCGCCGC
>Ga0213833_1001172_pt1 | contig 19800 bp, 35 predicted proteins | sample SWATP21_FD_160575 | JGI IMG/M metagenome (GOLD analysis project Ga0213833, IMG submission 160575) | Coastal seawater microbial communities from Marineland, Florida, United States - SWA TP2 #1 | ecosystem: Environmental > Aquatic > Marine > Coastal | place: USA: Florida | collected 2016-08-14
CTCATGCTGTTGGAGCGACGGTAGCCGCCGCTTCTACCCGGATCCTGGTGGTGTCGCTGCTGCTGTTGTGTTTTCGGTTGCTGGTGTTGGGGCTGGTGTTGGTGTTGGGGCTGGTGTTGGTGTTGGGGCTGGTGTTGGTGTTGGTGTTGGTGCTGCTGCTTGACAGGCCAGATGGAGGTCGGGGCACCTGAGCCGGCGAGCAGCGCGCCGACAGTCACGCCCGCAGGGGAGCCCTGAATCGACAGCCGCTTCTGTGATGACGTTGCGAGCGTGGTGCCACTGCCACTGCCACTGCCGCTGCCGCTGCCGCTGCTGCTGTTGCGAGGGGGGCGCGGGTGCCGACGGCTGCGGCCGGTGGAGTGCGGTGACCTGGAGGACGACGACGCAGCAGCAAAGGGCACGGGCGCGCCGTACGGCGATGCCCGGGCGCCAGTGAAGGCCGTTCCGCCCACCGGCCGCCGGCAACGCCTCATTGGTGACGCCTTCTTACCGCTTGCCGGTCGAACACCGCGGCGAGCTTGACCAGGGCGCCTGCTGGAACCGGACGCGTGCGCGTGGGAATTGGAAGATCGGGACGCACGCATGCTTCGAGGTCAACGTCCCCCAACGGCGGCACCACGCTGCTTCGCTCTGCTACATGAAACAACAGCGAGTCGAACTGATGATCAGATCCATTTCTACTCGCATGGAACCGCTGTCGCGCCTCAGGGGGGCAGCTGAAACGGGCCGGTTTGGTGCTGATGTGGAACTCAATCATAAAATCGGAGAAACTGTAGGAAATAAGTTAAACAAGTGCGGATTCTGCGGTTTCGTGTTTAACTTGGGGCAATAGCTCAGTGGTAGAGCGCCTGCTTTGCATGCAGGAGGTCGGGGGTTCAAACCCCTCTTGCTCCATTTCTTTTTTTTGTTGAAGCGTGTTACGACTTTCGAAAACGATATAACATGACGCACGGTCGGGAAGTCGCCATTCGCGGCGAGCTTTCGCGCCATCTGAAAATTCCGCATTTTTGCCGTGGGACATAAGGAAGTAACAGGCAGGGCCTGTGCGCGTACGGTTTCGCTGGAGTTTCTGAGCCAGCGGCGAAGAACGCGCTTGCCGTGGCGTGTTGAACGCACAACCCAAGCCGCAACGTACACGCTACGGACACTCAACCGTGACATCCCTTCGTCCGTTTCCCGACGCACACCTCCCAAAGGCAACTCCTCCGAACCTCGTCCAATCCACCGCCACCGCGCCAGTGCCTCACGAGCCGCGTGGTGACACTTGACACGTTACGGACACTCTCTTGATGGACGCCTGCGCTCTCCATTCCGAGACGGTTGCACCGCCAGTCCGTTGCGCCATCAGTCCTCGATCTGCTGGTTCTCCAACCATGCACTCGCCCGACACCACACACATCTTCTACGTCCATGGCCAAGGAAGCTATTGGGCCTCCGTGCAGCGCGGAGACGCGCATGCTCCCACCTCGTCGTCCCCGCTTCAGCGTTTGCAAGAAGTGGCGGTTGCCCTCAACACAATGCGCGACTACGAGCACCCCTTCCGCAAAATCACCCAATGCCTCATCCAAGAGTCTTGCTTTGACGCGGACAGCCTGTCAACCTGCACCGCTGATGGTGAGTGCCACCCCTGTGTGATGTGTGATGTGTGATGTTGTTCGTTGCACACACCCTCAACCGTCAACCATGCCACTTTGTATTTGTGCCTCATCGTCGTCTCCCCCGTCCTTCTTTTTCTCCTCCAGATACTGCCATCATGGCCCACAGTACCCCACGCCCCTACCTGGACGCCCAGGTTGTGGCCAGCCCATGCACAGCGTTCGCTCCGCCACCTTCCTCTGGCGACCGGTCGTTTGTGTCAGGCTTCTCGTCTGACGACGAAGGCGACCTCTGCCTCGACTCACCCCTGCCCGACGACGCCCTGTCGCCTCCGCGTGCAGGCTTCGCGTACGATCGAGGCGAGACCGTCACCCCACCGGTCTCACGCCCGCGCCCGCCGTCTGTGACGCCTATGCGGCCTGCGTCGCCGCAGGGTCAATTGGACGACTCGTCACGAGTGCGTGCCGCGAAGCGCAAGCTGCGGTCATCTCCTTTCCAGCGATTGGACATGGCACAACGCACGCCAAAGCGCCGACGCGCCGCCGCCGCCACACAGTCGCGTGCGACCCCGGCCTCGCACAGCTCCGCTGCCGCCCGTAAAACCACGCGCAAGGTCAAGGCGAAGAAGGGACGCCGCTCACCGACGGTGGCTGCGGGCCCAGACGGAAGGATCATCACCAAGGGACCTTGGACCAAGGCGGAGGACGTGTTGCTGCGTCGCATGGTGGCGAAGCAGGGTGCGCGCAACTGGCGCGAGATTGCGGCCAAGCTGAAGGGCCGTGTGGCGAAGCAGTGCCGGGAACGGTGGCACCACCACCTGTGCCCAGGAATCAAGAAGACGGCGTGGGAGGCGTATGAGGACCAGATCATCGTTGACACGCAAGCGCGTGTGGGCAACCGCTGGGCTGAAATGGCCAAGCTGCTGCCAGGGCGCACCGACAACTCGATCAAAAACCGGTGGAACTCGTCGCTGCGCCGCCTGGTGCAAAACGGCACGTTGGTGGCGGCCAAGCCGTCCAAGGCCAAGTCTGCCCCCAAGCGGTCACGAGCACGGCCCAACCGCCGTCGTAACACTCGCTCTGGCTGAGGCTGAGCGTGTGCTGAGCGTGTGCTGTGCGTGTGCCCTCCCCCTTCCCTCCCGTCACCATGCCGGGTGCTGGCGGTGCGTTGTCGCCTCGATGCTCCCTTTGCGGTGGTGCTGTTTTGCCTCTTGTTCCTTTGTACTCCATCTTGCTTGTTTTGTGTGAGAGAGGTGTTTCTTTGATCCACATCGTGCTTTGTGAGTGGGTCCCTCAAGCAGCGTTTTGGAAACCTTGCTTGTGTGTTGTTTCTGTTCGAACCTCCCCTGTCTGTAACAAGCACTCGAGATCGTTTTTACTCCTCCCATCTCTTCCCATTCGTGACAACAAGTGAATGAAAGTCAAGACGTATTGATTGCATCACAACGTGAAGAGGTGTGTGTGTTGCTTGCCGAAAAAGTCACAACTACAGCAAGGAAGAAACAACGTGGTGACAACCAACGAAAACGAACAAACAAAACGGGTGCGAGGAGTCTGTCAGTCAGTCAGTCCATCATAAAAATGCGGGAAGCGATGTCGCTAACCATCCAGTCAATGCCCGTAACGAGCCCGTCGCCTGTCACTGCACTGCAAGGCTGGAGCTGCCAGTGGCGCTTCTGTGGCAGCGGTTGATCCACACGGGCCATCAGGGAAACGCGTGTTTGAAACAGCTGTGAGGGCATGCGTTGAAGCAGCAAGCAAGATGTAGCGCTGCGTGCATCGTACCTTGAAGATTTCATTCTTGAGGTCCAATGCTTCAGCAATCTCCTCGGAAGAAAGCGCGCCCGCCTGCCACACACAACAATTCGTAAGATAACACCACCGCGCAGCAGTCTTCCGCATCGGCCTTCAGCATTTAGCCACAGGGCCACAGAAGGAGCGTACCAGGTCTTGCTTGTTGGCGAAAATCAACACAGACGCCCCGGCCAATTTCTGTGGTCAGCGTAGCAACGGCTCAGTGGTGGCCCCCTGAACCCAAAACTCCCCCTTGGACAATGTGTCCCACACTTTGCAACACAACGCACCTCGGCACCCAGCAGCGCCAACAATTCTGCTTTGCAGTTGCGAAGCCGGCGGCGGTCGGCACTGTCCACCACCCAGATCAAACCGTCCGTCTGTGGAGAAGCGCGGTCGATGAGAACATGCGGTGCATGAAACAGACACACACACACATACGGTGTGCCACTCACCTTCTCGAAGTAGTTTCTCCAATATGCACGAATGGTTTTCTGGCCTCCGACATCCCACACATTCAGTTTGTAGCTGATGACAGGTTCGTCAGTTGCGTGGGAATCGCCCCAAACCAACACACCGCCACACGCCTTACCCCTTGTGCTCCAACGTCTTGATGTTGAATCCCAGTGTGGGGCTGATGGTGTCAATGTTCTCGCCGTTGAACTTCTTGAGGATGGTGGTTTTTCCGGCATTGTCCAACCCGCTGCCCTCGCAAGACATGACGCCCGTCAAGCTGGATCACACGACACACCGCACCTCCTCCCAAGACACCACGTACAGAATCAACACACGCACTTCCTTCTCTTTCTGCTTAATCTTCTTCAGGATAGTCAACAGTCCCATGGTGTCCACGGGTTCAGCTGCACGTGTCCGCCACAACGAACTGCCTGGAGGCGAGCATTCGTAGAGAATTGCTACTCATGACAATAGTGACACGAATTGTCGGTAAAAGGCTCGCGCGCGTTTTGAAGTTGCCCCTGCCGGCACCGTGGCTGCTTCGAAACGCGCGAGAGTTGACGTGCCTTTTCCAGGCTCGTGGGGGTGCACAATGTCTTTTTGTGATGTTACCACGGATGTAGTGATGGAAGGGGAGTCGTCGAGTGAGTGCTTGGTTGTGCTTAGCGGAGCTTCGGCAGTTTTGTGCTCCGGTGTAACATTGAGCCCGTGCTGGCGCCTCCTTTGCAGTCGCGCTTCCGAGACCAGGCTTTTGCAACTCAGACAACGCGCCCCTGGAGATGTATGTTCACCACAAGTGACTGCGTTTGTTGCTGCGCAGGTGTGGTGCGAGCCCTGTGCTGACGTGCCGTTGCTGTTGCAGGTTCCATGTCTCGGCTAGTTTGGCCTCCGAAGTTGCCACTTCATTCAACGCGGCGGTGCGGCGCGCGGTTGTGGCGCCTCTCAACTGTCTTTCTTGAAACGAGACTAATGTGGTATGTGTGCCGTGGCCGTGGTGTGGTGTGGTGTGGTGTGGTGTGACTCTTGCAGGAGGAAGCCGCAAAGATTCGTGAACTGACGCAACAACGCATTCGCTTCCGCAAGGAGAAGGTGTGGCGCGCCCCTGCATGCACTGCGTTACACCACCCCACCCCCACATCCTTCACAATGTGGGATTGGTGTGTTTTTATCTCCGTGTGTGCCAAACCATTCCATCAGACTCGACGCTTCAAGTCCCTTGTGCGGAAGCGTGCGAACGACATCATTCGCCACCAACAAGCCGAGGCTGGCTCCAGCGTTCCGGTGGTGCGTACAGCAATGTTGCGAGGGCAGTGTCGCGGACTCTGGTCAAGCCGCACAACCACCTGACGTGTGGCACCCCCCACCTCATACACGCATGACATACACCAGCACTCCCACGCAGAACTGTCCCGCCTGATTGTGCGTGGCAGCCACATTGAGATTGAACCAACAGCAGACGCGGGCGTGTCTGGGGAGGGGTACACAAGCGTCCTCCCTCCAGATGCTGTGCCTCCTCCTCCCCTCACGCAGGAAGAGGTAGAGTTGAGGCGCCTGGCCGCCATGACGCCAGTGCCACTGGACCAACAACGTATCCATGTACGTCGTGTGCCGCCCGCCGTGAACGGTGCTCATCCTTGCACATCATGACGCAAGTATCCTGGCGTGTGTGTGTTGCGTGCGCGTGTGTGTTGCATCTCGCTCGACTTCAGGTGGCGCTTGAGACTCAGCGCGCGCGGGCTGCCCTTGCTCGCTGCGCTATGGCGACCGGGTCAAGTATGGCACCACCAATCCCTCCAGCCGTAGGGCCGCATGCAGTGCCTGTTGCCCCCCATGTCCCTTCCCAACCTTTGGGACAGTTCAACGCATCCAACGCATTCGCCCCTCCTAGTGAAGGCTGTGCGGTTGCTCACAAGCGTGATGGTCACAGTCGAGGTCATGGGCACGAGAATTGTGTTCCGCAGTGGAACGCGCAACCTGACAACTGGCGAGAGAAGAACCGGGCAAAGGTGTGCACTGTGCTTCATTTATTTTTTTTTTTCGTTTTGTTTTCGATTTTTGTTCTCCTCCCTTGTTCTTTTTGTGCCGACGCAGCCTTGTGCTGGCGCCTGTAGCTTGCGGTGACACCCCTCCACTGCTGTGCTGCTGTATCGTGCAGGCTGTGCAGAGCATTGTCCAGGCACGCAAAACGTACATGGAGCGCGAGCGCAATCTTGTGCGGGCGCGAGTCGCACGACAACGCCGGCGTGCTTCCGAGGCCCAGGCACGCGCGCGTCAGCAGCGACAACAGCAAATTGCGGAGGCGGAAGCGGCACGATTGCGGGCAGCTGCGACCGCCGCACGCGCTGCCAGGTACCCAAACACAAACACTCACACACGCACCCGCACGTGCGCGTGCGCGTGCGCGTGCACGACGTTGTTTTGTGTGTTGCGCTTGTGCAACGCGTCTCTCTGTCGATGTGCGTTAGATGTGGGGTCTCACCATGGTTGGTTGGGGGTCGTGTGCCGTCCAGAGAAGCGGCGCTGCGAAACGCAGCAGAAGCAGCAGATACTGCGGAGGCGGAGGAGCAGCTGCGAAGCCGCCGGCGTGTGGATGAGGGGCGTCGGTTCATCGAGGCTCTGCGAAAGCGGGCGTTGGAGAAGATTGAGCGAAAGGGCATCACCCTCCCTCCGTTGTGCAACTGCACCCCTGGTGCTTCATTGTTCTCTCCGCAATGGGAGACTTGTGCAAACAACTGCCCCTTCTACCACAACCCAGCTGTAAGTCGAGTCGTGCCATCATGTATGCATGTCTCCAACCGCGAGCTCACTTGTTTTGTTCTTTTTGGCCGTTGCCTCCTTGCTGTGGGGTTGTGTTTTTCACCAGGCGTACACCCGCGCATTGGCAGACCTGTTTCGTGCGCTGGACCTGAGCTAACTCAGAGTGAGACCAGCTGGAAACCAACTGCAGCACGTCGTGCTCAGCCATCATTTTGTTGTCATATCCTAATCCTGTCTTCCTTGTCGATATCATCCAAGCAATCCACTTGCCAGCCCAACCACGAATTGATGTGTTGGTGTGCAAACCACTGGCAGCAGCAGCAAAGGCCTCGGCCCGTGCGCGTACATACATCTTCTCTATCCTCGGCGCTCGTTCTCCTCCGCAACGACCTGCAGCACCAACGCTTTGACCGCGCGCTTTGCATCCTTCGTCATTCCTTCCTCAAAGCAGTCTTCCACTTGCGCATACACCTGGAAGCAGCGGGCGCGGGATGGATGAGCGGTGTGCTGGGTGTTGCTTTGGATGCACACGAAACAACGTACTGCTTTCATTGTGATCTCGGCTACGTCGGAGGACTCCACAATTTCCCGCACCGCCTTCTCGACATCTTCAGGAAGACCGAAGTCCTTGGGCGCACTAGACTTACGCGCCTTCTTCGTCACCTGCTTTGCCGCTGTGGGCTGATCGGGAAGCCGCAGCAGCCTATGTCAGCTTGCGCACAACTAAAGCAGCGCAATGAAACCGCACCTTCTTCGTAGCCTTGCGCTTGGTCTTTTTCTTGGGCAACCCTTTGCAGGGTTCAGTAGGCTGTTGCAGCCACTTGATGAACCGGTCACAAAGATTGGATTTGGTTGCTGCTTTGTCCTCAAAGCTCAGTGCGGACCGGTTGATCTGGTGGAGTTTTGCCAACCGTTGTGACGCACGGAACGCGAGCACGAACACCACCCAAGCAGTACACCACGTACACCAAGAATATCCATGATTTTCTTCAGCAAGTCCATCTTTACAGCTTCGATGCGTGCGTAAAGGCGGTCGATCTCTTCGTCAGACGTGTCTGTCAACCCTGAAAAGGCGAGGATGTTTGATCGGATGTCCCGTGCCTTTCCCGCACGCTTGAAGAACAGTCGGTGAATGGTCTTGAGCTCAGGCCCACGTGTAGCAGCTTTGCGCACCTGTGCCGTGAGCACGCCCAAGTGTCACACATCAGGATCAGGCAACGCAGCCGGAGTAGGTTCTGTGTCCGTACCATGGTGGTGATGAACTCGAAGTCACCCAGTGTGATTCCCGCGCCAGCCTTCACTGCAAATGCTTCCTTTTGCTCTTCGGTTGCATTGAACTGTACCACAGCCTTGCGTGCTCGCTTTGGGCGCCCAGAAGCCATGATGGCGATAGCGGTGATCAACAGAAGATCAACTCAAAATCAGAGGGCGCACATGCTTGAAGCATGATGCTTCTCCCGCGCGGCGCAGCGCCAGTTGATTTATACAAATAGTAATATGTGTCACGCCATCAAAACACACTTGTTCAAAGCGGCGAGCTGGGCAAGCACCTCGCGCACCGCACTTGGAACGGAGGTAGGGAGGTGTGGGGGGTGCGCATGCGTTGGCTGCAGTGCACGTGTGTGTGTATTGCATGTTTTGTGTGTTGGTGGGGGTGTTTGTTGGGTGCGTTGCGCGTCCGCCCATGCGCTCACGGCGGATGTTGAACTTGGCGCCAGGTCTGCGCGAAAACTGCAGAGTTGTATGGCTCAGGCCGTGGAGTCAAGCCAGTGACTCCAACAGAACTTCATCATGGGGTTGTTACGTCGGCAACAACTCTGTTTCTATGTTGCGACTGCCGCCTGCCTCTTTCTTGTGGCTACCCAGCTCCAGTGCGTGTCTGGGCAATCCTTTACGGTGTCAAGCTGCTCGTCCACAACCCAGTACTTCGATACGCCCGACTTGACATGTGGCTTGTGTTCTCCAAGCAACGCGGATGTTCGTGTCCCCGACATAGATACGCTTGACAGCTTGGGCTTCGCTGCCACCTGTGAGTGTCCGGCCGGCTACATCGTCGCGGATGCAGCTTGCGACATAAACAATCCGACAACGTGCGGTCCCCCAACTTGCACCAGCTGCCTCACGAGCTCCATGGCGTCGTCTCAAGACAAGTCACGCTGCATGGCATGTGGTGCCTCCACGCTGGGGCTGACCATCGGATCTGGTGTGGATGACTGCACGTGCGCCGATGGCTCCGTGCTCGTGGAATCGAGTATCACCGGCGTTCCTCTTTCCACGAAAGAGTGCCAGGTGTGCCCCACGGACACCCATGTTTTCACATCTGCGACATCGTCGTTCAAGGCGAGCCGCTACTTGTGCCAGTCTTGTCCAGGTGCGCCTGAGCGCGCGTGTGTGTGGGTTGTGTGCGTGCTCGTTGGCGTTGTGTGCGGAACTCCCATCTTCGTGTCGGGCCATTGACCGGCTGGCGATCCGATCAACACCAGACCCCAACATGGAGTTCGATGCGAGCTTCGCATGTGTATGCAAGACTGGCTTCACGGCTGTCGGTGTGGAGTCCATGACGGGCGTGTCATGCATTGCCGATGACCGCCTCGCTGCTCTGGCGTCATACCAAGAGACAAAGGTGGTCTTCTACGACGTGTTGACCTCCTCTGGAACAACCACAACAGCCACCATTGACCCCAGCCTCACCTTCTCTGATCTGTACATGAAGTCTGCGGTTGATTGCTTCAACTGGAAGGATGGTACGCGGCAGCCATGGCGCTGTTTGCTGTTGTTTTTGTATTTTTTTGGCATCCCAATGATGTTGTGGCGCCCTCACACATGTCGTCGTGTGGTGTGCCGATTGTCGTTCGCCCACAGAGTCGAGCAACAAGGCATGCCAAGCGCTCAGCAACTTGTGTGTGCTGCGCATGTACGACCGAAACGCCAAGGTGTGCGAGCTCCTGACACAGCGCCTCGCAAAGACGCGCGGTGGGTCTGTCCATGGCTGGGCTGCATGGGCCGACACGTTGCCGATGCTGTACTACACGTTGGACCGTGGCACAACCGTGAGCACGATCACCAACACACTGGACCTCTCGGCCGTCATGAGCTTCGACGAGAAGGAGTTCACTGACACCAATGAGTGGATGCAGTTCAAGCTGGTGCGCTTCTCCACGGATGGCACACTCCTCGGCGTCGATGACCTGGCAAACCAGTTCGTGTACTGCGACAACACCGCGGCCGCGAGTCCGGGCCGCCCGGACTTTCTGCGGTACGGGTACACCATGTCCCAAAGTTCGGAATGCGACCTCACATCGCTGCTTACCGCGGGCCCGGGCGAGTTCCTGGATCTGTATGTTGTGGACTACACCCAAACCACCGTCAAGTGTGCGTGTGCTGTGTTTGGATTGCGAGGGTGCTGTGGATGTTGCCCGCTCGCACGGCCATGTTGACGACACTTTGGCGCGTGTTTTTTTTGTTTTTATTCTGCTGCTGCAGCCGGTCTCCCGGTGTCGTTGTACCCTGTGCCTGTTCGATTGATCAACTACAGGTGGGAGCATTGCCCTGGGGCTGTGTTTCCCTGGCCATGTGTCTCTCACACTTCATGGCACGGCGCTCCATCTTTCTGTTCTGGCCCTTCCTTTCTTTTGCTTGTGCTTGGTTGTTGCAGAGAGGGAGCGAGGCAGCCCAATGTCAACAGCGAGCTGGCAGATGAGGAAGATGATGAACTTGTCCGCCGCTTCTTCTTGTATGACACGGTGCGTCGGGGCTGCGTTTGTCGCTCGCTTCGGTGTGCGAGGCGCGTGCAGGGTGTGACGCGCGTGCACACCCTGCTGGTGCGCAACACAGGTGGGCGGGATTCAAACCGCCGGCGCCGACCCGACGTACCTTCGATTTGCCGAGTCGATCACGCTCACCATCCCGGCCCAGACGGAGCAAACCGCCCGCATTTTGCCGCCCGTCCTCACCATCGAGTACTCGGAGCGCAGCGTCTCCAGCTTCGCCTCCGACGCCGACCTGTCCACCTCCAAGCTCACCTTCACCGTGCAGTACACCACGGACCTGGACAGCTTCTGGACCACAGCCGTCGTGCTGCTGGCGCTGGCGCTCGTGATGGTGGCCATGCTGTGTTGCCTGCGCCTGTTCAACTGGTGTGGTCGATCCACGCGCACACGCGCCGAGCAAGTGCTCACGTTGGGCGTGCTCGTCCGCGCCGTTGTCGTGTTGGCTGGCACCTTTGGGCGAGTGGTGTTTTGGTGCGTCGCGTGGTTTTTTTTTTTTTTTTGTGGCTGCTGTGCTGCTGCTAGTGCTGGTGTGTGCCCCTGGTGTCTGTCTGCGTTGGTGTCTGTGGTGATGAGCCTCTGCCTGTTTGTTGCACTTGCGGCGGGTTGTATCCCCTTGTGCTGACTGACGTTGGGTGATGGCGTCGCTGGGTGTCTGTCTGGTGGTGGCAATTGTGATCGAAAACAGGCTTGTGGTGGGCTTGTGCGGCTACTGGCTTATCTTTTTCAAGCTGCAAGACTCGGCATTCACGATGTTGCCTGCCGAGAACACTCATCTCGCGGGCACGGACTACGACGTGTTCAACACCATGATCATCCTGTGCTTCATTGGCATGTTGTTCCGGGTACGGGTGTGGTGTCCACACAGTGCGGGTGCGATCGCGCCATGCAATGCACACCACCTCACGTTCAACGGCCTTGCTGTGGTCATGGTTGTGTGCTTTGTGTTGCCTTGTTTGTGTTTTATTTGTGGTGGTGTCGTTGTCTCGTTGTTCTGTTGTGGGCCACGTGCAGATTGGTGAAATCGTCTGGACGCAGTCGCAAGTTGACATTTTCTTCATCGACTGGGAGCGCGACAAGCATGATCGTGGTCGCACCCGCGAGGATGATGTGTTGGACGCAGTTGCCGAGGCAGAAGAAGGAAAAGCGGGTCGCAAGAAGAAGCGCATTCGGTATCCACAAGTGTCAGCCTGGCGCTCCATCTTGGCTGCCAACGAGTTCAGTGAAATGCAGACCGTGCGGAAGACCAGTTTGTACTTCACGCAACTTATGATGCTGTTCTTCTTGCGGGGCCTCAGCCTTGAGTATGTGGCAACGCCCCAGCCGAACGCCACAGACTTGACACCAGGTGAGCCGGCTTGTTTGGCCAACTGCATCCACTGCTGGCTGCGTCGTTTGACGTCGTGGTTGTGGTTGTGGTGTGGCCAGGTGACACAAATCCCGTGCTGCTGTTCGGGCTAGTGTCGTTGCTGTGGATTGGCATCAACGTCGCGCAGTTGGTGTGGAACGTTGCTGTCTATGAGCGGTGCGTATGCCGCGCCCTTTCTGCTTGTTCGTCATGCAAGTGAGCACACACATTGATGCGACGCTGTGTGACGACGCAACAGGTGGTTTTCTGAGCCATGCACGGAGCGGTTCATTGACTTGCTCACATTGGCCAAGATCAGTATGCTGGCACTTGGCGACAAATACCATGGCTACTATCTCCATTGTCGGTCCTCTCATGAGGTCGGTTCCTCCTTGCTAAATACTTGTGTGTGTGCAACGGGCCCTTCTCACATAGTTTTTGCTTGGTTGTGTTGACAGCGAGCGGACGCAAACATGGCGCAGTTAACAAACCAGCTCCAGATGGAGGCAGACAAGGGAAAACAAATGGCCCGTGGCCTGGAGCGTTGTCCAGATGGAGAGGATCTTCAATCCTTCGAGCTGTTCGTCACACAAAATTGGCGACAGCACTACGACCGCATGTAGGTTGCGTGGTGGTTGGTGGTGGTGGTGGTGTGTTTCGTGGCTTTGCCTCCTGTTTCGTGACACATGTGGGCACTTTGTTGGATCGGGCAGCTTGGGAAAGCTGGCACGCACCCGCCGCGAGAACCGAGACCCCCTCGAGTCCAACGGCATATTTTCGTTGTGCATGGAAGTAAAGCGGTCACCTGCTGATACCAAGGCCTTGTTGAAGGCTTCCGCACAATTGTTGGACTTCATGAAGGTGCAGTGTCGTTGCCCGTTGCCTTGTTTCGCCTCGGTTCCTGGTGTAGTGACGAAGCTGGTGTTGGTTGGGTGCTCACTTGCTCACTTGCTTGCTTGTGTGCTTGCGTGCTTGTGCGTCCAGGGTTTCATTGATGAGACGAATCCTGTTTACCCACGCAAATGGAACCATAGGGTTTGGTATTTCCGTGTGTTCAACATCCCACCCGAGTTTGTCACCGGCTCGGTTGCAGTGGGAGACAGCTCACGTATGTATGGTGACCCGAACGTGAGATGGGAATCCATCCTGTTCCGTGGGGTTGAGTTAGACCTCATGGTGTTCAACATCCTCGTACGTGCCGTGCTGCGTGTGTGCATCCATCGCACCTTGCTGCAGCATCACCGGTGTGCTCCGGCGACTTTTCAGACATTCGCAATCGGCATGTTGATGTTTAGTGACACGGTGGTCTCCACCATTTTTGTGTTCTGCATGGAGTCCGTGTTGGGCTATGTGCGCTGGACCATGGGCATGGTAGGTGCTGTGTCGTTCTGCAAGGTGCCCGTGGAGTGACGGAGGTTCTCACCCACGTGTGTTTGCCGTGTGTGGGACACAAACCCACAGAGAAACATCGCGAACAAAGCACTTGTTGACGAGCGGTTCCTGAAGTGAGCGGCTGGCGTGCACGCCCGCTTTACTTGCAAAAGGGTTGGTCTCTGCATGTTGTTGACACCAGGTCCTAACAAACAACACCATGACACCCGACTACTACGAAAACGATCCTGACCACATCACAGCATGCACAGTGTGCAGATGCCACTGTTGAGGGCCATGTACCTTGCTGCACCACTCACCCACCGCGCGAAGGCCCTTGTCTTTTTTTGTGCGATGGACGTCACGCTTTCGCCACAGCCTTGCCATTGTTCTTGCCACTCTTGTTGCCCTTTTCAGCACCACCACCAGTGGCCGCTGTTGCAGCTGCAGCAGCAGCGGAGGTGGCCATGGATGCAGCGGCTGCCCGCAGGCGCGCACGGCGCTTGCTGTTTTGTGCACGCGCCTTCATTTCGTCGTTCCAGGTCTTCACACGGGTGGCGGCGGGCGTTTGCGCGCGGTCAAGGAGAGGGTAGTTTCGGCCGGAGCTGTGGACACGGAAGCCATACACGCGTGGGATGTACACACGGAAGGTCTTGGGAGCAAATGCCTCGGGCTTCACCATCATGAGCAAGTGGGGGAAGGTTGGTCCAAAGTACGCGCCATCGAGTTCTCGGTTGGCACGCCGGGTGGGGTGGTACACGTCTTGGCACTGCGGACAAAACAACTTCACTGTGGAACGACCAGGGTGGGCGTGCTCGCCGATCTGAGCGCAAACAACAGGAGAGGGGCATGCATGCAGTGTCACGATGCGTGCACCGCCAAGGCGAGGCAGGACACGGAAGCCAAGCGGCTATGCAACAAAACACGAGCGCTGCAACGCACCGGAAGGACATTAGCAAGGTGACACAACACACGCGGACAGGTACCGAAGTCCCCAAACTCGTATTTGTGCAGCTGGTGGGGGGGGGGGGGGGGACCACAGGTGAGAAAACTGCCACTGCCTTGACGACATGCGCTGCCGGCCGTTGCAAACAAACGGACGCACCATGAAGCGCTGGCCCTGGGCAGTGAGGATGTAGCGCTGATGTATCAATCCGTACAGCTTCTTTGCTGTTGGGTACAGTTCACTCTCGTAAAAGTCTGTGTCGGGGGAGTGCGGGCCCAGAATGAGCTCGAGGCATTGCTTCATGTGTGGGATTTGATTCCGCAGCCCATACAAGTTGAACCCGTCCGCTGAACAGTACATGGAGTCACACGAAACATACAATCCACACACCGCCGCACAGCAACCAAGGACACTTCGTCAGGCTGCAAGCGCAACAGGCGTTGGAGACTTCCCCCGACCGAACCTATGTAGCTCGGGTCAATCTCACAGAAGTATTCATGCCCCCGAAGCGCGCAGAACCACTCAATCCAAGTCTGCGGCTCATTCATCTCCTCGGAAAGCTCCGAGGAGCTCATGCCGACGGCGAAACCCCAGTGGGCACGCCAACCTCACACGGACCGGTGGCAGCTCGTGCAGCAAGCCCGCAGCACGGTGCACACCACAACAAATCAACAACTTCACCACGACGACGAGGCACGTGATGTTGTGGAAGTGTACTTCCAGGGAACCGCATCGGCCAGGAGCGCGTGCTCAGTGCAACGTAGCAAACACAAGCTGTGTGGTTCGATTCATCGACAAAAAATGGCCAAGAAGAGGGGACATGCACATGGCTACGCGGCACAGAAAACAGGGCTACGCAACGAAGCTGCAACAATGAGACGAAACAGCACTGCACGGGAGTGATCACTGGATGATGTTGTTGCTGGACGACCAAGACATGCGGTTAAAGGCACCATCCAGGGCCGCAATGCCCAAGATCAAGATGGAGAGTTGCTGATGAAGAGGGTAGCACGCAAGCACAGTCATGAGGCAACGCAACACATGGCCACGCGCAAGCAGCAGCAGCATCGTGTACGTACTCCGAGAGCGTAGCACACGGTACGGAATGGCTGGATCTTGCACACGTAGCAGAACGTGTGGAGGAAGCGCAACACGACGTAAATGACGCCGAGAGCAACCTGCAAGCTCTCGTCGACGCGGGCCTGCAGCATGCATGTCAAACATCCCCGTCAGCGACTACGAGGCGAAACCCCGTCACACAACCACATGTGAACCAAACGCACGTTGTAGGCAATCACCATCACCAAGCAGCCTGTGGAACACGAGAGAACACGCACGTCAGTACAACAACGACAAGGGTCCAGGGTTCACACACAAACACGCACACCCACAGCACACCACAGCACGTCACCCGCCAGCCCACGACCCACGACCCACGACCCACGACACACATGACCCACGACACATGACGACGCATGACGCATGACGACACACGACACACGACACATGCCACATGACGCATGGCACTTGACGCTTGACACCCAAACCAACAACACCACATTGCACGCCCACGAACCCATGGGGATGTTCTGTGACACAAAAGTCAAAACAAAAGGTTACAAACCAGTCGGTGCGTCGAACGTGCGGTGCGCCGCAACCACAGCAAACCACCGCACCTCAACATCGTTCTGGTGGATGCGCTGCCAGCGTGCCTCGGCGTCGGACATCTGCGGCTCACCACCGCTCAGTGCGGTGGACTCACCGCCGGCCCCACGCTTGTCCTCCGGGTTGCGGGCGGTGCCTGCGTTCATGCGAGCAATGGCTGGCGCAACACACACCCACACACACCATTGGAAGACAGTGGTCACGTCACGCCGATGGCGCGTGCATATCACACTGATCTGTTATGCCGCACCCGTCATGAGACCAGTGATGAACATCTTGAGCCACAGCAGGAACACCGCAAAGGCTAGCATCTTCAGCGCATCTTGTTTGTTGCTTTCATTGAACATGGTGCTGCACCACAGTGAGAGGTCAGTGAAGCCACGAGGAGCAACCTTGACGCACTATGTGCGCACAATCACACCCTGCACGCACACGAAACGGGAGAGATGGGGGAAAGGCGGACACCGTTCACAGTTGCTTGGGTTGGATGGTGCACACATCCACTCGCACTGACAATCCAAACAAAAAAAAAGTCATCGTCGCGCCAACTTCTACCCTCTTCACGTTCGTGTTGCATCCCGAACCGCATCGCATCGCATCACATCGCACCGCGTCGCATCGATTCGCATCACATCACATCGCACACAGTGTGCGGTGCGGCACACTGGAGTCCAGGCAGCAGGGCACCAGCGGCTACCAGCGGCGGATCAACCTCTTGCGAATCAGCAAGTAGTATGCGACCCCAGCCAGGGCTCCACCCAGATGGCCAGCGTGGGCTGTACCGTGTTGCCCGGACACACAACATTGCCACCAACGCGCGTGTGAGCACAACCCAACCAACACACACAACCCCAACAACAGCACACCTGTGTTGCTTGTCCCAGTGTAGGCACCCCAGAGATCATACGCAACGTAGCCAACACCAAATACAATGGCCGGCACCGGGAGTACCATCCACAGCATAAAGGTGGCTCGCGGGTTCACGCACACAGAGAACATCGTGATGGCGCTGACAGCCCCGCTTGCGCCAAGTGCACCTTGGCGCCTACGATACAAGCCTGGGTCAAATGATGAGCGAACCACGTGAGGGGGGACATCGGGAGCGTGCATGTGAAGAGGAAAGGAGTAGAGGAAGGGTAGACGGGGGGGGGGGGGGGGAGGGACTTGTGCCGGCAATGCGAGCCAGCGGCTTGATGTTTTGATATCCAAGGTACGCCAAGCTCGACAGCAAGCCACCCGCGAGGTACAAGCCCACGAACCGCTTTTGACCCACAACCTGCACGATGCAGCACGAACAAGATCAGCCGGGGGGAACGTGGGGGCTTCTAGGACCATCGCCACGCGCGTGACTCCGGTCTCCAATCCCACCGCGCTGTACCTGCATGCAGCTCCGCGAGAAAAAGTACAGCGTCAGCATGTTGAAACCTAAATGGGTCAAGCTCACATGTGAAAACACGCTTGTGAGCATGGTGTGGGCTCGCCCAGCCCTCACGTTGTCCGTGTGGAGGACAAAGTTGCGCATCATCATGCGTGAGCTCAACCTGTCGAACCAACAGACAACCAGCCAACCAAGCAAACCGAACAACCAATCAGAAACGCATTGAATACCACTGATACGCAGTCACACCATGCAGCGATGGTCGGTACGCACGTATGCCAGCCCAAGAACACGGCAACATTCGCGCCGATCAGTGAGTACACAACATACGAGTCAGGGACCGGGCGGCCGCCAAAAGCAAAGAAAGCCACTGACCGACGGGCTCCCATCGCACTTTGGGAGCTTGTTCCCAACCGAGGGCCACCTCGCACTTGCGCCACACGAGGGAGCAGCGATCGGTGGGCTGGGCGTGCGAGGTGTGGGAATCCGACACGAAGATTGTGTGAGGCCCGTGCAACGGCCCGTGGGAACCGGCTTCCAGCACCAGGGCCGCGCAACACAACTGGGGTGGCTTGTCGCGCCCACACACTCGTTTGGCGGCCATGGTGACTCAACCACACGATGGATCTAAGCATTGTGGCCCCGTGTGTCGGCTGGCACGTGGCTGCTGAGTCCCAAGTTGAACAAAAGCAGGAAATTATGCAATAGGATGCCAAAATGATACCAATATTTTGGGTGGTCTTGGCCACTACGACGTGGTTGCTGTTACGGGCGCCGTTGCAGCAGCAGGAGGCCTCGCCACAGGAGCCCCTGGCTGCACCGACTCTGCCTGAATCGTTTGGCGACTGGGCGTCACTGCCACGGTGCGCCCAGCAGGCTTCTTGCGGCGCGAAAGCATGGCGAACGCCAGCACCACCAGCAACACCACAACAAGTCCGATGAGAATGATGATGACATTCCACAGCATTGTGGTCTGTCGCCCCGCTGTGAAGGCGACTTGAAGGTGTCTGGGGGTTCCAGAATCACTGCTTCCGCCCTCGATCACGACTCGCACTTTGGAAGACTCAATGACCATGGTTGTCGGGTTCAGAACGCCGCAGCCGAACCACGCTTTCTCGTTGTCTTCGTTGTACACCTGGGTGACCAGACAAGCCCCACGTGTCGTGCGTTTCATCCCATCCCTACGCGCAAACGCACACACACACACACACGCGCGCGCGCGCGCAGCGATGCCCCACGTACCACGACCCGTTCGTACGGACACTCCCCAAGCGCAAAGACACCCACCCTGAACTCCATAAAGTTCAACGTGACTTCATCATGGTCCGAGTTGATTGTCCAGGCACACGCAGACTGATCGCCTGCAGTTGTGCAAGCAAACGGTCGTAGTTGACGTTGCGGTCAAGGAGGCTCCAATCACCACCACCAACAACAACAACGACGACGACGACGACGACGACGACAACAAGTGCCAAGAACGCCTTCGGGGGTCACGCACCGATGCCGTGCGTAAAACTACCGGCGTTGGCGTTGAGCTCGACCTCTGGGCAGGCAGTGCACCGTCCTTCGTGTCCCGTCACGTCTTTCACTGCGCCAGTCACGACAAGACTGTATTTCTGCACGACACAATGGGGGTTGAGACCCCGTGCCACGGACGACACCAGTGGCGCCGGTCACAACGCACCTGGAACTGGTACGAGCGCACAGAGTGTCCGGACACAGACAACTGATATTTCCCGACCGGTGGTGTGGTAATCATGACCTGCTCCACGTTGTTGGCGCGGTCGGGATGGTGTGTGCCGGAACGTTGGAACTGCGGACACGCACATGTCACATACCACACACACACACACACACACACACACACACACACACACACAAACGCGCGTGCCGCCGTGTGGGTGTGCGTTTCAGTCACTGAACAGCAGCAGCGGCGGCGGCAACGACCCCGCGACAGAGACAGCAGCCATGCACCGCGCACGAACATTGTTGCCAAGCAGCGTGGACTTGCCGAACACCGCTTGCGGTGTTGTCACCACAAGGTCGAGGTCGTGGACCAGGATTTTGGACGAAGCGGAGCTGCCACTCGGATCCGTCCACACCAGTGTCACAACCAGGGGCAGGCTGCTGTCTGTCACCTCGATGCAGTGCACTGCTTCGCCTTGATGTGTGATGGACGGGTCAAAGCCGCCGTTGCGAGCCTGGGTTGTTGGGGTTGCACACATGACCCCGTGCACATCCACACAGTCCCGCACAGACAAAGGTGAGGCGGCTGTTCATCCCCCTTCGCGCAGTTCCTGTGAATGCGCCCGCTGACTGTCCCACCGCGTACCAAGTCGAGTCCGGGGATGATCATCTTGTGCGCGCTCGTGCCCCCGGTAGGAACAGACGCCACAGGGAGGGAGCGGAGCATGGAGATCAAACCGAATCCACCCAGATTGCGCAGATACGCAGACGGAGTTGTGGCCTGCACGTGCCAAAAGTGTCAGCACGAGCACAGCAACGCACCAACAACACAGCAACAGTGACCTCAGCTTGTCAAGGCGCACCCACAGCGACACACCTCGTTGGCGTCGACGAAACTCAGTGAGTCGGCCCCGCCGATCAAAACTGCCTTCATCAAAGCGGCGGACGGCGCGAAGCCATTGGACGCCACTGGCGCACCCGTTGGGTACCTGACAACACAAAACAAAAGCAAAACAAACAACAACAGCAACGACAAC